>Ga0247611_10002687_pt1 | contig 27938 bp, 22 predicted proteins | sample 177DNAGHGhighgp2_FD_192422 | JGI IMG/M metagenome (GOLD analysis project Ga0247611, IMG submission 192422) | Sheep rumen microbial communities from Palmerston North, Manawatu-Wanganui, New Zealand - 1770 DNA GHGhigh gp2 | ecosystem: Host-associated > Mammals > Digestive system > Stomach > Rumen... | reverse complement strand
TAATACTTCATTCCTATATGACTTTTAACACCCAAAGGTACTCATTTCTTGTTAAACAAAAGAAGAAAATATGTTATATATTGCTAATATTCAAAGCGTTAGATATTATTCAGCAAACACTAATTATAAACAGAAGTATGACACTAAAAGGCCTTTGTAAATACTACATAAGTTGCATAGCGTTAGAAAATAACACAACGTTACGCACATCGATGAAGGATGAACAATCTTTCATTAACTTACCTTGGCTGAACAATAGTGCTCTAAAGTCACCAGCAATAGGAGCATTTCTTCGAGGTAATCTTGATAAAGAGAAGGAACTGCTTATTGGCTATCCCATACTAAAAGTCAAACATTTCCTTTCGCCGCTATTTATTATTCATGTTACATATAACGACGGTACACGAGGAAAATCTGAAGGCTTTTCTATTGATGATGAATTGCTGATAAACAAAGACATCATAGATAAGTATTCCACCAACGACAAGACAGAGAACATCTACGAACTTCGAGAATTGGAGTCTGAACTTGGTTTTACAGAAGGTCATGCTGCTTTTGACAATTTAGCAGAGAAGGTGAGTCTACTTAGAATTATTCGTCCTGATTGGGATTGGCTTGACGACTTGAATCTTGATAACCTGAAGAAGACCCAACTACAAATATCAGAACATGACGGAATTCTTAATCGTGCGATAGTCTTCGCGAAAGACCCTACACCATATACGGTAGGACTGAGTAATGAATTGGCTAATTTGGAGCAATATGGTGACTTGGACATTCGACATTCTGTTTTATGGAAGTTTATTCATAAACAGTTTAATAGAAATGCTCCGTTTGAGAAGGATATTCTTGAAGTACTACCTCTAAATGAAGAGCAAGAGAAGGCTATTCGTTCAGCTTTGAGTGCTGATGTAACATTGATAGCCGGTCCTCCAGGGACAGGGAAAACTCAGGTTGTTGCCAATCTTATTATCAATGCGGCAATTGCTGGTCAAAACGTACTATTTACGAGCAAAAATAATAATGCTGTTGATGTCGTTGTAAAACGTGTAAACTCTATCAATAAGGAATTGCCGTTGGTTCTTAGGTATGAGAAGAGTGCCAAGCAGTGTATTTCTGACTATACACAATTATGGGAAAAGGCTATACCTAAGGACGAGACTTCAACAAGCGCATTTGATGCATATCGTCGTGTATATTTAAGTTATGATTCGAAACGAACTCAGAAGCAACAAATCGTTGAACGCAGGAATCAGCTTGACGAATTAGAACAGTCCGTATGCGCTTTAAGAAATAGATATGAGCAATGGATTGGAGTATTGACAGAAAGTGAGGTCGATGAGGTAAGAAATGCTTATGACGCTTTTATAGAACATCGCGATGCTTTGCTGCAAGGCCCACAAAGATTGGTTGATAAACTTTTCAAGGAGCATTGGGAACACAAAATAATGACAGAAAACGAGGATGAAGTTTTGGTTATAAATACCTTTATGACCAAACATCATCTAGGCCTTGAAGCTTCGTCTCAAATGACAGAGCGTGAATGGATGGATTTCGATACGAAATTCAAATCTATTATGGATGACATGAAACTAATTGCCTCCTATAATACCCAACTTACAAAGTTATGCGATTCTGCCTCACTAGAACAGCTTGATGCTGCAATGATGACTGAGCATGTTGAGTTGCAGGCAAAAGCAAAAATAGCTTGGAATTCATGGCTGAATCAGCATGTCAGTACATTCAATCCAAAAAATAGGGGAGAATTGCATGATTATATTAGTTTCTTGGAACATGATCATGTTGACAACTATACTCCCGAATTGAAGACTTTATTGCCAGTTAGTGCCATTACGTCTTTAAGTGCTCGCAGGCGCATACCGTTCAAAGAAGCCATTTACGACTTGCTTATAATAGATGAAGCCAGCCAATGCGATATCGCCTCAATGGTTCCCTTGTTGATGAGAGCAAAACGTGTGGCGGTAATTGGCGACAAACAGCAACTAAATCATATTTGTCTCCTTAGCAAGCAAACGGATTTATCGTTAATTCTTGCTAATGGTATTGAGGCCAGATGGTCGTATCGTAGTAATTCCATTTATGACCTTGCTGAGAGTATGACAGAAGCTGAAAACATCATTCAATTGCGCGACCACCACCGTAGTTTTCTTGACATTATTCAGTTCTCGAATCAGGAATTCTATGACAATACGCTTCGAATAGCGACGGATTATAGTCTTCTACAATCGCCTAACAATGGAAAGCCAATTCTTGGAATGCAATGGATGAATGTCAAAGGCAAGACGATTCGCCCTGAAAATGGTGGAGCATATAATCTTCAAGAATCAGAAGGCGTCATCCGTATTCTTCGACGTTTGGCTATTGAATTAGAATTTGAAGGAAGTATTGGTGTTACAACTCCGTTCCATCTTCAGGCAGAAATGATTACCAACGCATTAGAGAAGGATGCAGAACTGAGAAATCATCTAGAACTGCACAACAAGATTCTGATAGATACTGTGCATAAGTTCCAAGGTGATGAACGTGATGTTATCATTTTCTCACCTGTCGTTTCTGAAGGAACTAAGTCGCAGAGTCTCATGTTCCTTAAATCTACAGGCAACCTGTTTAATGTGGCCATAACACGTGCAAGAGCTTTGCTCGTAACTGTTGGTGATAAACAGTATTGTAAACAATGCGGTGTTAGCTATCTGGAACATTTTGCAGAATATAGTTGTGGAGAAGGGGTTCCTGTAGAATCATCAGAGTGGGAACACATGCTTCAAAAAGCACTCTCTGATGCAGGCATTCCTGTAACCGCACAATATCATGTTGACAAATATTATCTTGACCTCGCTCTTTTCTATAAAGGAAAGAAACTCGACATAGAAGTTGACGGAGCAATGTATCACCAAACGTGGACAGGAGAACTCTGTTATAATGACCAACTTCGCAATCAGGCTATGATGCGAGAAGGTTGGGATGTCATCCGTTTCTGGGTTCAGCAAGTGCGAGATCAGTTGCCTTGGTGCATTAAGCAAATAAAGGATTGGATGAAAGCTGTAGATAAACAGAATTAATTATTCAATGATACAAATACCTCAATCAGACATATTAACCAAAAATGTCTTGGGAAGATATTCTCAAATATGGTGGCGACATATATAATCCCAAGGGAGGCATGATTCCAAGTAAATAAATGTATTGAATAGAATGAATATTATCAAGAAGATTGGCAATGAAGCATTAATAGACAGAGAAAAACAATTATTCCTCTGTTCTAAGCATGCACCTTATAATCATTATGACCAGATATTTAATTGGGTTGATTCGTTGACTTCCGAGGATTGTGTGATTTGCTTTAACTCTTCAGAACTGGAGGAGGAAGTGATGAAAGCTCTGTTGGTAAACAAAGTACCTACTATCCTTGTGGTGATGAACAAATTTACAGATAAATACAACATTCAAATCAATAAGGCGCTTGCTGAGCAAAGAATGCTAATCCTTGTTCTTCAGCGAGACGAACCTCGTGGTGCAGGCCAAACTCCAAGATTGAGAAATCAGTTTATGATACAAAAGGCTGAACATATCGTCTGTGGGTATATCAATAAGAATGGCAGTATATTCCCTCTCTTGGCAGGTTTGACCAATGTCCGCTATATTGAAGATGAGAAAATGTCGTTAGCAGCAGAACCTTTGTCACCTCCAAAACATCAGCGATGGACAGTTTGGGAGGATAAAATTCTTCTGCGAATGTTTTATGAAGACATGGGACTTCATGCCATCAAGAAGCAGCTTAGAAGAACATATATAAATGTTAGGAATAGAATCCGAGCTATCACATTGCCTGTGGAAGTGTTGAAAGGTAGGGAGTTCGAGGATTTCGTACTTGAATTGTTTGACCTCAACGAAACCAATGCCTATTCTTTGATAGAGTGGCGTGGTGACAAATCGACAGGAGAGATAAGCCCCGTCAGCAATACCTATCCTGATTTCGTTCTTGAATACAGGGAGAGTAAACAAAAGACGATCTTTGCTGTGGAGTGTAAATGGAGAGATTATATTCCTAAGCGCCTAACACAACCACTGTTTTCTACAGAACAAATTATTCGCTATCAAGATTATTCCAAAGAGAAAGGCCAAGATGTTTTTGTCATCTTAGGAGTCGGAGGTGAACCTTCTATGCCAGAAGATATGTATATGATACCTATTGATTCCATACAGCAAGTACAGACAAAACCATCTTTACTCAAGCAATATAAAAGGGAAATCGTTGATAAATGGTTCTCTATAGAAGAATTTAATAATAGATGAAGAGAGGATCCATTATATTACTACTGTCTGTGCTTTTGCTGTCGTGCGGTAATAAGAGCTGGCAGAGACTTACGTCATCGGATGTGGAGGATGGTTGGGGTGAGAAGTCTCAGATGGAAATGGTTGATACGGTCAATACGGTTAAGGCTGAGGGCTCTGAAAATGAGAAACAGGCGAATGGTCGTAGTTCGTCAACGGGCATTGGCTCTTATTCTTCAAACAGAGATGATGACTACGACAATATGCGTGGCTTTGATCCAGCGTCAGAAGACGATATGGATGATAACGGCATGAGCCGGTATATGGAGAATAATGATGAAGAAGGATGGAATTAGCTTTGGGGTATCAAATAGTAAAGATTATGAAGAAGTATTTGTTTTCAATGGTATTCGGGCTCGTGGCATCGGTGATGCTAAGCGGGTGTGCGACGGCAGAGGAGAGGGCTGCGAGGGCAGCAGAACAGGCTGCTAAGGTAAGGACTGCACTGACGGAAAGAAATTACAAGATTGGTATAGATCACATGTATCCAATGAAGGGTGGTTCGAAGAGTGTGTCATTCGGATACACTGTAGAGGTACGGAACGACTCCCTGTTTTCTTATCTGCCGTACATCGGACGGGCATATCAGATACCATACGGTGGAGGCAAAGGGCTGAATTTCTCTGAGCGCATCGGCAGTTATCAGGAGGCACAGAGAAAGAATGGACTGCGACACATAGAAATTGGCGTGAAGAACGACGAGGATACATATCTTTATACGATTGAGGTGTGGGATAATGGCAGTTCACAGATAGACGTACAAGCTCGTCAGCGTGAGCGCATCTCGTATTCCGGAGACATGATCTTCGATAAATGAGAAAGATAGTGCCAGATGACGATGCCGGCAGTGACAGAGACGTTCATGGAATGTTTGGTGCCGAATTGAGGGATTTCCAGGCAACCGTCACTGGCATCGACGACTTCCTGACGGACACCTTTCACCTCGTTGCCGAAGACAACAGCGTATTTTTTATCAGAAAGCGGTGTGAAGTCCTGCAGCATCGTGGAACCGTGGGCCTGTTCGATGGATAATACTTCATAACCTTCGGCTTTTAATGATTCGACAGCCTCCAATGCCGACGGAAAATAATGCCAAGAGACACTATCTTCAGCGCCTAAGGCCGTCTTGTGAATCTCTGTGCTAGGAGGTGTTGACGTAATACCACAGAGATAAACGGCTTCCACACGGAAAGCATCGGAAGTACGGAACACGCTACCCACATTGTACATCGAACGCACATCGTCGAGCACTACCACTAACGGTAATTTACTGGCCTCTCGGAACTCCTCTACCGAGAGGCGCTGCATCTCTATCGTACGAAGCTTTTTATACATTGAGCATTGAATATTACATGTCGATGCCGCCGTCGTAACCTATCTCCACATCGTAGGCACCCTCGAGGGAGAAGTCATAGACATAATAGAACGGTTGTTCGGTGGTGCCTTCCACAGGATCGGCTTTCTTATGATACATCTTACCTTTCTTACCATATACATCAGGATCGACGGTAGATACATACTTCAGACCATCAGCCTTCAGGTCTTTCATAAACTGCTCATACCAAGTGGTGCTAGAGGTGATGATGGTGAAAGAAGTGACGCGACCCGTCTTGCGAGAGTCATCGAAGAAAAAGTTGAAGTGTGTGCCGAAATACTGATCAGATGTTGGAGTGAACTTATAGTCCTCGTATTTCACGCTGTTTCCCCAACAATAACTGATGGCCGGACTCTCACCTCCCCAGTCAGCATCGGAGATATAGCGCTCTGCCAATTGCATGGGAAGACCAAGATCGCCAAACAGACTCGCAAAGAACTTCTCGTCGCACTTATACTTAGGCTGTACGATTTCCATCGCCATCGCATAAGTAAACAACGTGGAGTCGATCGTTGCCACACTATCAGTCACAGTCTGTTCGTCGACAACCTCATCCTGAGGTACGTAACCCTGCTGCTTGACCGTCGGCACACAAGCCGTCAGCATCAAGACCAAGCCCATAAGAATAGTTTTCTGATTCATATTGGTAACACTTTTAATATTGATGGGGCAAAGGTACAAAAAAATGTTCATAATGTGTTGATAAGTGTGTTGAAAACTTGTTAAGATGTACACATATTCAGAACGAGAACCATAAATATGTGGATATCCACAGGGTTATTCAAGGCAATTTTGCAACTTTTCCACCATTTTTTGCTGAAAAAAGATATAAACTTATTATTTTTGCACCAAAAAAGAGAATTGTGGATAAAATAGTTGAACGACTGATAATGAACAAGTAAGAATTAACAGTATGAGTTTATAGTCTACGATTTAAGGTTGATTACTTCATGTGCAAGAAAAAACGTTTTAAGTTATCAAGATAATAACAGGCTATCATCCTTATATTCTCTTATTTTAAAAAAGAAAGAAAAGAAATAAAAATAAATTGTGATGTTGAAAAAGGAATGGAAAGAACAGGGATTCATTGATGATCCAGTGGCAGAAGGTACTGACTTGAAGGCCGAAATCCGACGAATGTGCCAAGAGAAAGATGCCATTATTCTGGCTCACTACTATACTGTTGGTGAAATTCAGGAGATAGCCGATTTCGTTGGTGATTCATTGGCTTTGGCCCGTAAGGCTGCAGAGACGGATGCAAAAGTGATGGTGATGTGTGGTGTACACTTTATGGCTGAGACATGTAAGCTGCTTTCGCCAGAGAAGACCGTACTCTGTCCAGATCTGAATGCAGGCTGTTCTTTGGCTGATTCATGCAAGGCTGAAGACCTGAAGAAGTTCAAAAAAGAGCATCCTGGTTATCAGGTGGTCTCATACGTCAATACGACGGCTGCCGTGAAGGCTCTGACGGATGTGGTGGTGACTTCTGGCAATGCTAAAAAGGTGGTGGATCAATTGCCAAAGGATGCGAAGCTGATCTTTGGTCCTGACTATAACTTAGGAAACTATATCAATGAAGTAACTGGTCGTGAGATGTTGCTTTGGAATGGCGGTTGTCATGTGCATGAGCGTTTTTCTGTCAATAAGATTGTAGAATTGAAGCAACAATATCCTGAAGCTGTGGTGATGGCTCATCTGGAGTGTAAGGGTCCTGTATTGGCTGTCGCTGATGTGAAAGGATCGACAGCTACGATGCTGAACTATGCGCAGCAGAGTGACAAGAAGCAATTTATTGTGGCCACAGAGGCTGGAATCCTACATGAGATGCAGCGAACATGTCCGGATAAGGAATTTATACCTGTGCCTCCTGAAATAAGCGAGAGCGGCCTGGAATGCAGCTGTAACGAGTGTCAGTATATGAAGATGAACACCTTATTAAAGATATATAATACCTTAAAATATGGGTGGCCATCAGTAGAGGTAGATCCAAAGATAGCGAAAAAAGCTGTGAAGCCGATTGAGAGGATGCTGGAGCTCAGTTGAGTTCCAGTTTTTAATTGATGACGGCAATCTTACAGACAGTACCTTTTTTGCCGTCTGAAGTGGCCGTCACAACCATATAGATGCCACTGGCCACACGACGGCCTTGGCAATCGCGACCATCCCATGTAAACATACCTCCGTTGCTACGTCCTTCGGCTATCAAGGCACCATTTGAAGAAGTGATTTTCACATCGGCATCGTAAGTAAGGCCTGTCACTGTAATCAGACCTGTGTAGTCTGGTGTAACAGGATTAGGATAGGCTCTTATCTGATCGTTATCCATTGTCTCTGCAGGGTTGTTGGCATCACTCTGATAAGAGCAGAGGCCTTTATCAGATAGGAAGAACACTTCGCCTGATGTGGGATTGATGGAAATATAGGCAATGTTGTCTGAAATAAGCTTGGAGTTGCTGGTGGTAAAACTCTGCAACTGTTCCATATTATCTGCACTCATCAGGAACACGCCAGCATTATCGCTACCAAACCACTTACGGTTTCCACCGTCGATAGCAATCGCGCTGATGCTGACATTATTGAGCAGATAATCGGCAAAATTGCTGCCATCATTACGAGGGATCTTCACTTGATAGAAGGTCACACTACTTTCACCAATCTCATTCTTCTGTATCATGAACGGTCCTTTGTCTGTTCCTACCCAGATATTCCCTTCTTTATCCTCGCAGACACAAGTGATCCAACTGACACTATAGCGCTGTCCATCCTGATTAACAAAGCTGTCGTATTTGACAATCGCATCGTTACTCATGTCACAGCAGAAGACGGCAGGCTCCACCCAGTTGTCGTTGACGAACCATAGCAGGCTTCGACTATCGATAAACAAACTGCGGAAAGTGTGTTTGCCGATGCCGTTGTCGTTGGTGAGAATCTTGTTGTGATGGTCTGTCCATTTGTTCTCAACAGGGTCGAACTCCAGCAGCGTGACACCTTGCGTCTGATTATTCAGCACCCAGAGGTGACCATTGTTGTCAAACTTCATGCCAGAAATCAGCACGTATTCGTTACCCAACTCGTTGCCACGATCGAAGGCACCTCGCAGAGGACTATTGTCTTTATTGTGGTATCTGACGAGCTTACCGTCGTTGAATTCATACATTCCAGAGCGACCCCCAGCGATGACATACTGCGGATTGCCAGGCATCACATCAAGACAGTTGATATCAATATAACGATAGCCAGTCTTATCGCCGATATTCTCTTCGTAGGTCATCCAGTCGTTGCCGTCGTAGACTTGTATGATGCCAGGATAAACGGGATCAGGAATACCTGAGATAAAATAGCCGCCTGTGGTATAAAGCTTTCCATTCAGAAACTTCGCCTCATAGAAGTGATTGTAGTCAGGTCCGAAAGGCTTTAAGGTCTTGACAGTAGAAATATACTTGTCGTAGTCCGCTGTACTCTTCTCAGGCAGAGAAGTGGGGTATTCCGGATGGTTAGGGGTATAGGTGTCGGCTATTTCACCTCTTTGCATATTGACCTTGAGGATGGCGAAGTTAGTGATGAGCCAGGCATAAATACCGTCGATACGCACATCGGTAACAGTTTTGTCTTCTGTCGTCGATTTGCTGTAGAGGGCTGAGATGTTGGTAACATTTCCCTTCGTGTCCACAAGGTCGATATTGGAATTCTCGTAGACGGCAATCAGACGTTTGGCCTGCTGGCTCCAGCCGATGTGGGTGATATGGGTGTCGCTGAGTCCATTAGTACGGTCGTAGGTCGTGATACTCTGGTCGTTGAGGTTGTACTGGTAAAGTCCGTTGGAGGCCAAAACGAAGAGGTAGTCTCCTGTTGAACAGATATCCTGTACCTCATGATATGCCAGATAATGTTTCCACGTACCGACTTGCGCTTGTGAAGGTAAAAAGGTAAAAAGGTAAAAAGGTAAAAGAAATAGACCTTTTACCTTAGTATCATTGAACCATTGACTGATATGCCTCATTTTTTACCTTTTTATTTTTTTTACCTTTTCAAATATTCAGCGAGTTTCGTAACGGCCCTTGCCCTGTGGCTGATATGGTTCTTGATTTCCATACCCAGTTCGGCGAAGGTCTTATCGTAACCGTCAGGCTGGAAGATGGGATCATAGCCGAAGCCCTCCCCTCCCCTGCGCTCTCGGATGATCTCACCTTCGACGATACCTTCGAACTGATGAATCTCCTTGATGCTTGTACAGCCGCAGGGACAGATATCTTTCTTCTTTATTAACGCAATAACGGTACGAAATCTTGCACGGCGATTGTTATTGTTTCCTAATTCCCTCAAAAGACGGGCCATATTGGCCTCAGAGTCATGGGAGATGGTCTGGTCGTCAGACTCCATGCTGGCATATCTTGCAGAATAGATGCCAGGGGCTCCATTCAGCGCCTCTACCTCCAGACCTGTGTCATCGGCAAAGCAGTCAATGTGATAGTGGTCGTAGACGTACTGAGCCTTCTGCAGGGCATTCTCCTCGAGTGTCTTGCCAGTCTCAGGGATATCCACATCGCAGCCTATATCATTCAGCGACAATACCTCAATGGACTCTCCAAGTATCGAACGAATCTCAGAGAGCTTATGCTGATTGTTTGTAGCGAATACGATTTTCATGATGTCTGGTTGTTATGATTAAAGATTTCGTCTATCTTCTTGTCTATCTTCTTAGCGTCCTTCTTCGTCTTCTCTATAGCCTTATCAATCTGTTTGATTTCCTTGATCTTCACTCTCATCTCGTCGAAGCCTTCACCATAGACACCTATGACGGCGCTCTGTGAGACGAAGGCTTGAGGGTCGATCATCTTGATGAGCCTGAAGATGTTCACGCTCTCGTTCTTGCGGGCAAGAATACAGAGAACTTTCATCTCGTGTCCTGTATACCAGCCATGACCGTCGAGAATGGTTACACCGTGGTTCATCTCGGTTCCGATGGCATTGGCAATCTCCTGCCATTTACGACTGAATATAAAGAACTGTACCGACTGTCGACGAGAGTTCATCACATAGTCGAGGGTATAATTCTCCATTGTCATCACACAGAAGCCGAACATCACCTTGTGGGCCCGTTCCAGATAGGTACCAAACTGAGGGAAGAACATACAAGAGCCGATAATGCAGAAGTCGGCAGCAATCAGCACGTTTCCCAATGACACATTAGGATGATACTTATTCACCGAGGCGGCAATGATATCCGTACCACCAGTAGAGCCATTGTGAGTGAAGACAGTAGCCAGAGCCACACCCGTCAGCACACAGCCGATAATCATCGACATGAAGTCCTGTCCTTCGCCCATAAGCTTAAACGGCAGTCCGTTCTCCTGCTTAGGCAACATGTCCTGAGCAAACATCAGCATGATGTAAAGGGTCAAGATGGCGAAGATGGTCTTCACCATGAACTTGAAGCCGAGAATCTTCAGGGCCACCATCAGCAGGAGACCGTTGATGATGATATAGGTGTTCTCCAGATGGAAACCTGTGGCATAATAGATGATGGCGGAAAGGCCGGTTACGCCGCCTGCCACAATCTGATAAGGCATCAGGAAGACTGTGAAGGCTATGGTATAAATGGCGAGACCAAGGGCTATAAACATATAGTCCCTGGCCTCGTTCAGGATCATTTTATGATGTAATGTCATTTACTTCTTAAGAACAATGTTCACCATACGCTTAGGGACGATGATAACCTTTGCTACCTGGAAGCCGTCAAGATACTTCTGTGAGCGTTCGTCTGAGAGCACGGCCTCCTCGATGGTCTGATTGTCGGCATCGGCAGCAAACGACATCTCAAAGCGGGCCTTGCCGTTGAAGGCGATACCTAGTTTCACCTGACTCTCCACAAGATACTCCTCATTCCATGCGGGCCATTGAGCATCGCAGACACTACCCTCGCCTCCCAGCTGCTCCCAGAGCTCTTCAGCAATATGTGGAGCAAACGGAGCAATAAGTATGACGAGCGTCTTCAGCAGCTCCTTGTTCTTGCACTTCTGCTGCGAGAGTTCGTTCACGCAGATCATAAAGGCAGAGATAGAGGTATTATAGCTGAAGGTCTCGATATCCTGCGATACCTTCTTGATCAGCTTATGGACACTCTTCAGACTGTCAGCCGTAGCCTCGCCTTCATCAAAGCCATTCTGGAAGAGGTTCCAGAACTTACGCAGGAATCTGTGGCAGCCGTCGATACCATTGGTATCCCAAGGCTTCGACTGCTCTACAGGACCCAGGAACATCTCATAGAGTCTGAGTGTATCAGCACCGTACTTCTCGACGATCATATCTGGATTGACCACGTTGAACATCGACTTCGACATCTTCTCGATGGCCCAGCCACACTTGTACTGGCCGTTCTCTAAAATGAACTCTGCATGCTCGTACTCAGGGCGCCAAGCCTTGAAGGCTTCGATATCAAGGATATCAGCCGAGACGATGTTCACATCCACATGGATAGGTGTCGTGGTATATTTGTCCTTCAGGCCGAAGCTGACGAACTTACCTTTGTCAGCTCCCTCGTCCTCGATACGATAGACAAAGTTACTGCGGCCTTGGATCATACCCTGATTCACGAGCTTCTTGAAGGGCTCGTCCTCGCAGCTATAGCCCGAGTCATAGAGGAACTTGTTCCAGAAACGAGAATATATCAAGTGACCAGTAGCGTGCTCAGTTCCTCCCACATAGAGGTCGACAGAACGCCAATACTCATCGATATCCTTATTCACGAGGGCTTTCTCGTTCTTGGGATCCATATAGCGAAGGTAATAAGCCGATGAGCCCGCAAAGCCAGGCATCGTGTTCAACTCCAAGGGGAACACCGTCTTGTTGTCTATCTCATCTTTGCTCACCACCTTGTCTGTCTTCGTATCCCATGCCCACATCTTGGCACGTCCCAATGGGGGCTCACCAGTCTCTGTCGGCTTATACTCGTCAATCTCAGGCAACTCCAGCGGCAGGCACTCCTTCGGAATCATGTAGGGCATATCGTCCTTGTAGTATACAGGGAACGGCTCACCCCAGTAGCGCTGGCGTGAGAAGATGGCATCCCTTAGTCTATAGTTCACTTTCACACGACCCAGACCCTGCTCCGTCACGAATTTCTTCGTGGCAGCGATGGCCTCCTTGACGGTTAATCCGTTGAGGCTGAACTTGCTGCTTGCAGAGTTACACATGATACCCTCCTTGGCGTCGTAGCTCTCCTCAGAGACATCGGCACCCTCAATCAAAGGAATGATAGGCAGATTGAAGTGCTTGGCGAAGGCATAGTCACGACTATCGTGGGCAGGTACAGCCATGATGGCTCCAGTACCATAGCCTGCCAATACATATTCAGCTATCCAGATGGGAATCTTTTCATCGGTAAACGGATTGATGGCGTAGCTTCCAGAGAACACTCCCGTCACCTTATGATCCATCTGACGGTCACGCTCTGTACGCTTCTTCACGTAGTCGAGGTATTTCTCCACCTCTTCCTTCTGCTCAGCTGTCGTGAGTTCTGCCACGAGGTCACTCTCTGGAGCCAGCACCATGAAGGTGACACCAAACATCGTATCGGCACGAGTGGTGAAGATGGTGAAATGCTTATCGCTGTCAGCCACCTTGAACTCCACCTCTGTACCCTCAGAGCGACCAATCCAGTTCCTCTGTGTTTCCTTCAGCGAGTCCGTCCAGTCTATCTCCTCCAGTCCATCAAGCAGGCGCTGGGCATAGGCTGATACTCTGAGGCACCACTGGCGCATCTTCTTCTGAACCACAGGATAGCCGCCACGAACTGAGACACCATCGACCACCTCGTCGTTGGCAAGTACGGTTCCAAGTTTCGGACACCAGTTCACCATCGTATCGGCGAGATAGGCGATTCGATAGTTCATCAGCACCTCCTGCTTCTTCTTCTCTGAGAAGTTGTGCCAGTCGGCAGCTGTGAAGTGCAACTCCTCAGTACCCAGGGCATTGCAGTTCTCAGTACCCATCAGTTCAAAGTGCTCAATGAGTTTGATGGTGGGCTGAGCCTTGTGCGACGAGGTTGAGAAATAGCTCTTGAACATTCGTTGGAAGGCCCACTGTGTCCACTTATAGTAGATGGGGTCGCAGGTACGGACCTCACGCTCCCAGTCGAAGCAGAAGCCTATCTTATCCAACTGCGAGCGATAACGGTCAATATTCTCAAAGGTGGTCTTCTCAGGATGCTGACCTGTCTGGATGGCATACTGCTCTGCGGGCAGACCGTAGGCATCATAGCCCATGGGATTCAATACGTTGAAGCCCTGCAGGCGCTTATAACGGGCATAGATATCCGAGGCAATGTATCCCAGAGGATGCCCCACGTGCAATCCGGCCCCAGAAGGATAGGGGAACATATTGAGCACGTAGAACTTCTTCTTTGTCTTGTCCTCAACCACACGATAGGTGCCATTCTCCACCCATCGCTTCTGCCATTTCTGTTCGATTTCTCTGAAATTGTAATCCATGATGTGTATCTTTGTTTTATTCGTTCTTTCCTATTCTGGCTGCAAAGTTACGAATATTTTTCGAATATTCGACGAATTTCCCTATAATTTACGTTTTAACGTAAAAAGCTGAGACTGAATGGGGGGATTGCCATAGGTATTCTTTCTTTACAAAGCGTTGCTCAAAACTCTCGCAAAACTCACGACTCGAAGGTTGGCGTTGAAATACGCGAATTTTGAGATGTTTTGTAATCGTCTGACAATGAAGTGCTTACATTTTCCGAACCCTTTTTCACGCTCCAAAAGGGTCTGTTTTTGGCTGGAAAATGCCCTTTTTACCCTCAGAAAGGTGCCTGTTTACTGAGAGTTTACAGGCAGTAAAGTCCGACTTTAGTCTATCTAAACTCCCACTTTACTGCCTGTAAACTCCGGCTCCACCCTGTTTTGTCAGGAATTTTGCTTATTTGTCACTTGTACTTATCCTGGATGTGCAAGTCCAGAAGTGTTAAATTATGGCCATTTTTCTTTACTACTGTCTTATTGATACACCTTCGCAAGCCGCTTGCCCTGAAGCACGCTGAGGGCATTGAGTGCCAAGGCACCCATCTCATCCTCGCCAGGAAAACAATGGACTGGGGCGAGGAAAGCGATACGCTTGCGTAGACGGCTCACGACATACTCGCTTCTGGCCAGTCCGCCAGTCAGCAGGATGGCATCAATCTGCCCGCAGAGCACAGCCGACTCAGCGGCGATGTTCTTGGCCACATGGTAGATCATCGCATCGAAGACCAGACGGGCATGTTCGTCGCCGTCCTTCTCGATACGTCGGATGATCTCCTTCACGTCGTTGGTGCCAAGATGAGCGTTGAGACCAGCCTGGCCTGCAATGCGCTTCAAGAGCTGCTTCTCCGTGTATTTTCCGCTGAAGCAGAGTCGGATGAGGTCGGCGGCTGGCAGCGAGCCTGCACGCTCTGGAGAGAAGGGTCCCTCGCCGTCGAGGGCGTTGTTGGCGTCTACGGCCCTACCCTTTTCATGGACTGCAATCGAGATGCCGCCTCCCATGTGACAGACTATCAGGTTCAGATCCTCGTAGCGCTGGCCTATCTCAGCGGCATAGCGGCGAGCGATGGCCCGCTGGTTCAGGGCATGCCAGATGCAGATGCGATTCATCAGCGGCGAGCCTGAGATACGGGCATAGTCGTTCAACTCGTCTACCACTCCTGGGTCTGCAATGAATGCACGACAGCCAGGTATCTCCATCGCTATCTCGTAGGCTATCAGACAGCCCAAGTTGCAAGCGTGGTTATGCATGGCGATGCCGCTGAGGGTGTCGCTGATCATCTGCTCGTTGATCTCGTAGACACCACCCTCCAAGGGTTTTACCAGTCCGCCGCGACCAATGACGGCATCGAAGTCCATTGGTATCTGTGCCTGTCGCAGCTCGTTGGTCAGCACTTGCTTGCGGAAATCCTGCTGATGGAGCACATCATCGAAAGCCGACAGCTCTTCAGCAGAGTGTACGATTGTTCTCAGGAGGATTGGCTTCTCGTCGTCGTAGACGGCCATCTTCGTCGAGGTGGAGCCAGGATTGATGACTAGAATATTCATGATTGTGGTTGTTATTACTGTCCTGCAAAGATACGGAAAAGTTAGGAAATAAGCGTTAACAGATAAGAAAAATTGCATTAGACACACATTTTTTCTTAATTCTTAACGGTTAACTCTTTTTTTCTTTGTACCTTTGCAGAAACCATCAACAACATCGTATGAAACTGAAAGATAAGTATGTCATCACCATCAATCGTGAGTTAGGTTCTGGAGGCCGCACTATCGGCAAACTGTTGGCAGACCGCTTGGGTGTGCCTTTCTATGACAAGGCTCTCATTCAGGAGCTGGAGAAGAAGTACGACCTGACGGCTCAGGAGATAGAACGGCTGAAGGGCCAGCAGCACAACTGGTGGGCCGACTTCAAGCGCAGTCTGAAGATCATGCCCAGCTTCGCAGCCCCGCAGCTGATTCCTGGCAAACAGCCCATCCCCGACTTCCTGATTACTGACGACATCTTCCAGTCGGAGAAGGAGATTCTGAAGGGTATCGCTGCCGACGAATCGTGCGTGATGGCTGGACGAAGTGCCTTCTATGTGCTCCGCGACCACCCCAACCACCTGAGCATTCTCATCCAGGCTGGGATGGAAACCCGCATTGCCCGTCTGATGGACAAGCGGAATATCAGCCGCGAGGAAGCCATGAAGATCATCAAGGAGGTAGACAAGTCGCGTGAACGCTATGTTAAGAAGTACACAGGCACTTCTCGTTACGATACCCGCAACTACGACCTTGTCTTCAATGTCGACGGACATACGGAGGAGGATATCGTGAACCTCATCATCAGTTATATCAAGAAGTAGCGCAAAAACCTGATGGCCAAGAAAGACGGGGAGCTGACCCCGATGATGAAGCAGTTCTTCGATCTGAAGGCGAAGCATCCTGATGCGGTGATGCTCTTCCGTTGTGGCGACTTCTACGAGACCTATTGCGAGGATGCCATTACGGCGGCAAAGATTCTGGGCATCACCCTCACCCACCGTAATAACGGAGCCGGAGCGAAGGGCGACGAGATGGCGGGCTTCCCCCATCATGCCCTCGACACTTATCTGCCCAAGCTTATCAGAGCCGGCAAGCGCGTCGCCATCTGTGACCAACTGGAGGACCCCAAGCTGACGAAGAAGCTCGTCAAGCGGGGCATCACGGAACTGGTGACACCAGGAGTGGCGCTCTCAGACAATGTGCTGAACTACAAGGAGAACAATTTCCTGGCTGCTGTCCATTTCGGCAAGGCATCGTTCGGCGTGGCATTCCTGGATATCTCGACGGGTGAGTTCCTGACAGGCGAGGGAACGTCTGACTATGTCGAGAAGCTCCTGGCTAATTTCTCGCCCAAGGAGATACTGTTCGACAGAAGCCGCAAGCACGATTTCGAACGGCTCTTCGGCACGAAATACTTCACTTTCCAGCTCGACGACTGGGTGTTTACAGAGCAGACATCGAAACAGAAGCTGCTGCGCCATTTCAAGGTGAAGAACCTGAAGGGCTTTGGCGTAGACCATCTGCAGAGCGGCATCATCGCTGCTGGGGCCATCCTGCAGTATCTCGAACAGACACAACATACCCAGATAGGTCATATCACCAGCATCTCACGTATCGAGGAGGACAAGTATGTCCGTCTGGATAAGTTCACCATCCGCAGCCTTGAGCTCATCCATCCGATGCAGGATGACGGCAAGTCGCTGCTCGATGTCATCGACAAGACGGTGAGCCCCATGGGAGGCCGTCTGCTCAGACGCTGGCTGGTGTTCCCCTTGAAAGACGAGAAACCCATCAACGAGCGACTGGACATCGTGGAATACTACTATCGTGAGCCCGACTTCCGAGAGACGCTCGATGAACAGCTGCATCGTATCGGCGACTTGGAGCGCATCATCTCGAAGGTGGCTGTAGGGCGCGTATCGCCTCGGGAGGTGGTACAGCTGAAGACGGCCCTTCAGGCTATCCAGCCCATCAAGACGGCCTGTCTCTATGCCGACAATGAGGTGCTGAAGCGGGTGGGAGAACAATTGAACCTCTGCGAGTCGTTGAGAGACAGGATTGAGAAGGAGATTCAGAACGATCCCCCTCAGCTGGTGGCTAAGGGAGGCGTCATCCGCGACGGTGTGAATGCAGAACTCGACGAACTGAGACATATTGCCTATAGCGGCAAAGACTACCTCCTGCAGATTCAGCAAAGAGAGGCAGAGCAGACGGGCATCGCCTCGCTGAAGATAGGATATAATAATGTGTTCGGCTACTACCTTGAGGTGCGTAACACTTATAAGGATCAGGTGCCGCAGGAATGGGTGCGCAAGCAGACACTGGCCCAGGCCGAAAGGTATATTACACAGGAACTGAAGGAGTACGAAGAGAAGATCCTTGGTGCCGAGGACAAGATACTTTCGTTGGAGGCCAGACTCTTCAACGACCTCGTCCTCAGCATGCAGGAGTTCATTCCACAGATACAGATCAACGCGAATATCGTCGCCCGTCTCGACTGTCTGTTGAGCTTTGCCAAGACGGCTGAGGAGAATAAGTATGTGCGACCTGTGATCGACTCGACGGAAATCATAGACATCAAGCAGGGCCGCCATCCCGTTATCGAGCAGGAACTGCCGTTGGGAGAGCGTTATGTGCCTAATGACATCTTGCTCGACAACGAACGGCAGCAGATCATCATCATCACAGGTCCTAACATGGCAGGTAAGTCTGCCCTGCTCCGTCAGACGGCATTGATCGTGCTGCTCACCCAGATAGGCTGTTTCGTACCTGCTGAGGCCGCGAGAATCGGCTTGGTGGATAAGATCTTCACCCGTGTGGGTGCTTCGGATAACATCTCTTTGGGCGAGTCTACGTTTATGGTGGAAATGACGGAAGCCTCGAACATATTAAATAATGTGTCTTCTCGCTCTTTGGTTCTTTTCGATGAGTTGGGGCGTGGCACTTCTACTTATGATGGCATCTCGATAGCCTGGGCCATCGTGGAATACCTGCACGAGAATGCCAAAGGTCATCCTCGCACGCTCTTTGCTACGCACTATCATGAACTGAATGAGATGGAGAAGAACTTCTCCCGTATCAAGAATTACAACGTCTCTGTGAAGGAGGTCGATGGCAAAGTCATCTTCCTCCGCAAGTTGGAGCGTGGTGGCTCTGAGCATTCCTTTGGTATCCATGTGGCAGAGATTGCGGGTATGCCTCGTTCCATCGTGAAGCGTGCCAACGTCATCCTGAAGCAGTTGGAGTCTGATAATGCCCAAGTGGGTAGTGTGGGCAAGCCAACAGCCGAGATTGCCGCTTCTCGTGAAGGCATGCAACTCTCCTTCTTCCAGCTCGACGATCCCGTGCTCTGTCAGGTTCGTGACGAGATTCTCGGCCTCGATGTCAACAACCTCACTCCCCTCGAAGCCCTCAATAAGCTCAATGACATTAAGAAGATTGTAAGCGGAAAATAGTCTTTCCTTATGAAAAGAATCCTCATCATATCCTCGATGCTCCTGATAGGCCTCTGTTTCATGACAGACATGCAGGCCCAGAACATCCATACCCAGTGGCGCCAGAAGACGATTACCGTCGAGAACGGCGGAGAGAAGCCTACCGTCATCCAGCTCCTGAGAGCTTTCAACAAGGTGTGGCACTATAAGAGTACAGACGCTTTATTGGCTGAAGCTGGCGATAAGCTGTATGTGTCGAATGATGCCACAGAGGGTGGCTCAGGCAGAGCCTTCGTCGATTGCGAGGATTTCTGTCATTGTTGGTATGATTTCGAGAATACTGACGACCACATGGTGGAGGCTCGAACCTATCAGTGTGACAACGGTCATCTGCTCTTTGCCGTCATTCTTGCGGAGGGTAAGCCGAAGGGCAAGTATTTCTGCTGCTTCTACGACTACAACCCCAAGACATCGAAGCTCACGCCAAAAGATGAGCCGTTTATTGATTTCCGCCCCTTCTGGCCAGGCTCGCATATCACTTACGCCCTCGGCGAAGGGTATCTACAAGTTATGCTGGTGATAGAGAGTGCCCCAGGTATTGCGACACAATACACACATTACACCTTCAACGGCAAGCGTTTCGCCTACGATCATCTCGATGCCCTCGGCTACGCCGCCTACGATGAATCCGAAGAAGAGGAGTGATCCCACTCAACACATCACTATAAATTATCATAATAAATCGGCGAGTATTTGTCGGCCTCGGCCCAGTTGGTGTCGTTGCGCTTTTGGAGTTCGTCGGCTAAGCGAAGCACCTCGTAGGAGTTGTTGAGGTGACAATCGAAGTGGTATGTTGTAAAGCGGCTATCGGTATACCTAAGTGTCATGACATCCTTATATTCCCTTTCGATGTCCTTGATGTCGGCTCCTTCATTCAGGTTAATAATCATGGTGGGTACAATTCGGCAGTAATCTCCCTCTCTCATACCACATTCCGTCGAGAAGTAGTTGTCGGAGACATAGAGGTCAGGACTCTCAAAGTACTTGGTGGAGGTCACGAAATAATGAGTAGTCGAGTCTGTAAAGTTATTGCCTATATAGGATATATGCTTATACATAAACTTTATGACGCCATTTTCCTTTGCAGCCATATGCTCAAGTGCTTTCATGCCTTTATCGTTCTTCGGGCATACCAATAGTTCATACGGAGCCTTTATGTTGGGCGTCAATTTGAAAAACACTTCCTTTGTACCTTCTTTGTACCAATAGCCTTGCTCGAGGTTGGCATAGGGTGGCTGACTGTAGTATTTGATCTGATACTCAGCATCGTACTCTTCGTTGTCTATCGTCTCGTCATCGCTTGAGCAGGCCACCAACAGACATAGGGATAGCATGGCCATCATGATTTCTTTCAGCTGTTTCATTGCTTCATTGTTTAATCGTTCTATATCTATAATGCCAGAAACGCCCAAATCTTGTATAGAAGCCGAAAGATTTAACAAAGATTAGAAGAACAGCATGATTTTGACCCTACTCTTAATGCCCCCAAAGTGGATTTATGCAGAGACCTTCTTCTTGGCCTTGACCATGCACCAGACACCTAAGATGATGAATGGGATGGAGAGAATTTGTCCCATATCGATGGGCAGCGAAGCTTCAAAGGCTTCCTGAATCTCCTTGGTGTACTCGATGAAGAAGCGGAAGGTGAAGATATAGGCCAGACAGAAGCCGAAATACCAGCCTGTGCCGATCTTCTCCGGCATCCGCTTATGAAGATACCACATAATGGCGAAGAGGATGGCGTAGGCGATGGCCTCGTAGAGCTGTCCTGGATGGCGAGGCATCATATCGACACGCTCGAAGATGAAGGCCCAGGGCACATCCGTAATCTTGCCGATAATCTCAGAGTTCATGAGGTTGCCCAGGCGGATAAAGCAGGCTGTGGTGCCTGTGGCTATGGCGATGTTGTCGAGTACCGTCCAAATGCTCAGTTTCGTGTTGCGGACATAGAGCCAGAGGGCAATCATCAAGCCCAGCGTACCACCATGAGAAGCCAGTCCTGCATAGCCTGTCAGGAAGAAGCCAAACGTCTCGCCCAGCCAACTGCCGTCGTTGCCGATACGGATAGGCAGCAGCATCTCCACAATCCCCTGCCATGAGGTCAGGAAGTCCTGTGGCTGATAGAAGATGCAATGCCCCAGACGAGCCCCAATCAGGATACCCAAGAAGCAGTAGATGAAGAGGGGGTCGAAGAGTTCGTCCTTGATCTGCTGCTCCTTATACAGCCGCTTGACAACGAAATAGGCCAGCGCCAAGCCGATGATCCACATCAGCCCATACCAACGCACAGCGACCGGTCCCAGGCGGAATGCCTCCAGATCAGGCTGCCAAACGATATAATTCAGTAGGTCCATAGTCAGACGTTAAAGCGGAAATGCATGATATCACCATCCTGAACCACGTAGTCCTTGCCCTCGACGGCGAGCTTGCCGGCCTCGCGGACAGCGGCCTCAGAGCCGTACTGGATATAATCGTCGTACTTGATCACCTCGGCACGGATGAAACCCTTCTCGAAGTCTGTATGGATGACACCAGCGCATTGCGGCGCCTTCCAACCCTTCTTATACGTCCAGGCCTTCACCTCCATCTCTCCAGCGGTGATGAACGTCTCAAGGTTCAGCAGGGCGTAGGCCTTCTTGATCAGACGGTTCACACCACTCTCCTCCAAGCCCAGCTCCTCGAGGAACATCTGCTTGTCCTCGTATGATTCGAGCTCTGCGATATCCTCTTCCGTCTTGGCTGCGATGATCATCATCTCTGCACCTTCCTCCTGGGCCAGCTCCCCTACCCTCTTCGTGAAGTCGTTGCCATTCTTGGCATCGGCCTCGCCGACATTGCAGACATAGAGCACGGGCTTCGATGTGAGCAGGAAGAGATTGCGGGCGCAGTCTTGTTCTTCCTTCGACTCGAACTCCACGATGCGGGCGTTCTTACCCTGATCCAGCGCTTCCTTATAGGCATGGAGCACATTGACCTCCACCTTGGCGTCCTTGTTGCCAGCGGCAGCAGCCTTCTCCGTCTTGGCCAAACGGCTCTCGATGGTTTCAAGGTCCTTCAGCTGCAGTTCGGTATCGATGATTTCCTTGTCGCGGATGGGGTCGATGGTGCCGTCGACATGGGTGATGTTCTCATCCTCAAAACAACGCAAGACGTGGATGATGGCATCCGTCTCACGGATATTTCCTAAGAACTTATTGCCTAAGCCCTCACCCTTTGAGGCGCCCTTCACCAGACCAGCGATATCGACAATCTCACAGGTGGCTGGCACGATACGTCCTGGATGCACCAGTTCGGCGAGCTTCGTCAGCCTTTCATCAGGCACGGTAATCACGCCGACATTGGGTTCTATCGTACAAAAGGGGAAGTTTGCTGCCTGTGCCTTCGCACTCGACAGGCAGTTGAACAAAGTGGACTTACCCACATTCGGGAGTCCCACAATACCACATTTTAATGCCATTTTCTTCTATAAACGTTTATTTCTGGGTGCAAAGGTACGATTAAGTAAGCAAAAAACCAAAATAATTGGTGGAAATTGCTTATCTTTGCACCCAATAACAACAAATGAATAGAACCAATGAAGAAGATTTTATTATCAACTATCGCCATGATGGCGTTTCTGATGAGTGCCAACGCTCAAGTTTCTGAACCCCAAAACACCCCTCAGCTGGAGTTTGCCCTGCAACTGAAAGTGACGCTGGGAGATGCTTATTCCTGTGGCGAGACCCAGCATGGGCGTCGCACCATTATCCCCATTACTGGCGGCACCTTTGAGGGTCCCCAGATCAAGGGTACCATCATCAATGGAGGTGCAGATTACCAGATAGCCAATACGGCCCTGAATCGCACAGAACTCGAGGCCATCTATTGCATCAAGACTGACGACGGCGTGATTATCCACGTTCGCAATCGTGGTATCATCTACCCAGGCAAGGACGAGAACGGCAACCCCTCTTTCTATTTTAAGGCTGCTCCGCAGTTCGAGGCGCCTGCCGATAGCAAATACGCCTGGCTGAACAATTCGCTCTTTGTCTGCCAGCCTGACTTTGCCGGAGGCTTCAAGGGCATCGTCCTCAACGTTTGGAGAGTGAAGTAAAAATCGCTTTCCTTGCAACTTTTTGCTTCTTTGCTGCGTCAAACAGACAAAGCAAATCAAAAAGTATATGGTTATGAAAACAGAATTATTAGTCATGTTGGCAGCCTTGATGCTTTCAGTATCAGGGTGCAAAGTGAGTCTTTGTGAGGATGCAGAGCTTATTGAACCAAGTGAGAACATTGTGAAGGCGAAGTACCCGCAGGCGGCCTTCGACAAGGTCGAGAACCACGTGGTGGGCAACATCCAGCTGGTTCAGAGCAACGAGAGTCGCGTGACGCTCTCCGCCCCAGAGAACTATATCGACTTCTTTGAGTTCAAGAACGAGGACGGCACGTTGGACATCCGCTTTAAGAAGGATAATGTGAATATCTTCGCAGAGAATGTGACCATTATCATCTATACGCCCAAGCTCAGCAAGGTGAAGAACTCTGGTGCTTCAGATGTGCGGATGGACAGTCTGAAGACAGACGAGATTGAAATCCAGAACTCAGGTGTTGGCAGCTTCAACATGGCGAATATCCGAGCCCGTAAGGTCGATGTGACGTGCAGCGGCGTAGGCTCCATCACGTTGAGGGGTCAGGCTGATGAGGCCGAATATAGCTGTAGCGGCGTGGGCAGCATCAACGCCAAGGAGTTGAAGGCCCGCGAGGTAGATGCCAGCATCACAGGCGTTGGAGGTGTCGACTGCTACGCTTCTGAGTTTATCAAGGGTCGCGTCACTGGTGTGGGAGGCCTCAAATATGCTGGCCATCCTGAGAAGAAAGACCTTCACAACTCTATGACTGGCGGCATCTCAGAACTCTGATTGAAGCTTTTGCGCATATCGCAGCAAAAACCAGATTCTGCGAAATCTGTTGACAAAGCATCGCTCAAAACTCGCGTGAAAGTCAGCAACGGCCAAGTGGCCGCGAAATACGCGAGTTTTGAGCTATTAGCAACCTGCTGATAGTCTGAGGCTTATGAAATTTTACTCTTTTCAGACCCCTCAGCCCCCCCCTTAAAACCCTCAGAAAGGTGCCTTGTAACTGGGAGAAAGGTGGCAGTAAAGTCGGAGTTCCCTGCCTGGGAACTCCGACTTTAGTCTAGGGAAACTCCCTCGCCCCCAAAATCTGTCAAATATTTTGCTTTCTTCTTCCGATTTTTCGCCTTTCCGTTTCTAGAATGCAACATTTCGGCGCACTATTTTCAGGCAAAGTTTCTTGACAGACTTATAAACGTTTTCACTTACGAATTACCTTTTGAGATGCCTCCCACCACGTCATCATTGTCAATGCTGTGCTCTGTCTTCTTCACGCTGGCCTTGAGCGAGCCGAAGCGCCATGTGACGGCGAGGGTGAAACTGCGTCCGCGAATCCACTTCTCCTGCAAGTCGCGATAGTCGCCATTCACCGCTTCCGTCTCCGTGGAATAATACTTGCTGAAAGGCGTATTGGCGCCCAAGCGAACCGTGAGACGACCATCTTTCAGGAACGAGCGCTGCATCGAGGCATAGTAGTCGAACCACGAGTGCTGCAGATTATAGATGCTCGACGGATTGCGTGCAGCATTGCCATAGACGCTCACGTTGAGGCGCAGCTTCCAGGGCAGACGCTGCGAGAGATTGACGTAATAAACGTATGACCATCCGAAGTTACGATAGCCCAAATTCGGATTCTCGTTGTGTACATAGCGCAGCGTATTATTTATCGCAAGCATGGTACCGTCGAAAGGCTTCCACTGCACATATTGGTCGATAGTGAATAGGCGATAGCGCCGGATATTCTCGTAAGTAGTATAGCGGATGTCGTCCTTAGCCGTCTGAATGGTGCTGATACCGCTAGAACTGAATCTATAAGATGGCGCAATCTGGAGCGTCAGCTTTGGCATGATATAGGAGTAGACCAGACTGAGCCGCTGGTTGTGCGAACTGACTAAGTTTGGATTTCCCTGCTGCACTATCGACGGCGTTATCGAAACGGCTGGATTCAGATAGGAGATGCCTGGACGGTTGATGCTGGTGGTATAGTTCAGCTTCAGCGACTGGGCTTCCGTCAGCTGGTATCTCAGTGTAGCTTGTGGCACCCAGTCGCCTAAGTGCTTATCGAAACTTTCGTCTTTACCATCGGGATAGCTGCCTCGCATATAGCTGTACTCATAGCGCAATCCGGCACGGGCCGACCATTTGTCATGCTTATAGATATAGTCGGCATAGCCAGCCAACACACGTGTAACATGATGGAACTCGTCGCTGGTATTCATATCGATGCCATAGAACTGCTGCGAGTTCTCGCTGTTGTTGTTGCGGTCAATATACTTGGTGCCTATTTCCAGTTGATGACCCTTGCCTAAAGGACGAAGCCAATCAGCTTGAAAGGTGTGCTCAGTAAACCGTTCGCGCTCCGTCATCAAGCTGCCTGTATAGGGGAACGACACGTTTTGCAGCTCCGTATAAGTGTTCTCCTGATCGGTGTGTTGACGCGTCAGGGCGAGCATGTAAGAGAGAGTGAACCGCTCGCCCTTTCGGCGCGTCTTGTGTTCATAATCTAGTCGTCCGTTCCAGGAGTGATGCTGATAGCCAGGCATCCAGTAGTGGTTGTTGTAGCTGTAGACAGGCTGGTCTCCATGTCCCAACCAAGTAGAACCGTCGCCTTGCACATTCAGTTTATAGAAGTAGCCGCCAAACGAGGCCGAGAGCAGATTGAGTGAGTCGATATCGTAGCTGGCATTCAGGTTGGCATAATGGATGCTGCCAGGATTGCTACCCTCAGAACTCGACAACATCCTATTGCCCGTATCGAGATAGGTGCGATCCACTTCTGAGCGATTATAGGAACTTTTATCCGACATTTTATTGAAGCCATAGTCTGCTGAAAGCAGCAACTTACCCATCTGCCCAGTGAGTGAGGTGTAGAAGTTTGGCTGATTCAGCGAGGTATAGGTTGCGGAGACCACACCCGTCATGCCTTGCATCTTCGAGCCGTCGACCATCACGATGTTCAGGATGGCATCCACACCCTCGGCATCCTCTCGGGCCCCAGGATCGGTAATCACCTCGATACGTTTCACCATCGAAGCAGGCATCGACTTCAGCACCTCCTTGGCGTTCTTTGTCAGACTGGGGTCAAGGTGTCCGTTCTTGTAGATCTTAAAGTTGCTGTTACCTTTCACGAGGATGTTATCCTGTCCGTCTACCGTCACCATCGGCACCTTGCGCAGCATATCCATCACGGTCTGCGTCTTCGACTCCTCGTCAGCCTGGACATCATAGCCTATGCGGTCTATTTCCTGTTTGACAAGCTGCTTCTGTGCCTTGATCACCACACCATCGAGTTCTTTACTCCAGGTGATGGAATCGCTCTTTATTTTGGTCGTATCTGTTTTCGTCTGGGCAGTAGATTCCCCTCCTCCCGCTGTCATCAACAGCAGGAGTGCCACTATTCCAATATGTTTCATCGGTTTACTTCTTTAGTCGTTCGATACTCGCTTGGAACATTTCTTGTAAGAATTCATCGTTGGTAGCCTTCATCACTTTTTCAAGTTCTTTGATTACCATCTTCTTCTCCATATCGTCCAGTGCGTCGGCCTTCTTACACATCTTGTATATGTGCGAGGCATAGTAATTGGATGCTGTGCTATTGGGGTTCTTCAGGAAGAGATTCTTGAAGGTGTTGAACTGGCTGAGCCATGATTCAGAACCGATGCTACTGCTAACAAAGGTGGAGTCGCTGCCAAAGGCTGACAGACCCTCGCCCATCGAGAAGAATCCGCTAAACAAATCGTCATCTCCAAACGAAAACCCGTTGGCACTCAGTTTCACGTCATTGCCGTTGATTCTAAAGATTCTTCCCTTTTTCCCGCTCTCACGATACTGTTGCGTAGTGGCGTAGGTTACAATGAGCTTTCCTACAATTTCTTTTTCGTCTTTACGCCATTCCATAGCGTATGCATAACGATGGGTCTTGCTCAAATCTTTTGGGTCCAGGAAAAGCGCGTAAATATAGCGCGAACCCTTGATGTCACCCAAAGGATAGCCGCTATCATCGCCCCCCACAGCCAGACTCGTGTAGTCGTATGACTTCTTGCTGGATACCGTTTTAAGACTGTAGGCTTTCTCTTTGTCCTGTTCAAAGGCACGCTCTACATCCTCAACCAAGTCGTGGTGGGATGCGGGTATTGTAAACTCGTAGACATCTAATTGTCCCTCCTTGACACCCGTTCCCGGGTTTTTGTTCAGTTTGTGACTACTTTCCACTTGTGCCGGTTCACTTGTTATCAGCGCATTGAAGGCATGCTTGATAAACGCTTGTGCATGGGATGTGAGAGGCATCAGCATTAGGATGCCTGCTGCCAGAAATAGTTTATTCTTCATAAGCCAAATACTTTGTTTGTTCGTTAATATATAGGATGGTACCGTCTTCTTGTTCTACAGGGACATACCCGAGAGACAACAGCCGTGCCTCCGTGAGTTCTTGCCGACATTGTGCAATCTGCTCTTCAGCCTCTTGCAGTCCTTTTGCTGCGTCAGCCATCAGGGTGTATGTCTTGGCATAGTCATTGATGGTGGGTTCTGTCTTACGCAGACGGCGTTT
>Ga0247611_10002686_pt1 | contig 27944 bp, 47 predicted proteins | sample 177DNAGHGhighgp2_FD_192422 | JGI IMG/M metagenome (GOLD analysis project Ga0247611, IMG submission 192422) | Sheep rumen microbial communities from Palmerston North, Manawatu-Wanganui, New Zealand - 1770 DNA GHGhigh gp2 | ecosystem: Host-associated > Mammals > Digestive system > Stomach > Rumen... | reverse complement strand
TGGGACTTTTTACACACGAGGAAAAAAACGGGATGGCGGGGAAACCGAACAAAAGCAGGCAAAATGCGGGTTTTTGGGCGGTTTTGTTCGGTTTTTTCTACATGTAATGAATTGAATCCTCATATTTTGAATTCCTGGAGTTAGGAATTCAAAGCACTTTATAATTTCGGGGAGTTTTTATAAAGTTGTCCGGATATTGTCCGATAGAGCTTATTTAATAGAGGTGAGTTTGTCCGGATAATGTCCGGATAGATTATGTTTAGGACATTAATGTCCTAAACATAATTATTAAGATGTGATATAATTAAAGCAATATTAGTCACGCCACGCTTGCGGTTAATATGCGGTTAACAGCAAAGCGGAGGCTTAATGACCGAAAACCAGCGTGACTATCTTGCAGATTTGGCCGGACAAAAAGGAGTCAGGCTTTCTGATACTGACAATTGGTCTGTGGCTAAAGCGTCGGAAGAAATTGAAAGATTGAAAGCACTTCCGGATGCTATTTTTGATGAGCCAACAGATGAACAGAATCAAATAGTAAATAATTTAATAGGCCAAGTGGGTGCGGAGGTAATGCGATGGAATTTGGAGTAGTAGCAGAAGCGGTTGGTGAAAAAGCTAGGTCGGTTGTTGATTATATTATGAAGCAAAACTGGACAAAAGACAAAAAAAAGAAATATTTACAGAGACTTTTCAAATTAACTGGCGATGAATTTTATATGAGGATGTTCGAAATGAACAGCGAGCTATTGAATAGCACTGCTATCAAGAGCCTAGGATATGACGACCCCGATGAACAAGTGGAAAGACTCTCGGAAAAAATAATTCAAAACTATAATCTAACAAGATCAAACACATCATTAACTACTGAGTTTTACTATACAGTGATGAGCGATGCACAGATAGTAGCGTTTAGAAACGCAAGATCGTTAGACCAGCATCCGGTTTTGACTCGAAAGATAAATGGAGAAACGTGCCCGTGGTGTGTATCTTTGGCCGGTACATATATTGACCCAGATTATGAAGCGTTTAGGCATCATAGAGGTTGTAATTGTTCTTTTATTCTGAGCGGATATGGTGATCGAAGCGGAAAATATAAGGGTCATGTTCCGAATAGATATGAAAACCCGGAAGCATGGAGAATAAAATGATTATTAATTATAGAAAGGCTAGAACATGATTGGGACCAGCGTTACTTTTAAAAACTATCCAACGCCGAGTGGATTAAAGACTTTTACTATAGAAGACTGCTTAATCTCGAATAATGGCAGTCCAAACGCTTCGCGGCCGCAGATATTGATACATTTACCGAAAATCGACGAACACGATGTCACAGGCTCTTTTGTGAGCTATGAGGGGCATGATTATCACGTCGTAGGTATGGCAGTGCCGCAGATGGACGGCAATACACCGACGCGATGGAATAGATACGCGATTGCGGAGCGAATAATAGCATTGTAATAAAAAGAAAGGAGCTAAGATGAAAATTCGCAATAAACTAACTGGTAGAATTCACGAAGTGATGGAGGGGACCTTATATTCTAAGGAGATATTCGAAGAGGTAAAAGACGAGGATATCATAGTCGGAGAGCCGAAGGTTGAATACGAAATTGAGAAAACTAAGGAGGAAGAACCCGTTTTAACGAAAACGGAGAAATCCGTAAAAACGGGTAAAAAACCGGTAAAGAAAGGAGCGAAAAAGAATGGCAACGCAAAAACTAAGTCAAACTAGCCTAGCTCAAGTTTCAGACCTCGAGGCATCTTGGAAACCTCTCAATATCAACAGCGACAAGGTTAGAGCGGAGGCTCTGCTACTTCAGGCGAGCAATTACCTACGACAGATTGCCTTTAACAACGGCAAAGATCTCGACGATATGATTAAGGCAGACCCAACGGGAGTGTACGGTGCGAACGTACGGTTGGTCGTAATTTCGGCGGTACAACGCGAGATGGCTTCGCCGGTGGACATGATGCCGGATGCGAGTCAATGGAGTCAAAGCGCTTCGCCGTATTCCGAGTCGATGAGTTTTAGCGGAAACGTGACTTCGACGATTTATTTTAAAGACAAAGAGCTTAAATTACTCGGGCTCGGGTCGGTTTCGGGAAAAGTAAGCACTTCGGTGATGAGAGGAGTTAGATGATGGATTGGGCAGAGATAAAAAAGAAATTAGAATGCTCGGGGACAAAATATAGTTATTACTTCGGGGACTATGATTATAAGGATTATTCTAAAGGCAAGATGGCCCAGCTTATACCTAAACAGCAGATTGGGTGGGGTAGGATGGCGGTAGAAATTCGTTCGAATAAGACCAAGTTCGACCGGTTCGAGAACGATGTGCTGGGTCTAAACGAATTATTCGAGAAATATAAGGTCGTAGAGGCGTTTAATAAAATTAAAGACGATATATTGGTCTGCGGTTGCGGTTTCTTAGCTTTAAACGGTGATAGAGTCTTTCCTTTTACGGCTGAGGAGGCGACCGGGCTTTATAGCTGGCACGATCAAAACCTCAGCCGAGGGATAGCGGTTTTTCGTAATACTTATTCGCGTAAAGATTCCGGCAAAGAACGTCCGGACGTGTTTGTGGAATATTTATCAGACAGGACAATTGCGCACGAATATGATAGAGAAAAGGGCGAAGAGAAGATAACTATCGCCCGAAACACGACTAACCGTCCGTTAATGGGGCTTTTGACGCATAAAGCTACTACGAAGCGGCCATTTGGGCAAAGTGTACTCACGAAGGCTGCTAGAAGCTCGATTGAAGACGCATCAAGGACGATTCGGCAGGCTATGATTGCGGCATACCATTATAACGTTAAAGTCGATGTTATTCTTGGCGCCGACAGTGAGACGGCGGTAGAGAAGGTCGAAAGCCAGACCGGCGATATCCTGAAGCTCGGAACCAACGAAAACGGCGAAATCCCACGCATTGGGGAATTCGCACAACATGCCATGACGCCATTCTCGGATACGATTTTAGTCTCAGCGCGGAATTTCTGTTCAGACACCAAGCTCAGCCTGGTAAATCTAGGGATTAGCAACGATGCTCCGCAGTCTACCGAAGCACTGGAGATTATTAATGACGACCTCAGAGATGATATTTTAAGCTGGCAAACTGAACTCGGCGAAGAGTTGAAATATTTCGCAATTACTCTCTATATGTACGAAAACAATTTAACGAGACTCGATGAAAACTTATTGGAAAAAATTGCTGGGATAAAACCGGTGTTCTTGTCGGTGTATCGACAAGACGTTTCGAAGTTTGGAGATGCTATTCAAAAGATGGCGGCGAACGTGCCGGATATCGTTAAATCTCGTACGTTATGGCGAAATCTTGGCTTAACTAGCCAAGAAATAGACCAAGTGATCGCGTCGGCGACGAATCAACAGAACATGATTTAGATTGTGGAAAACTCTGTGGAAAAAGCTGTGGAAAATTCTGTGGAAAAGTGTTATAATAAAGTTAACGTTTAAACTTTTACGGAGGTACAAAAAAGGATGACAGCAACTTTTTACAAAAAGGACGACAGCGGTGAGTATGTTGACGCACATGATGATGTCGAGAACTACTTCCGTGAAAGGTCTGGTGAAATTGTAAGGAAGAAACTGAACGAGCTGAAAGAGCGAGAGCTCGAAAAAGTACGAGAAGAGGCAGAGGGCGACATTCGTAAGAATCTAACCGAAAAACTTGAATCGGAAATTAAGGCAAAATTCGAATCGGACTACAAAGCAAAATCAGACGAGTATGAGTCCAAAATCCATCAACTTGATACGGCTTTACGTCGAAAAACCATTGCCGCTGAGTATGGTTTTAAACCGGAGACCGAACAATTCCTCGGTGACGGCGACGAAGACGATATGCGCGCTAAAGCGGATGTCTTAAAGAATAGTTTCGGGAGTAATGGGTCAGCCCCACTCGAAAAATCAGTTCAAGTTCCTAAGGTAAGTGAGTTGCAAGAAAAGACCGGCATTAAGGTCGAAATCTAATACTAACTTAACTTTTTAAGGAGATTTATTATGGCAGTAACTGATCTGCATTCTCTTGATATCTCTACCGCAATCGACAAAATGTTTACGGCTGGAGAAGCTCGCGGTGCGGTGTTATCCCTCATCGACGAGACCCCTTCTATTAACGTTGGACAGAATATTCCATTAGTAATGAACGGTCGTGCTAAAGGTGCTTTAGTTCACGAAGGCGGAGCGAAACCGGACAATGGACGACAAGTAGTTCCTAAACCTTTCACTACGGTTAAATTGGTTTATTCACAAAGAGTGACCGATGAATTTATGATGTGGGACCGCGAAAGGCAAGGCAACTTCATTTCGCGCTTAGTTTCTGACTGGACCCGCAAGAGCCTTCCTCGCGATATTGATACGGTCGTGCTTCATGGTCTTGACCCAAATACTGGTGTTCTTGACACTAACTTGAGCGACTATCTAACTAAGGCTGGTTCTAGCATTGCAGTTCCATCTACTGGTACGACTGCTCAAGCCGCTGATGCTGACTTTGGAACGGCTGTTGCCGCTCTTAATGGCCAAGACATTACCGGTGTAGCTATTGCTCCTGCGACAGCTGCTAAACTCGCTACCATTACTGAGGGTAATGAAAAGAAATACCCAGGTCTTGGTGTGTTTGGTTTGACCGGTGGTACAATTGCTGGCAAACGTGCTGCTTCCACTCCGGAAGTTGGGCAAAAAGGTGTCGAGCTCATCCTCGGCGACTGGAGCCAACTTTACCTCGGCTTCGCTGGTGCAGTTGATTGGAAAGTCATTGAATACGGCGATCCGGATGGAACTGGTACTGACCTTCAGAACGTCAACCAGGTCTGTGTGCGTATGGAGCTCAAATTCGGCTTCCGCGTACTCGACCCAACTGCCTTTGCGGTAGTGGCTGGTGCTGGCGACGAAAGCGAGTCCTAATCAAACCCGGTATGGCGTGTTAAGCATTACCTCACGCCATACCGGAGCAATATTAACTTTAAGAGGATAAAATGATGAACGATAAAGGAAACATCACAATTGGTTTGCCAAAGTCCGGTGGGGGTATTTGGGTAGCTCCTCTTGGGACCACGCTCCCGACTGACGCTAGCACAGCTCTTCCATCTGCGTTCGTGAACCTCGGTTATATTTCCGAGGACGGCGTTACGCTCACTACGGCTGAAGAGACCGACACTATTAAGGCTTGGGGCAAAGATACCGTGATGGTTAGCCAAACTGACTATACTGAAACCGTTACCTATAACCTTCTCGAGACCGTCCGGGAATCTGCTTTGCAGGTTACTCGTGGGAACGAGAACGTGGTTATCGGCGCTGACGGAGATATTAAGTCAGGAACGACCGGCGACCCGCTACCTCATATTGTCTGCGTAGTGGAAACTATCCAGAACAATGGTAGCGCCAACCCACGCTATCACCGAATCGTCTACGGAGATTGTCAGATTAGCGACCGTTCGGGCGACCAAACCTACAACAACAGCGACCCGGTTACCTACCCGGTGACCATCACCGCTTTCAAATTCGACTCGCAAGCTTTGACCGGCAAAAAAGTATATCACGATGACTTTTGGACGGCTGCGAGTGACGAATCATAGCTCGCCTCCACCTAGCAAATAAATGAGCTATGATAAAGACCCGTTTCTCCATTACGGGTCTTTTTGTGATACAATTGAGTTATCGCACCCCGTGCTAGCTTGTCTTCAGCGGGGTTTTTTGGTATAATGCTTATAATATTAGTTACGGCACGCTCTCCGGTTATAAGGCGGTTTAATCTTACAAGGAGGCATAATGGCTGACAAAAAAACTTTAGAACTTTGGGAGGGATATGAGGTCGAAGTTAACGAACAGTTACTAGATGATTTTAACTATGCGAAAGACTTAGCGGAGGCGCAAAGAACAAACAATTTACCTGATTTCGTCATGATGCTTTTTGCGTTAGTTGGTGGAGAGAAAATCTATCAAGATGTCGAAAGGCATATTACAGAGGAAAAAGGTTATTTTTCGCAAGAATCGCTACTTAAAATCGTTGAGAAGATCGGGGACGTACTCCCAAAAGTTGGCAACCGTGCGCAGAAGCGTTCGTGGCAGACTTCGAAATAATCGAAGCGGACTTTCAACAGTTCTATAATTTAGACGTCAGTACGCTAGGTTTCAGAAGATACGCACGGTTGCTCGTCAATCTGCCAGAAGACTCTAGGATGGTTAAAAAATACTCGCCCTTTAAAGATTGGAATTGGGATAAGGAGATGCAGTCGCAAATTCTGCGAGCTGTTGACACTATGACGACAACTTATATTAATTCGAACCGAAAGAAAGGATCAAAAAAACTGAAACCGCCGGAATTAGTTCAACCTGATTATGTTAAAAAAGCGAAGAAGAAACTCGGAGAGGAGCAAAAAATAAAGGCCAGAGAAAAGCAAGAAGAATTGGCGGAGTTTTTCAGAAAACGCAATCAGATAGACGATAAAATAAAGGAGAGAAAAAATGGCACATAAAATCGGGATATATTATGACGAAAAGGGGCTTCGAGATATTATGAAGGGTCCGGAAATTGCTAACCTCGAGCAAAATATAATGATGGAAAATCTGACCACAATTAAGGCGGCTTTTCTTCAAAGGTTTGGGTTCGAAGGTTCGTTCGAAGTAAAGAGGGTGGACACTAACAGTAGACGTAGCAGGACGACATTCAGAATTGTCGCCAGTGACGCGAGAACAACGGCAGCGCTTAAAAAAGAGTCAGGTTGGTTAGCGAAATTTAACTAATCTATTTCTTTATGTGAAGCGAACAAAAGCAAATAATAATACTTATATTTTTTACTCCATAGGAGAATTACTTAAAAAGATTTTAAAGGTTGGCGAGTCTAACTCTATAATAGATTTTTGGCCGTCTTTCCATGTGAGTTTAATTGTCGTGTTTTGCTTCTTGGAGCTAGCACCAACTATAGCACCTGGAAGGCCAAAAAGAAATCCCATGCCCATTGCCTTCCCTAACGAAGATTTTTTAACTTCTTTATCGATTATCTCGTATGATTTTACGGTCGTCGAATCAATAAATTGTTTCTCTTGCCATCTTTGGATGACCAATTTACCTGTTATTGTAGACCTTATACCCCAACCCTTAAAGGCTCCGTTTAATACTCTATTCATTGCCTTCTCCATTTAATCATTAATAAAAAGGACAACCATTGCTGGTTGTCTACACCGTCAGTTTCATAAAAGCTGTGCAATAGTTGCCCTTTAAAAATATGAAACCGATTGATGTAGACATTTTAATTATATCATTTTTTGTGCTATAATTAAAGCAATATTAGTCACGCCACGCTTGCGGTTAATATGCGGTTAACATACCGAAAGGCAAGCAATGGCAGGGACGAATCTTGGGACCGCATGGATACAGATAAAACCCTCAATGAAGGGGATGACGTCTTCTATCCGTTCAGAATTGGGGGATGTAGGTGAAAAAGAGGGCGAAAATGTTGGCAAGAAATTTACTACCGGATTTGCTGCTAAGATTGGCATCATTAGCGGAATTACTCAAAAAGTTTTTGCAAAAGCAACCGATTTAATCTCTGGCCAAATCGACGACGCAATCTATCGCGTAGACACTCTCGAAAGATTTCCGAAAGTAATGGAGATGATGGGGTATGGCGCCGACGATGCGGCGTCGGCAATTTCTAAATTACGCGAAGGTGTAGCTGGAATTCCGACTTCTTTGGCTGACGTAGTTTCTGGAACTCAACGTTTGGCGACTCTTACAGGTGACGTCGATAAGGCGGCTGATTGGGCACTAGCTATATCTGACGCAATGTTGGTTACGACAGGCGATACGAACGAGGCTTCAAGAGGAATGCAACAGTTTGTGCAGATCTTATCAAGAGGTAAGCCAGCCGGGGATGACTGGAATACAGTCATGGAGGTCGCTTCTCCAATTATGAATGAGCTAGCTAAGTCGCTCGGATATTCTAGCGCGGCATTGGGCGGAGATTTTTATACGGCTCTACAAAAAGGGACTCTATCTACTGAAGATATGATGACGGCATTAGTAAATTTAGATAAAAATGGATCGAGTTCAATTTCTTCATTGGCTGAGCTTGCTAAGACTTCTACCGGCGGTATAGAAACTTCAATGACAACTATGAAACAGAGCATCAGCAATGCGATTGTTTCCATAATTCAAGAGATTGGACCGGAAAATATTATCAACGCAATAAACGGAATAGGAAGTGCTTTAACGGGCATCGTAAATGTAATCGGCGGCATGATTAAATTTATCCAAGATAATTGGGAAACCCTAGCCCCGATATTCGACTTTATCTTAGGATTTTTTGGAACACTTCTTGCGATATTCGCGGCCAAGAAGATATTCAACGGTCTTTCTATGCTATTCGGTCTTATAATGGCGAACCCAATTATTACCATGATAGGTTTAATAGGCGGTGCTATTGTTGTTTTAATCACGCATTTCGACGAAATAAAGGCGGTAGTCGAGACCGTTTTTGGCGCAATTGGTGAGGCGATTGGAGGATTTGCGGAGTGGGTTGGGGGAGTCTTTAACGGAATTTGGGAGACCATAACCGGAATATTCTCGCATATTGGCGACTTTTTCGTCGGAGTCTGGAATACGATTACGAGCATATTCGTGAATGTAGGTACTTTTATCGGCGAAGCAGTCTCAGGCGCCTTCAAGTCGGTAGTGAACGGAATCTTAGGATTTATCGAAGGGTTTGTGAATACACCAATTAACATTTTGAATGGCTTTCTTGACTTAATCAACGGCGCTTTTGGCTGGTTAGGGGTCAACTTGTCCCATATTGACGGCATTCATCTTCCTAGGCTTTATACCGGTGGTATTGTCGAAGGAATTGGAACTGATACCAGCGACAGTAATCTCTACGCACTCTCAAAAGGCGAGTATGTAATTCGGGCGGCCGCAGCGCGAGAGATTGGCTACGATAATCTAGCTAGAATGAATGAAACGGGTGAGGTTAGCGGAGGGCAGACAATTAATATCACGATCAACGGCTATAATAAATCGCCGGAAGAGCTTGCGACGATTATTTCTCGTAAAATTGCTTTTAATCAGAGAGGAGTATTAGCTTAATGGACGGAAAATTCTATATCAAGAAATTTATTCGAGACGACGGTGCACAACTTGCGTTCGATGCCAATGAAATATACCTAGACGCCGACAATACACTTCTGGTCCGGCCCGACCCCAGTACAACGGCGGTAGAGTATTCCGAGGCAGACGGTGGGGAGATGGTTCGGCAACACAATATGACCTACCAGCAACAGATTAATGGTTTAATCGTGCCGAGAACGTCGAGCTATTGGGATTTATCGGCTCGGCTCGGGGCTTTCTTTAAAATCAATCACAATTATAAAATAATCTACATTAAAACCGACGGCTCCATGTTTAAAGTGGACAAGGCATGGATTTCAGCGGGGCTTCAAGTTCCTCCAACTCCTCATGAAGACTATTCAGAATGGAATATTACCCTCACTATCGGTGACACAAATTGGTCTGAATACGCCGAGGACGCCGAAGGAAACGAGATTTATTCGAACACCGTAGTGCTGCCATTGCTTACTGCGGACGCAGGAGGCGAAATTTGGGGCTCTGTGGGGCTTGTGAGCGATAATGTGGGTGAAGAATGGGAAGCGGGAGCAGGAGGAGTCCAGACAGTCAATATTGCGTCCACAGCGACTATTTATCCTGTATGGGTAGTAGAAGGGCCGTGTGTTAACCCGGTCTTGCAAAATAACACTACTGATACGGTCGCCGAGTTCGACGGGACGGTAGCGGAAGGGCAGACTTTAACGGTGAATTTCAAAGACGGGACGGCTTATCTCGATACCGCTTTAGTCACTCGCTACGTGAGTGGGATAGTTTCGCTCGCCCCGGGCGAAAACATGGTTGGATTTAATAGCGACGGAGGAGCTACGGCTTCTTCTGCAATAAGTTGGGACAACATAATCAACTAGGAGGTTTAATGAACAGATTGCTACTCTACATCGGGGATACAAAGCTCGGGGATATTAATAAGTTCGCTAAAAATCGGCACCTCACCGAAACATTGAAGAGCGAAGCCGAAAATCCTCAAGCGGATACCTTTACGTTCGATATTAATTGGAAACTATTTCAGGAATTCGTCGGGAAGTATTTTGACGATGAGCCGGCGTCGTTTTTACGCGTTGGGAAGACAAGAGTGGTGTTCGAGACGGACGGGTATGCACGGTTTAGCGGGTTTTTGGCGGCGAAACCGGCTAGGAGCGGGCTCGGAGCGGAGCAGACGCTTTCTCTTACCTTCTATGAGTATTTTGCAAGGCTCGCTGGTGATTTAGTTTGCGATCCAAACGATAATACTTCGCCGATGCGAATTTTTGAGAATGTCCGGGCCGATATCTATGCGCAGGCGCTTATTAACGAGTTTTTAACTCGCGCAGCCGAAGCAGGAGAAACATTGAATTGGACTTTCGGAACGGTAGACACACTTGGCAACAAAACTATTACTTATAAAGATTTTCAGACAGTCTCGAAGGCTCTCTGCGATGCGATGAATAACGTCCAGGGCGCCGGAAAGTTTGACGTAGTATTCCGGACCGACCCGGAAGATTATACTCATCAGATTATTGACATTTTGAAGCCTCGAGGAAAAGAAAAGAATATTATCATCAAGTATCCATCGGACGGGGTCTATAAACTTTGGGCTAATAGCTACTCTATTGAAGAAACTAATGAATTTGCTAGCGATATTTTAGTCGCCGGGAACGGTCAAGTTGGCGACCCGGCAAGCGGAGAGCAGACGGCAAAGCTAGGAGTGGCAGAAAACACCGATTTTGTGACGGATTATTGTTATTGGAGAGTTTACGAGACGGCCTCGAACCTTTATTCACAAAATGCCGTGGACCAACGAGCGAATACAAGGCTTTCGCAACTTAGTTTTAATCTCGAGACGCCTCAGATTTCGCTTGTCGGACGACCTATTGCCTGGGGGCAAGCTGATAATGATAATAATGGGCTGGTTATTGGCGATACGTTTTATTTCGACGAAGACACCGACGACGGCTCGGACCACTCGGGTTTTTACCGAATTATCGCGCTGGATACTACATGGGACGATAACGGCGTCGCTACTGTCACGCCGACGCTTCTAGGAGTAGAATGAACCACGACGTAGAAAAAAGGATTGTAGCACTTCGAAACGAGGTCAAGGCGCAGAAAGTCGCGAGAGAGCTCGCCTATTCACAACTGCTCATGCCGGAAAATACGCCGTCGATTAGTTATAGTGGAACGGCGACTGTGCAGGGCCAAGAGCGCTTCGACACTCTTGCAAGATGTAGGGTGAGATTCACGAGAACGGATGGGGAGGAAGGAGCGCCGTTTGTCAACTTTCCTTTTTCGTTCGCATTCTCGCCGACTTATCGCGAATTCGAACAATCGATTGGCAATACCGTGACCGGTGACGACGTAGACTTTGTCGATGAACAATGCTACGTCGGATATGTTGCCGGCGCTGGCGCTAATTATGTAGATTTCTATATTGATGTGACGACCGAAGTAGTGCTTAACTGGACGCCGTTTACGTCTATCGACTTTAGCTTTACGGTGGAGGCGATTTCGAACGTGCCAGGAACTCTAAGCGTAGAAAGGATATTATGACCAATCTGGAGAAAACGCTTAGTAAAGTAGAAGATGAGATAAAAGCCTTAAAAAACGCTTACGAGCAGACGGCACTTCAGATACCGGTCTTTACTTATTCGATAGATTTTACGACATTAGTAAATAATCTCACGATAACCTATCCAGGAGGGCAGAGTTTATCATTCGAAGGATGGGGGCGGACAGTAGTGACATTTACCAGCGCACGCGGGGCTAACGCTTTGGCCTTCCTAGAAGTTCAATTTGACGACGGAGGCTACGGAATGGCGACTTTCAAGGTTAGACGAGTGCCATATGCGGGCGGGGCAAGATGGATTGTCTCGGATACTGGCGGACCGATAGATTATCGGTTTGTGGTCCATTCGGCAGTAGAAGGAATCCTAGAAGCGAGGATGGTATGGCAGTAAACAATACGGAAAAAAGGTTGATGATGCTAGAAAACGAGCTAAAGGCTCTAAAGGCGATCTGTCCAATTGCTGGTAAACTCGCTAAAATGTATGTAGAAACGTCGCAAAGCTTCACAATCGGAGGCGGGACAACTTTCCATGCGGCAAGATTTCGGTTTACGCCGAATTATGGGCTAGGGCAGTACAATTTAATCACTATGACACCTATCGTCACTTCAACCTACGCAGGAAGTACATGGGATACTATCCCTACCTTCGAAGTATTACCTCAAGATGGGAGCGGAGCGGTAGAAATGATAGTCTTTAACCTAATCGACACTGATATTGTTAAAATTATTGCTTCGGGAACTCTACCGGGAACTTTTACGCGGATTTCGTGATTATGTTTTATTTTGGCGAATTATGATATAATTAAAGTAATATTAGTCACGCCACGCTTGCGGTTAATATGCGGTTAACATACCGAAAGGCAAGCGAGGCACTTATGCGAAGAGCAACCACACCAACCCACACCTTCACCTTCCCAGAGGATATCGAAGTCGGGGATGTAACGGAAGCGTTGATTACTTATAGCCAATGCGGCAAAACTATATTAGAAAAAAAATTAGATGATCTAGAAGTCGATACTGAACATAATATGTTTGTTTTGCAGCTTTCAGAAGCTGAAACTAATCTTTTTGCACCTGGGAAAGCATTAATACAAGTACGGGCTAAAATCAATAAGACTGCCTTAGCTAGTCAAATGCTTTGGCTGACTATTAAACCGGCTTTAAACTCGGAGGACATGTAAAATGGCAGAAAACTTTTCAATGGAAATGAATGATGAGGTCGAGAATTTTGAAGTAGATTTTGGAGAAATTACTCGGATTTCAAACAATGATTTTAACAAATTAGAAAATAGACCTTCGTATGCTGGCGAGGTGATGACCGGTGAAACTAGTATTCCAGAAGTCCCGAGCGCAGTTTCGGAATTGACTAACGATGCAAACTACCAAACTGGAGCCCAAGTAGCGACGGTGGTAGGGGCAGAAACGACAGCTCGAGAAAACGCTGATGCGGCACTTGATGGTCGACTCACAACCGTAGAAGGAATAGCAGGAACGGCTCTACAACCGGAGTCGATTAACAAAGTCGTCATGACTGATATCGCAGTCGGAGCGAATACTTCGACTACGACTTTTAATCTCGAAGCGGCGAAAGAAAACCTACTCACTGGGGCGACTTCCTCAAAGCAGGTTTCGATGCCGGTAGCGTCGTCTACGGAGGCTGGGATCATGAACTCGTCGACGTTTGATGCGGTTTCGAACAATACGAGCAATATCAATGCTTTACTTAACGGGGCGGTAGCAATTACGGGATTACCGGCGGAACCGACGCAGGCGCAACTTACGACGGCTTGGGAGACGGCGACTGGAGCGACAGCCTTAATGAACCGAGCGGGGATATACGACGTCACGAACGGGAAAGTCTGGACCTATTATACAAATAGCTCTACTTGGTATTCAGTAACGAATACGACTCAGGTCACGATTAATACTTTTACCAATAATTCAGAAGGAACAATCAAGGGCTCTACGAACGTCGGGCAGATTTTCGCCGAGACTGACGGAACGGGGTCGGTGAATGGATGGGATGCATTGAATGATGCGGTTTCGAATAATACTTCGGATATCTCCGACCTAGAAACGGCGATGGATGGGAAACAGGACAAATTGATTGCCGGGGCAAATATCAATATAGCGTCTGATGGTAAGACGATTTCGGCGACGGACACAACCTACACGGCTGGGAACGGCATCAACATTAGTGCGCAGAATGTAATATCGACCGACGCGCCCGAAGGATTCTTTACTCTACCTGCAACGGTAGAAGGAGAGGGGTCAGAGATAACGCTCAATAACACGATTGGAGCGAAGTTGGATGGGATGCAAGTTGATGGTGATACCTTCCAGCAGACTTATAGTGGGAAAAACTTAGCAGATTTTACAACAATTTCGTTTGGTGATACAAATTATGGTACTGGAACAAGAGATGGTCAAACATATAGCGTAACAAGTACAACCAATTCGTACGGTGGTATATATTTTGAACAAATAAACTTATTGTTAGAACCAAGTACAACCTATACTTTCAGTGCAAAAGTAGTAAGTACCGCAGCAACAAACGGTTCTAGCGTATATATATTGGGTAATATGAACACCACAGGCAATAATATCGCTGGTAACTTGGCTACCGCGGGGAATATAACATCTGCTACATTTACTACTCCAAGTACAATACCGAATAATGCAAGAATTGCGTTATATGTAAGACAGCAAAACGCTTCAACAGTATTTACTGATTTACAGATTGAAAAAAATAGCTCGGCTACATCTTGGGAACCCTACACTGGTGGTATCCCTGCACCTAACCCTGATTATCCACAAGCCGTGCAAACAGTAACTGGTGCACAGACGGTGAAGACGACTGGGAAGAACTTATGGGGGAATATTAGCCAGTATGGAAGAAGTACAAATGGGATAAGCTTTGTCACTAACCAAGATGGGACGATTTCGGCAACTGGTACAGCAACTGCTAACGCGTATTCGGTGCTTACAAGTGATGCAGTAAGTGTTGGCGTGTATATTACACTGAGCGCTGGCACTTATACTCTCTCTGAAAAGAATAATAATACGGTGCAGGCTTACGAGGCAATAGCTGGTAGCCAAGTCTTGGCTGATACTTCTACTTCTACCGTGACTTTCACACTAACTGAAACGAAGAATATTGTTATCCGAGCTGTAGTCCCAAATGGGCAAGCGATTAGTGGCACCCAGATATTTTACCCTATGCTTGAGAGCGGTTCCACCATCACCAATTATCAGCCATATCAATTGCAATCCTACACTATAGACCTCGGTTCTATCGAACTCTGCAAGATTGGTGACTACCAAGATTATATCTATAAGAGTGGGGATGACTGGTATGTACATAAAGATATTGGAAAGGTTGATATTGTTTCTTCTGGAATTGCAGCCTTTAATACACATAGTGGTAGCCATATTACGGTGAATTACAGTAATGCAAATGTTGAGCGATTATCAGCCCCAGCAGTGACAAATGCAAGCAATAGATTTATTGGATGTACAAGTACTCAAACATGGGGCGGGGCTGTTCTAAACGGAGTTTCACAAGGTACAAATAATAATTATTTGCAGTTTTCATTGCCAAGCTCCGTTGCTACAACACAGGCAGAAGTTAGAACGTACTTCAACAATCATCCAACTACTGTTTATTATACCCTTGCCACTCCTACCGACACTAAAATCACAGATGCAACGCTAGTAGGACAGTTGGATGCGCTTTGGAACGCAATGAGCTATAACGGGCAAACAAACTTCGTAGTTACGGCGAGCGATAGCGGAGCTTTGCCGGCGATATTAGAAGTAAAAGCCTACCAAAAGAGCCTCAACGGGCTACTCGGGGCGATAGAAAGGACGAACGAATAATGAGCGACGTGATTATTGTGGCATTGATTACCGGAGGAGTTACATTAACCGTTAATCTGCTAGCGAACTGGTCTTCTCGAAAAAAGGATGCGATAGCACAGGCTAAGCGAGACCAGAAACTAGACGACCAAATCGCCACGATGAACCGGAAGCTCGACGAACACAACCGGTATGGTGACAAGATTGGAAATATGGAAAAAGCGATCGTGCGAATTGATACAAAATTAGAAACCATTATTAAAAATTAGAAAGGAGCTAATTATGGGCGATCTAGGGAATATAATGATAACAACCGCTGTAGGTCTAGGGATACTTGGTGGGTCTTACCTTCTCGATCTTCTTGTGGGGACTATTAAAGTATTGTTTTCTAAGACTATAAAGTGGTCTTGGCGAAAAATGGGCGAAGACTTACTAAAAGCGATTTTACTGGGGGTGGCTATTGAGGCATGGGTAGTATTATGGTATGTAGCAGGTTGGTATGCCGACAAAATTGGGTTAGATATTTCGCAGTTCACCAATGCAATGTCTATCGGTGGCATGATTGGCGCAATTGGGATAGGGGCTTTTTGGTACTTGGGAAATGCAGGCAAAAATCTAATTGATTTTGTGAACACTAAACATATTGAAGTTAAGGTCGACGAATCTAAAGCCGATTATGAAGCTGTGGCGGAGGCCGTAAAAGAGTTTGCAGACACTTTAACAGGAAGAACTCATAAAGACGATTTGACTGAAAACGGTGAAGAGCCTGAAGGCGAAGTCGTAGATAATATAGAGGCTGGGCAAGGTGGCATCGCAAACACTTATCCAGAACCTTATCGCTCTGCCCCTAAAGACAGTATGCTAGACCCATCAACGTGCTACAACCGTGAGTGCGTTAGCTATTGTGCTTGGAAGATATGCGAAATTACTGGTAAGTGGCCAGTGAGGACCGGGTCGATGAATGCTAAGGAGTGGATTTATCGTCTGCCGAGTTGGGGTTTTAAGGAAGTGACAGCACCAAAGAACGGCGGTAAATATATTGCCGTATCTCAATCTGGCACTTATGGCCATGTAATGTGGTTTGAATTTGATAATACAATTTCCGAATATAATTATCAATACTCGGGCGGATTTGATGTGAGAACAATAAATCCCGCCCTTTATCGTTGGTTTGAAATAAAAGCGCCATCAGAACCAACTCCAGCTCCTGCACCTACCCCATCCAGGAAAATAGTCACTTATACCTATAAGAAAGGCGATACATTCGGCCAGGTGATATGCGACTTAGGGCTTAAGACAAGTCATGGGCTTTGGGGCCCAGATGGTGATGTGGCATACTATACGGCGCAACTTAATAAGCAGGGGATTTATGGCAATATACCAATAGGTACTACAATTAAATTAACACCCAGGAATAATTAAAGAAAGGACTAAAAATGACAAATCCAGATAATATAGTAAGGGTAAGAGCGAGAAACGGAGGAAGGGCCAGCGTTTACGAAGCGAACGGATGGGCGCAGGCGTTCTCGGCGGGACTATTCGAGGGAAATGGCGTTTTACAAAACACTTCCGCGGATATGAACGTACTCGTCGGAGGCTCGGCGACGAAACCGGACGTTGTACTCGCGACTAATCCGGCGGGGTATAAAATTGCTTTAGATTTAGTGGGGCAACGGGCGGTAGCTATCACCGCGCCGGCGTCGAACAGTAGAATATCGGCAATTGTGGCTTATACGAACGACTTATCGGTCGCCTCTACGCAAACCAATATCACCGGTTCGCCGGCATCATGTGGGTTGATTGTAGTGAACGGTTCGACGGCGTCTTCGCCGGTAGCGCCAACTGATGCGCAAATTAGAAGCGCAATTACGGCAGACGGAGCGACCGGGTCGCAGGCATCGTATTGCGTAATTGCAACGATCAAAGTGGCGAGCAATACTACTATTATTAATGATAATTTAATCACTAATAACATTGCTGTTATATCGAGCAACAAAATTAATTTTAGAGAGTTTGGCGACGATTATTCAATGAGCGAGGAAGCTACCAAATATAAATGGGTTGATGGAAAAACTATTTATAAAAAAACCTTTTTCTTTCAGGCGCTTTCTGACAGTGAAGGTGGGCAGGTTTTCCAGCCATTAGATGTTGTTGGTCTAGGAAACATTGTAAAATTTGAGGGTATAATGTCCAGGAATGGCACTGACGCATTTTGGGATTTATCTTATAAAGGTGCATATATTGAGTCTGGGAGTGGTAATATTATAGTCACAAGCTCAATGGGTGGACTTAGTAATTATAAAGCTTATGTCACCGTCTATTTTACAAAAACGTCTGTTTAGTTAATGAAAAATTGTCTAGTTGATATAATTATTTGTCTGTGGTATAATAGAATTATAAATCAGAAAAACAGGAACTCGACCGCGTATAATTACAGTCGAGTTTTTGTGTCTCTTCGGTAATTATGGTGCTACAACTTTTCCACAGCAAAGTCCGCCGGGTTTGTTTGTGGAAAACTCATAATAAATTTTAACTACTCGAGCAAGACCGAGCGGCTTACTTGAGATATTTTGGAGGTAAAAATGCTAGTGAATGGAGAAAGCGCAACGTTAAACGTTAAAGAACGTTATTCTCTAAAAGAGAATAAACGTTATAAAACGTTAAACGTTGGACCTTATGCGCAGGCGCAATACTTAGTCGAAAAGTTTGAAAAAATAGGATACTTCGATGCCCCAAACTGTTTTCGATATTTCGTGAAATGTTTTAGGATGCTCCCCGAAAATGTGATATGGGATATCTATGAAACAGCGATTAACAATCCGAAAGTTCAATCTAAGATAAAGTATTTCATTGGAGCTTGTCGCAATCAGATGGCTTAGAACAACATTTCTCCTTCTGCTAGCGAGAAAGGAGAAAAACAATGAAGATTTCTGAGGCGTTTGACCTCTATAAGAATAATTATATGTTCATTAAAAGGATGTGTAGGAGAGCAATAGAGACACAAGATAGTGTTAAAAAAAGTCTAATTCGGTGTTTGGGAAATATCGAAGTCACAAATTTAGACATGAATAAAGTAAAAAAATGGGTAGATAGCATTTCGTTTTATGAAACGAGAGATGGCAGAATAATGAAAAGATCAATTAATACTATTAGAAATGACTTGTTCCGTTTGAAGATGGTGCTAAAATATCTCAAGCTTTTCGATATCGACTGCTTAAATCCTGATTTAATACCAATGCCGAAACGTGAAGATGTGATCATGCCGTTCTTGAGTCCTGATGAAGTTAACAGAATGATTGAATGTGCTTTTAGCCTGAGGAATAAGCTTGTTATATCTTTGCTTTATTCATCCGGTATTCGTTTAGCTGAGATGATCTCATTAAATAGAGATAGCATAAACAATCGAAGATTTTCTGTGGTTGGAAAAGGCAAAAAAATGCGGCTTTGTTTTATAGATTGTAGGACTGAAAAATTATTGACCGAATATCTAAATGCTAGAAAGGATTCATCGCCTGCGCTTATCGTCTCAAACAGATATAAGGATAGAATGACGCCGACTAATGTTCAGCTATTGATAAAAAATTCAGCTAAAAGAGCAGGAATAAATAAAAAAGTAACGCCTCACACTCTGAGGCATTCTTTTGCTACGAATTTCTTGGCAAATAATGGAAATATACGATATTTAGCTACAATTTTGGGCCATTCTTCGGTTAATACTACGATGATATATGCTCATATTGTCGACAATGAACTAGAGAAACAATATAATCTTTTCCACAGCTACTAAGCTTTAGCATTGACTTTTTTAACATAATCAGTTATAATGGAAAGTATCAAAAAGCAGCTTAAAAAGTTAGACACTAGAAGATGAAGATGGTGGAGTATAGGAGATTCGAACTCCTGACCTACTGATTGCGAACCAGTCGCTCTACCAACTGAGCTAATACCCCATGTAGCTAATGTGCGAATTGAGGGTTAGTGATAAAGCAATGCGAATGCATCACTCTATCGTGAAAGATTAGAAACTTAGAGTTGGCATGCTAAAAACAAAGCTTTAACATCTTCTTCTAGAAGATGTTTTTTGATAAAAACACCAGGTCGAGTTTCTGTTTTTCTGATTAGGAAGCGACAGAACTTTAACAATTCGGAGGACGCCAAAACTAAAGTCCGAGCGCTCAATAACTGCGAGGGCGCTCGGGAATGTTGCCGGCCTAGTGCTGAGGATAGAGCCCACCAAGTCCTCAGCGCCAGGCTGGTAACAGAAAACGTTGTCGGTCCAACGCTGGAGATTACCACTAATTATTACTCCTTATTATTTTAAAAGTGTATGACCTTTAGACCCCTTTTAATTATGATAAACAAAATCTAGATTTTTAAGCTGCAAAACAAAAATCGCCATGTAATAACTCCAAGTATCTCCAGCGTCGGGCTGACAACGATAAAACAAAAACTAACAAAAAGGAGAAAATATGAAACTAGAGAAAATAGGCAGGGGGATTTTAATAATCGCGAGCGCCATAATTGCCATACTAATGATTGGTTTAGCAGGGCAATTAGATTACGACGAATATATCGAAGCAAACTTAACGCCAAAAGCACAATTTTTAAAATAGGAGGTAAAAATGGCATGGACCGACGAACCAAGTGAAGCGCAACTCAATGCAGTCTTCAATTGGTTGAGCTGGAGATTGCCGAAAGAAACGGCTACCAGCGCAGTTGAATATCTAAGCCAGACGGCTACAAGAAGGGACGTCTATAAAGAAATTAAACGTTTAAAAAAGCTAAAAGAACGAAATGCTTTGACTAAAGAAATGTGTTTCGACTCGGAGATTTGGGAAGGGTTTAGAGATGAGTGAGGCAGAACTTCAAGTTGCAGTAGCACAATATTTAAGAATGGCGCATCCGGACGTGATGTTTCATAGCGATTTCGGTAGCGGAGCTAAACTCAGACCCTACCAAGCTAAAATTCAGAAGATGCAGAACGGAGGGAGGAGAGCGTGGCCGGATTTGTTTATTGCAGAGTCAAAAAAGGGCTACAGAGAGGTTGAATTTGCCGGAGAGCAAGCAGAACAATTTTTCTTTTACTTCGGTTTGTTCATCGAACTCAAAAAAGAAGGTACTCGCCTAAAAAAGAAGAATGGAGAATGGGCGAGCGACCATATCGCAGAACAGGCGGAAGTTTTAGAAGAGCTACGGGGAAGAGGATATATGGCGACGTTCGCGGTAGGGTTTGACGAGGCGACTAAAATTATAGATGATTATTTAATTGGCAAAAATGGAGGCAAAAATGTCAATATTTAATAAAAAGAAGCCGGCGAAATTCTTCGAAGAAGACCCGGTAGATAAAAGATTTAAAACTTTAGACAGTTTAGTTAGCGAATGTATGACTAAGGCTAACTTAAATAAGCTAAAAGAAGCGGCTGATCATATTTTCGCTGCAAAGCAGTTGCTCCGAGGAATTAAGACTGATGACGATTCTATTAATGATGCATCGAAATTCATGCTTCACGAAAAGGACGGTGAAATATGAGTAGTTTTAGGGATAGATTCGGGAATTTAACCGTAGAACAGGTGCGAGAACTGAATAAGGCTGCGGAGTGGTATTGCGGGCATGAAGTGATAAGCGGAGGCAACAATGAGTAGTATAATCACGACACTTTTTAATAAGAAACATGGCAAGAATAGAGTGGTTCGATTGGATATGGGGAGTATTTTAATAAAAGGATTTCCTATCCAAGTTGAGATAATAACGGACGAAGACTTAAATCTTAAAAAGAATTACTTTTATTCTAGTATTGCTAATTTCGCAAAGGATTGGGAGTTTGCGAAATTTCATATTTTGGAGAATGTTGATGATAATCAGGATTAAAAGGAAGCTATATTTTAAGCCCCGGCTTTGTCCGGATTGTGCTAAACCTTGTCTATTCTGTAAATGCCATCTTTCAGAGCGGTGTAGAAGTTGCCATAAGAAACATGACAATAAGCGTCACCGCCAGCGAAGCCATAAAATGAGGATGGCTACGAAAAAATTGAAATATAACTCAAAGTACAAACGAATAAGGAAAGGTTTACTTAAATCTCATCCTTATTGCTCGCTATGTGGGACAGCGAATAACTTAACCGTACACCACGTGGGGGGGGGTGCGATCATTATACAGTTTTATGCTATGGGTGTCACCAGGCGTACGAGCGTTGGAATATGAAAAGAAAGGCAACAAAATGCAGGAAAAAGATACTGACAAGTGGTTCGAATTTGTGGAGGAGTATTATGCGCACAATACAGTTCCATTGTCTTATGTGCTACTGCCGGATTCGGCTACGCCTAGCTATCGAACCCCAGGAAGCCCGACTGGCTTTTGCAAGCTTAGCAAACGGGAATATAACAAATTGATAGGAGGAAATGAGAAATGAGGGAGCGAGCGTTTTTAAAGACAATGCAGACAGCCTGCGATAAGTGGTATGAGAAAACTAGCGATCCATTTTATTACAGTATCTCGTGCCAGGTACAAGAAAAACTGGAAGAGGGGGAGAATGATTAGCTTAATTATCGCGGTTTATAATAAAGCCCCATTTCTTGAGCGATGTTTAGAAAGCGTTAGAAATCAATACGATAAATCGGCGCAAATAATCATAGTAGACGACGGGTCTACTGATGGAAGTGAGAAAATATGTGATTATTATGAGAAAGTCGGGTTTGAGGTATATCACACCGAGAACAAGGGGGTTAGCGCAGCGCGAAACTATGGCATGAGAAAAGCGCAGGGAGATTATATTGCCTTTCTTGATGCAGATGATGCTTTGACGCCGGATGCGTTGACGATAATGAGAAAATATGCGGAATTTGGCAAGAATATCGTCCAATTTAACCATTTTAGGTTCATAAACGGTCCAGATAGCCTTCCAGCACAAAACGTCGTTTCTGAGGGAGATAGAACGCTCGACAATACACCAAAATACTGGCCAATGGTATGGAATAAGATTTATAAGACGGATTTTCTAAAAGATTACGATATAAAATTTATTGAAGGGATGCAGTTTGGAGAAGATGAGATGTTTAATGTTAATTGCATTCTTAAAAACGGCGGTCTGTATTGCGCTCTTCCTACCATATATAATCATTATTTCGATGACAAAAACTCAATATGCCGAGGAAGTTTAAATTTAGACAAAATAAAAGGGTTAGATGCGGCTCTAAAAAATAGATTATCGCAAGAAAAAGCTATGCGAAAAAAGGAAAATGTCGCTTGGTTGGACAGAGTGATTAGCCGACATCACCGGAGTAATACTTTTCGGAAATATGGGTTTAGAGAAGAAGGGAGGGGGGATTATGATATAGTTTACTTCGTAAAAAATGACCCCCTTAACGAGGAATTACGCTATTCACTAAGGTCGGTTGAAGAGAATTGGAAATATAGGGACGTATGGTTCTATGGGGGATGCCCGGAAGGTTTGAGGCCAGATAAACATGTTCAGGCCGAACAGAATGGAGCGACAAAATTCGAGAACGTGAGAAATATGATGAAGCTGGTTTGTATGAATGACGAAATTACGGAAGACTTCTGGTTATTCAACGACGACTTCTTTATCCTTAAACCGATGCCGGAAAAATATCCTCCTCAGTATAATGGGACGCTCTACGAACGGATTGTAAATATCGAGAATAGACAAGGTCTTATGGCGACAGCTTATACGAAAGAACTACGAAATTTAGCTAAAACGTTAAAGAAAGCTAAAAAAGGTTGCCTTAATTATGCAGTTCACAAACCGATGCTAATTAACCGAAAAAAGATGCTAGAGGTTATGAGGCAATTCCCTACCGAACCGATGGTTAGAGCACTTTACGGGAATTACTACGAAATTGGCGGAGAGGATAAGCATGATATGAAGGTAGCGATGGTAGATTTTGAGAAAATGGATATGGTAGCGGAAAAATGGGAGTTTTTATCTACGTCGGATGAAAGTTTTGAGCGAGGAACGGCTGGGAGGTTTATAAGAGAAAGATTTAAAAATAGGAGTAGATTCGAGGTTTAGGTATGGTAGCGAAGAAAAAAGAGACAAACAAAATAGAATTGACCGCAATAGAAATGATAGAGGCAATTCTCCGTGGAGAAGAAAGCGGGGAACAAATAATCTATGACCGGATAAAATATGACGAGTGGCTGGAGATTTTCAGACAACTTCCATACGGCAAACTGGTCGAATTCGAACAGTTTAAGAAGCAATTGCCGACAGAAGGTTACGCGGCGCTCCGGCGTTGGATGGAGATTATCGAAATGCCGTCGAAGATGGACAAGCTATACCAAGGGCGACTGAAGGCGGAGAACGACAAAAACATTATGGAACTGGCGGTGGGGGATGATGATGAGGCGTTTTACGAGTCGTTGATTCGAGAAAATGTCCAGCAACTTAATTCGGGTAGTACGTCGCCACAGGAAACGGCGAGGATAACGCAAAACTTAAGTATTTTTAGAAAGGAGCTGCGCGATATTAGATCGAGAAAGCCGAAAAAGGGGACGGTGCTTGAAAAAGTGTTAGAAAAGGCAAATATGCGCCCGTGTCCGAGCGGATTAGGAAGCCGTCTTCTAAACGGCGAGGTCGAGGGCAACTCTCAGCCTTTCGACGAGGCGGGTTCGACTCCTGCCGGGCGTACCAAGAAAATAGTTAAAAAATCTAAAAAACCAGCAAAAAAGAAGGCCTCTAAAACGGCTTCTAAGACCAAGTTAAGTAAAAAGACGAGTAAAGTATCGTCTGGAAAGGAAAATAATGGAGGAAAGTGAATTAAGCGGGATAGAAGTACGGATTGACGAAAATCTGAAGAATATGATTGTCAGTTACTAAAAAATGGAGGTGAAGAATAGATGTCGTATTTAGATGAAGAAAGGCAGGCGGTCCAAGCTATCCCACTACAAGCCAATTGGCTAGAAGATATTGCGAAATCATTACGGATTATATCTGGTAGAACTTCTTTGAAAGAAGATAGACTAAACGATGAAATAGAGAAATTGTACACTAAGATAGGCTATACACATGAGTTAGTAGAAATAGATAAACTACAAAATAAGATAGATAAACTAAAAGCCGAAATTGTTGCAGACCGGCTTAACAGGGAAAAACTGTCTGGAGGTGAAGAATAATGTTTAGAGAAAAGATATCTCATTTTAGAGAAATATATAAAAGATTATACGAGTTAGAGACAGAAAATAATAAGTTACGATTTGAAGTCGAAAATTTAAATTTAAGGGTAAAAACATGGGAGATTCGTCAGGAAAAAATAAGAGAAGAAATTGGAGTTCAGGTTAGAAAAAACATGAATGAAAGAGTGTATGTTACGAGAATAGAGCCCGATGGTAAGTATCTAGTATCTTCGCCAAAAGAAGGAGGTGAAGAATGAGATTCGGCACACTAATTCCTAAAGGCATAACCATCTATACTTATATTGATAGTTGGGGGTGCTATATAAATAAATCTGAAGAATATGATTGTCAGTTACTAAAAAATGGAGGTAAAGAATGAGTATAAAAATAATCAAATGTCCTAGTGATGTACCATGGAAAAAAAGAACTGTTTGTGGAATTGATTTATCAGAGGATGAAGAATGAAAAAGAAAATGATAGAGCTTTTGCCATACATCATACATGGTTTTATAGCAGGGTTTATGGTATTTGAAATTATTAAACATATGTAGGGGAGTGAAGAATGAGTAGGTATAACGAGTTATGCGAATTTCAAAAAGATTGTCTGATGCTTGGAAATCGAGCTAGCGATATGGGTCTAGATTCCATATCGTCAGATTTGAACGCTGTTTATAATCGGCTTGGCGAGATAATAACTCAAATGGAATTAGGAGGTTAAAGATGGGTAGAGCAATTAAGTTTAGGGCGTGGGATAAGAAATATGAATGCTATGTGAAGGTTGAAAGCATTGATTTTGATTTTCACGGAAATATTGATAGTGTTTGGGTAGATTGCGAAGAACACCACCACGACCATAGCGTATTGAATGCGGACGAGGTAATTTTAGAGCAATACACAGGTCTCAAAGACAAGAACGACAAAGAGATTTATGAGGGAGATATAATAAAGCAGTTAATGTATGTTCTCGAAGGCAAGGAACATACCACCACTTGGGTAGTAAGATGGGACAAAGAAGAGTGCTGCTTTAAACTACACTACCTTAGTGGTAGTCTCTTTGGTGATAGCATGATGGCAGATGACGAAGAGTATAAGGTTATCGGCAACATTCATGAGGATCCGGAGCTTTTGGAGGCGGAAAAATGAGCCTTTACGAAACGGAATTAGAATATCAGGTTACGGAGTTTAATGGACCGAGAAAGAGGATGAAACGGGTCGTTCAGACATCGCAACCTTTAGAAAAATGGACTCCACATATGTTCAGTAAAATCCAGGACTATCTCGGGGGTTTACAGAAGACAAAATGCGAGATTAACATCATTAACGCTCGTAATCTAGGGTTGAAAGGAGCGCATGAAGAAGTTAAAAGCTAACCAAACGCCGAGAATCGATATTTTTAACCCAGGCGATACTTCGAAAGCAAGTTTACTTTTTGAGCTTCTTGAAGAATATGGGATGACGTTTCTTCCATGGCAAAAATTAGTATTAGAACGATGGTTGGCGGAGGATGAGAACGGAAAGTTCGTGAACCTAGACTGTGGACTTTCAGTTCCGAGGCAGAACGGGAAGACTGAAATCATTACGGCCCGGATTATCTATGGGATTATATTTCGGAAAGCGCAGGGGCTATTTACGGCGCAAAAACAGGACACGGCGGACGTCGTCAAAAAAAGAGTCCAAGATTTCTTTTACGAAAATGCTTATGAAGAGATTTTTAACCTATTAACGCCTCGTTTCCGCAATAAACCGCGGAATTATGACTATATTGAGTTCTTAAACGGAGCAAGATACGTTTTTAAAACGAGAACGAGGCTGGGCGGTCTAGGCACGACGAACGATGATTTGATTTGTGATGAGGCGGCGGATATGACCGACGACCACCAGGCGACGCTTATTCCGACGGTTTCGGCGGCAAAAGGTGGAAACCCGCAGATCATCTATTGTGGAACGCCACCAATGGCAACAACGGTTGGCGAGGTGTTTTCGAGGACACGGAAGCAGATTATGACCGGGAAGGCTGGTTGTTGGACAGAATGGAGCGTGGAAACCTTTACCGATAAGAACGACGAGAAAGCGTGGTACGATACTAACCCTAGTCTCGATACCTTTTTGCTAAAAAACGTGATCGAGGCAGAAGCTAGGAGCTTATCGGCGGATGATTTTAACCGAATGAGGCTAGGATGGTGGAGCGGAGTAGAGGAAAAGCGAGCGATCGCGCAGAAGGATTGGGATAAGCTCTATACGGAAAAGCCGGATTTCGACGACTGTTTTAAGCCGGTTTATGCCGTAAAATTTAGCCCGGATAGGTCAGACTATTCGTTGGTCGTTGCGCAACCGCTTAAGAACGGCAAAATACATACCGAAGTGGTTATGCAAAGACCAATGAGTGAGGGTTGGGCTAGATTATCGAAATGGCTGATAGACAGGTGGCGGAACTGCGCTAAGATTATAATAGATGGGGCTACCGGGCAATCTATTCTATTCGAAGAATTGACCCGGGCAGGTGTTGGAGCGAAGAAGATTGTGCAGCCGAATATGAAAGAGATTGTGGCGGCGCACCAATTTGTTTATGATGCTATTCAGAAGGGCGAATTAAGCCACTATAACCAGCCTCTACTGAATCAGACCGTCCGAGTTACTAAAATGCGTCAGATGGGGCGATACGGCGGTTTTGGATGGGAGTCTATGAGTAAGAATATGAATACGACGGCGCTAGATGCGGTTACGTTTGCATATTGGGGGCAGAAGGTCTTTGGGAAAAGGATGGCGTCTGGTGCGAGTGTGGCCGAGAACAATAAGAAGTGGCACGATATATTGAGCAGCCTTTAAGCTGGAATATGAATTTTTATATTCCAACTTAAGCGTTTAAAGTTTACCATGCACGAGAAACGGGAGTTGGGTTTTCGATTTTAGCTAGGTCTATATCGCCAGCCATTTTATTCCCCTTCCGCTGATTACATACCCGGTGTACTAGTTGGAGGTTGTCCCAATCATAAGGGCTACCCCCTCGAGAAACCGGGATTATTTCATCTACCTCCGGCGCTAATGGATCTAGATAAGGCAGCGTTTTGTCGACTTCTCTTCCGCAAATGGCGCAGGTGTCGTAGGCTGCAAGAACCCGAGCCCGAAGCGAATTCCGTAAAGCTGGACGGAGTTTGCGTGGATCTTTTGCTATAGCATAAGTTCGTTTCTGTGACATTTAAAATAATTATATCATATTCCGCTTGTGGAAAACTTTACAGAGGGGGGAGTGGATATACCTAGTCTCCCCTCCCGCCG
>Ga0247611_10002685_pt1 | contig 27948 bp, 20 predicted proteins | sample 177DNAGHGhighgp2_FD_192422 | JGI IMG/M metagenome (GOLD analysis project Ga0247611, IMG submission 192422) | Sheep rumen microbial communities from Palmerston North, Manawatu-Wanganui, New Zealand - 1770 DNA GHGhigh gp2 | ecosystem: Host-associated > Mammals > Digestive system > Stomach > Rumen... | reverse complement strand
AAGACGCCAAGAACTGGTATGCGCTGAACGGCAACAGACCCATAATCGCTTCTGACAGCATCAGCGAGAGCGGAGGCATACGCGACCCGCACATCCTGCGCGGCGAGGACGGCTGCTACTACATCGTGGCAACGGATATGCACACCTACGACCCGAAACAGGGCTGGGGCGCAAACCCTGGCATCGTGCTGCTGAAGTCGCAGGACCTGGTGAACTGGACGCACGCTAAAATCAATCTCTCAAAAGACTGGAGCGAGCATTTCGGCGATGCCTACTGGGTGTGGGCGCCGCAGACCATTTACGACCGCAAGGCTCGGAAGTACATGATATATTTCACGCTGCAGCGCAACGACCGCAAGACGCTCATCACCTACTACGCCTACGCCAACAAGGACTTTACCGCCTTTGAGAGCGAGCCGAAGGTGCTATTCTCCGCCAAATACGGCAGCATCGACGCTGACATCATCGAGAAGGACGGCGTGTATCACCTCTTCTACAAAGGCAACACCAAGGATGCCAACGGCAGGGAAATCAACAATGGTATCCAACAGGCGACATCCAAGAAACTGACGGGACCGTATAAGGAGGATTTCAAGTATATTGATGCCTATGCTGGCACGAGGACGAATGTGGAGGGTAGCGGAGTGTTTAAGTTGAACGGAAGGGACGAATACATCCTTATGTACGACCTCTACAGCTCCGGTCGCTACGAATACCAGACATCGAAGGATCTGAAGACATTCACCCGCGAACCGCAGTCGTTCCGCAAGGACTTCTTCCCCCGTCACGGCACGGTGATGTCGGTGACAGCCGAAGAACTGGAGCGATTGCAGCAGAAGTGGGGGTATGTGCTGAAGCACGAATTCGAATCTGACGGCAATCCCGTCATCCGGGACAAACACACAGCCGATCCGGCCGCACTCGTGGAAAACGACACACTGTGGCTCTTTGCCGGACACGATGCCGCCGGCAATCAGACAGGATATGTGATGAAGGACTGGTTGCTCTATTCGACCACCGACATGAAGCACTGGACGGCATACCCGTCGCCACTGCACATCGATGATTTCAGGTGGGCTGACAGCAAACAGGCATACGCCGGACATGTGGTGAAGGGCAGGGATGGCAGGTATTACTGGTATGTTTCCACCAACTGGTGTGGCATCGGTGTGGCAGTAGCAGACAAGATTACCGGTCCATACAAAGATGCCCTGGGAAAGCCGTTGCTCACCAACAAAGACTGCTTCGCCTCTAAGCACAGTTGGGCCTGCATCGACCCGGCCATCCTGATTGATGATGACGGCACACCTTACATCATCTGGGGCAACCGCGAGTGCTACTGCGCCAAACTGAAGGATAACATGACGGAGATAGACGGTGAGATACGCAGGATTGACGTGCCACGATTCACAGAGGCTCCCTGGATGCATAAGTACAATGGCAAATATTACCTCACCTACGCCAGCGGGTGGCCGGAGAAGATTGCCTATGCCATTTCTGACAATATCTTTGGTCCCTACACACCCATGGGCGTCATCAGCGAGATAGCCGGCAATTCCAATACCACCCATCCCGCTGTTGTCCGCTTCAAAGATCAGTGGCTTTTCTTCTCACATAACGGCGGCTTGGCCGACGGCGGCAGCTACAGCCGCTCTGTCATTGCCGAACCGATGAGCTATGACAGGGATGGCCGTATAAACTTCATCCCTGCCACTCCTCAGGGCGCGACACCCTAAGAGCATGTAGGCGGGAAGAATATACCTAAAACCTTAAAATATAATAAAAAATATGCAGGAGGACACTCTGTGTTCTCCTTTTTTTGTAATTTTGCGGTGTTAAACCTTTAACACTATGAAGAAGACAGTCCTTTTCTCTTTATTCCTGCTGTGTGGTGTGCAGTTGATGGCTCAGCAGCGATGGCAGCGCGCGCGCCGTCAGGGTTACACCTCTGAAGTGCTGACACACGATCCCGTGATGGCATGGGAGGACGGTGTGTGCTATCTGTATTCTACAGGCAACAACATACAGCAGATGACATCCACCGACATGCGCCAGTGGAAATACTGCCTGTCTGTGCTGAAAGAGGCTCCGGAGTGGGCAGTGAAGAGCATCAAAGGATACCGCGGACACACCTGGGCTCCGGACATCATAAAGGGAAAGGACGGCAACTGGCATATGTACTACAGCTGCTCATCGTTCGGAAACAACAACAGCGCTATCGGCCATGCGTGGTGCACATCTTTGGAAAAGGGCGACTGGAAGGATACCGGTATGGTGATTGAGAGCACTAAGAAAGACCGTTTCAATGCAATAGACCCGGCGGTGGTGATTGACGATGAGGGTAGGGCATGGATGTCGTTCGGCTCGTTCTGGGACGGTATACAGCTGATACGCCTCAAGGCCGACATGGCGACGGTGGACAAGTCTTTCAGGCAGCAGACGATAGCATCCCGTCCGAAGAATACTCCCCGTGACACTCTGGCTCCGGTGGCTCCCGGCAGCAAGGCCATCGAGGCACCTTTTATATATAAGCGCGAGGGGTGGTATTATCTGTTTGTGTCGTGGGATTACTGCTGTCGCGGTCTGCGCAGCAACTACAAGGTGATGGTGGGACGCTCGAAGGACGTGGAAGGGCCTTATCTGGACCGTAACGGCACACCTATGACCCAAGGAGGCGGCACACTGGTGTATAAGGGTGATGAGAAATACAGTGCCGGCGGACATTCTGCAGCATACAGGATGCCGGACGGCAGGGAGATATTCATCTGTCACGGATACAGTAAAGAATTTGAAGGAGAGAGTTATTTGGTGATGAAAGAAATGAAGTTTGAGGACGGATGGCCCGTCCTGGAAGATATGAAGAGCGGGATGGCTCCATACATGAACGAACCCTTTGCCGTGTGGCCTTCGGCTCCGGAGGACTGCCGCATCGCTGCTGCCGACTGGATGGAACGCAAGGATGACGGAAACCGCTTCAACAGGGTGCAGATACCGACACTTGAACCGTTTCCCGCCCTTGCCGTGAACGAAAGAGGCGGAAGAAACAACGGCGGACAGAACAGGGTGCGCCGCGCGGTGATAGTGTGCCCGGGCGGAGCTTACAGTATTCTGGCCTATGAAAAGGAGGGCCAGGAGGTGGCAATGTGGCTGCAGCGTATGGGATACGACGCCTATGTGCTGGCATACACAGTGCCCAACAACAGAGAGCAGGCTTTGCGCGACGTGCAGCGCGCCATACGTCTGGCCCGTCAGAAGGGTGCCGACGAGGTGGGTGTGATAGGTTTCTCTGCAGGCGGCTCGCTTTCGGCAAGAGCGTGCACACGATGGGACGAACAGACTTACGCTCCCGTGGACGATGCCGACCATCTGTCGTGCCGTCCGGATTTCGGCATCCTCATCTATCCCGCTTATCTGGACGAGGGTGAAGGCGGAACACTCACTCCCGAACTGCGTGTCACGGCTGACACACCTCCCGTATTTGTCTTCGGCACGGAGGATGACAAACTCTATTCAGGTCCCTCCTGCATGACATTCGTGCCGGCGATGCAGAAAGTCGGTGCTCCCGTGGAACTGCATTATCTGCCCCGTGGCGGTCACGGGTACGGTATGCGTCGCGGAGCAGGAAGGATATGGCCTACGCTTTGCGAGACATGGCTCTCCTCGCTGCATAGAAGAGCAGAAAACCGCAAATAGCTCCGAAGCAGTTTGCCGCAAAGTCCATCCATTCGCCGCTGCGTGTGGTGGTGAGATGGATTTGTGCCAGTTCCATCAGTCCTCCCCAAATCATGGAGAAGAGCATCAGACAGATGTCCTGAGCCAATGCTCTTGTCTTCCTGTTGCGTCCGCAATCCCAAAGCAGCACAACGGTAAGGGTGCCGTACATCAGCCAATGAGCCCACTTGTCGGCAAATGCCATATCCGTTTCCGGCAGTTCGGTGCTGGGGTAGAGCGACAGTGCGGTGATGACAAGCAGCAAGGTTATGGAGCGGGAATATCTTTTCATGTGGTCAGGATGCTATTTTGTTGTGGTGGAAGATGACGTAGAGTATGACGGGCGCACCGATGATAGGTGTCAGCACGTTGATGGGAATCACACCTCCGGAAGTGGGGAGCGTGGATGCCAGGTTGCACAGAAGAGTCAGGCATGCCCCCACAAGCATCGCAGCCGGCAGGAGAATGCGGTGGGAGGATGACCTCAGCGCAAGCCGTGCGATATGAGGCACGGCAAGTCCGAGAAACGATATCGGACCGCAGAATGCCACCGTTGTGGCAGTGAGTATTCCCGTAACGACGAGCAGCATGGTGCGCACCCGGTTGACATTGGTGCCCAGATTTGTGGCGTATGTCTCCCCGAGCAGCAGCGTGTCGAGGGGTTTCACCAGAAGTGTTGCTCCCAGCAGTCCGCAGACGGACAATATGACAAAAAGAGGCAGACGGTCCATGCTGACCGCAGAAAAGTTGCCCATACCCCAAATGATGAAATTGTGTACGCCTTCTTCTGTGGCACTGAAGTTGAGCAGCTGAATCAGACTTCCTGCCACGCTGCTGATGATGACACCTGTGATGAGAAGCATGATGTCGTTGCGCAGGAAACGGTTCATGACGAGTAAGAGCAGCATTGTGGCGAGGGCTCCCATCATTGCGGCGGTGACAACAAGCACAAACGACGAGGCGTGCAGGAAGATGCCCGTGCCGGTGAGCATCACAAGGGCCACACCGAGATTAGCTCCGGAATCGATGCCGAGTATGGAGGGGCCTGCCAGCGGGTTGCGGAAAAGCGTCTGTAGCAGCAGACCGCAGCACGAGAGGGATGCTCCGCAGAGTGCGGCTGTTATGACTTGCGGCACGCGTCCTTCCCAGATGATTGCACTCCACGACGGATGCCCGTCTATCACTTCGCCGCAGAGTACGCGCCATGTGGCATCTGCGGGAATGGACAGCGAGCCCCAGAAAATGTTGGCAAACAATAACAGCGCAAAACACACGAAATGTATCAGGAAAAATGTATTAGTCTTCACCGGCAAAGCGTTTTCATCTGCAAAAGTAGTAAAAACACTCTAAAAAATCCCTCAAATCCCTCGTCCCTTTTTACTTTTTTTGTATATTTGCCAAGAAAATAAATAATATGACACATACCATGAAGAAGATTTTTGTCTTACTCTCTCTCATCACTACGCTTTCGTCTATGGCAACTGAGAGCAGCGATGTATTGTCGCTTATCAGTAAAGTGCAGTCCTACTGGCAGTCTCACAACACCCCGTATTGCCGAGGATTTTGGGATAACGCAGCCTATTTTACGGGTAATATGGAGGCCTACCGCATGACCGGGCGTGCCGAGTGGTATCAGTATTCGGACCAATGGTGCCGTCACAATCAGTGGAAGGGTGCGAAGAGCAACGACAAGACGAAATGGAAATACCAGTGGTATGGCGAAGGGGATGACTTCGTGCTGTTCGGCGACTGGCAGATATGTTTCCAGACCTATGTGGATATGTATCATCTGGTGCCGGCGGAATACAAAGTGGCGCGCGCCAAGGAGGTGATGGGCTACGAGTGCGACTCGCAGGATGATAAATTCTGGTGGTGGGCGGATGCTCTCTATATGGTGATGCCTGTGATGACGAAAATGTACAGGCTCACGGGAGAGCAGCGCTATTTGGACAAACTGTATGCCAACTTCCTGTGGAGTGATTCCCTTATGTGGGATGCCGAGGCGCAGCTCTATTACAGGGACGGCAAGTATATATGGCCGAAGGTGAAGACTTCGTGTGACGGGGGAAAGAGTTTCTGGGCACGCGGAGACGGATGGGTGTTGGCCGGACTTGCCAAGGTGCTGGCTGACGTGCCGGGCGATTGGGAACATAAGGATTTCTTTGTGAAGCGTTTCCAACAGTTGGCAGAAGGTGTAGCACGCTGCCAGCGTCCCGACGGCTATTGGAGCCGTTCGATGCTGTGCGAAGGTGACGCTCCCGGTCCGGAGACTTCCGGCACGGCTTTCTTCTGCTACGGACTGGAGTGGGGCGTGAATCACGGCTATCTCGACAGGGCAAAGTATTCGGATGTCATAGAGAAGGCATGGAAATATCTGCGCGGCACAGCACTTCAGGATGACGGCAGTATAGGCTACGTACAGCCGATAGGCGAAAAACCCGATCCTACGCGTATCGTGGATGCCAAATCCCAAGCTCCGTTCGGTACGGGTGCATGGCTTTTGGCTGCCTGTGAGAGAGTGCGCTATGTGGACGGTACGGCTTCCCTGGAAAAGCGTCCGGGTGCGCCGCGTCTGGCTGCATCTCCGCGTGAAATGTCCTTCTCTGTGGAAAACACCACAGCAGACAACCGTGAGGAGGTGGTAGCTCTTGAGGCTGAAACAGTATTTGCACGCTTGGGAATAGGCGGCGGCCGTCAGTTTATCGTGCTTGACGGTGACGGAGTGGAGCAGCCCTACCAGATTACTTACGACAGCGAGCGTCAGTTTGATCAGGTTCTTGTCTATGTGAAGGTGGCTCCCCGCAGCACTCAGACGTTCCGTATCGTGACGGGAGAACCTGAATACTACCGTCTGGATGCCAACGGTCGCATATATCCCAACAGAGAAGACGACCTCACATGGGAAACAGACAGGAACGCGTGGCGTTTCTATGGTCCGAAGATGCATGGCAAGGGAGTGACGGGTTTTGACCTGTTCTGCAAAAACCAGCCTGCTCCTATTCAGGACCAGCTGTATCAGAATGAACTGACCTCTTATGGCGTGAACGAGGGACTGAAGCGTCAGGGACGCGGCGGCGAATGGGCACAGATACACCGTGATGTCTATACTTATCATCGTGACAAGGGGCAGGGTATGGATGCATACACAGTAGGTAAGACCCTTGGTGCCGGTGCTCCGGCGCTGATGGCTAAAGACGGTTCTCTCATCATGCCCGATGTGTGGCAGGAAGTGCAGATCCTGGAAAACGGTCCTCTGCGTTTTGCTGTAGAGGAAAAGATGTACGAGCAGAACGGCGTGCGCGAGACACGCGGCATACGTCAGGACAAGGGCGATCACATGGCATATTGCGAGGTGCGCTATGAGGGTATGCCTGCCGGCAGTCAGATAGTTTCCGGTATTGTGGTGCATGAGAGTCAGCCGGAAGCTTATGTGATAGACAGGAAGAACGGCTATGTGGCCTACTCTGATGCAATGGATACGCCGCGCGGGCAGAACGGTCAGGTGTATCTGGCATGTCTCTATCCCGACAAGGTGACAATGAAATACCTTCCCCTCGCGGAAAAGGCTGCCGGAGGAATCGGGCATGTTGTCGGTGTGAATGCCGGAAAGAAGAGTAATGTCTTCAATTATTGGTTCGGCAGTGGCTGGAGTGGTTATGATGTGTCCACAATGAGTGTGTGGAAGGCCGTTTTGGATGCAAAAGTGCGTGCTCTCAGGGAGCCTCTTAAGGTAAGTGTTAGGTAATTTGAAAAATTTTTCGTACCTTTGTGCCCAAAATCAGAATAAATATGCGTTTTAAAAGTCTGCTGTTAGCGTTCCTGTCGTTTTTTGCGACCTCTTCCGTAATGGCTCAGCTGAATCTGAAAGACCTGACTTCCGGTAAGTATCGCGCCAAGGATATAGAGGGGGTGAACCCATTGCCGGACGGTGAGAGCTATGCGCGTGTTGAGGACGACAAGCGTATTGTGCGTTGCAGTTTCAAGGATGGTAAGGAACTGGAGACTCTTTTCGATGTGGATGCAGTCAAGGGACGTGTACGCATTGACAAGATAGACAGCTACATCATTTCCCCCAAGGGTGATAATATACTCATTGAGACGGAGCATGAGCAGATATACCGCCGCTCCGGTAAGGGAAAATGGTATATCTACAATATAAGGAACAAGACTCTTGCACCTCTTTCCGACGGAGGTCCTCAGGAACAGCCTCTTTGGAGCCCCGACGGTTATATGGTGGCATTCGTGAGAGAGGGTAATATCTTCCTTGTGAAGCTGCTTTTCAATAATTCTGAGAGCCAGATTACCAAGGACGGCGAAATGAACAAAGTGCTCAACGGTAAGCCCGATTGGGTGTATGAGGAGGAGTTCGTGTTTGCACGTGCATTCTGCTTCAATGCAGACGCTTCGATGCTTTGCTGGATACGTTTCGATGAGAGTGAAGTGCCTCTTTACAGTTTCCCTCTCTATAAAGGTATGAACCCCGAACGCAAGGAGTATCTTACCTATCCGGGACGTTTTGAATACAAGTATCCTATGGCGGGAGAAACCAACAGCAAGGTGTCTGTTCATTCTTTCGATATAAAGAGCCGTGTGACCCGTAAGTTGCAGCTCCCGGTGGAAGCAGACGGATATGTGCCGAGAATTCTTTCGACGTCACATCCAGAGAAAATAGTATGCCTCACGCAGAACCGTCATCAGGATATGCTGAGCGTCTATGTTTGCAATCCGCGTTCTACGGAGTGCCGTCTGATACTCACAGATGAGGTGAAGCCATATATCAACGAAATGACTTATTCAGGTATCCGTGTGGTGAATGACGGTTTTGTCTACCAAAGTGAGAAGAGCGGCACGGCACAGCTCTATCATTGCAGCATCAACGGCGGTGCGTCCCGTGCTCTGACTTCAGGAGACCAGCCTGTCGTTGATTTTTACGGTTATGATGCCAAGACAGGTAATACCTATTATTCTGCCAAGGACGGAAACCCTTTGCGCGAAGCTGTTTTCGTAAGTGACGGTAAGGGAAGGGCAAAGAAACTGAGTCAGAAGGAAGGCACCAACAAGGCTGTATTCTCTGCCAACTACAAGTATTTCCTCAACAAGTGGAGCAATATCGACACGCCTCCCGTCTATACTTTGTGTGACGGCGGCAGCGGCAAGGAACACAAAGTGCTGGAGGACAATGCGGCTCTCGTCGGCAAGTTGTCTTCCCAGCGTATGGGTAAGAAGGAGTTCTTCTCCTTCACGACATCTGAGGGCGTGACACTCAACGGTTGGATGGTGAAGCCTGCGGATTTCTCTGCTTCAAAGCGCTATCCCGTAGTGATGTTCCAGTATTCAGGTCCCGGTGTCCAGCAGGTCGTTGACTCATGGAGTGCCGGCAATATGGGGGGATGTCTCTACGAGGAGTATCTTGCTCAGGAGGGTTTCCTTTGCGTCTGCGTTGACGGACGCGGCACAGGCGGTCGCGGAGCTCAGTTTGAAAAACAGACCTATCAGCACCTTGGACTTCTGGAAGCAAGGGACCAGGTGGAGACTGCGCTGTGGCTTGGACAGCAGCCGTATGTGGATAAGAGCAGAATAGGTATTTGGGGTTGGAGTTACGGAGGCTATTGCACTCTGATGAGTATGTCTGAGGGCCGTCCGGTCTTCGCAGCCGGTGTCGCAGTGGCTCCGGTCACATGTTATCGTTACTACGACACGATTTACACAGAGCGTTTCATGCGCACTCCAAATGAGAATCCCGACGGATATGGTGATAATCCCATCTCGCGTGCCTCAAAGCTTTCCGGCCGACTGCTCATTTGCCAGGGCACTGCAGACGATAATGTCCACTACCGCAATGTGGCAGAGTATGTTGAGGCTCTCGTTCAGGCAGACAAGGATTTCTATCAGATAGATTTCACAAATCGCAATCATGGAATCTCGGGTGGTAACACTCGTAATTTCCTGTTTCGTCAGATTACAAATTGGTTTAAACAGATGTAACAATATATAGCGGGAGGCTTTTGCCTCTCGTTGTCATGGCCCCGTAGCTCAGTTGTATAGAGCATCAGATTCCGGTTCTGAGTGTCATGGGTTAGAGTCCCATCGGGGTCACCAGGGCGTGAGCGTTTTTCTTGTTGTAATTCATTCATGAGCGTAAAATCCCTCCGGCTTGTTATCTTTGATTTCGACGGCACGTTGGCTGACACGTGCCGTGTCATCGTGCGGACTCTGCAGGAGACAATGCGCCAGATGGGCTTGCACGTTAAGGATGAATCGGAGTGCACTTCCGTTATAGGACTTACGTTGGAAGACGCGTTTCGCGCATTGTTCCCGAATGGCGGTGAGACACTTGCCGATGAATGTGCAGCAACGTATCGCCGGATTTTTGAAATCAATCGCAGGAAATTAGTTCCGTCGTGGTTTCCTCATGTTATGGAGACTCTTTCGTGGCTGCGGGCTCAGGGGATTGATATAGCCATCGCTACGTCCCGCTCGTCGCGTTCCCTGCATATCCTGTTGGCAGAGATGGCGGAGACGGTGCCGTTTGCGCAGATTGTCGGCAGCGAGGATGTGACAAATCACAAACCGGATGCAGAACCCGTTTTGCGTATACTCTCTGCAACGGGTGTGAGTCCGGAGAATGCTCTTGTCGTGGGTGATATGCCGGTGGACATTACAATGGGCAGGAATGCCGGTGTCCATACCTGCGGTGTGAATTTCGGCAGCTCCTCCAGGGCGCAACTTCTGGAGGCCGGTGCAGAATATGTTATTGACGATATGTCTGAACTCAGAGGTGTCGTTGGCAGTATAGAATAGAAGACTATGGATAACTTACCAAAAGACCCGGCAATACTTGTTTCGAGTATCAATATGCTCCTGCGTGACGGAGAATTTGAAACGTTGGAATCGCTGTGCGAAAACTTTAATGAAACAGCAGACTCCATCAAAAACTATCTCCGTCAGTATGACTATGTGTATAGCGAAGAGCAGCGGCAGTTCCGCCCGGTTGACTTCGATGCTTAGTGGACTTTGCTCCTACAGCTGCTGCACGTGGAATCTGAAGTAGGTGTCGGGGAAGGGTTCGTCTTTCAGCGTGAAGTGCCACCATTCCGTGGGGAATGGCATGAAGCCGTGTTTCATCATTGCGGCGCGCAGCATCATACGATTGTCGAACTGCTCACGGGTCAACTCTCCGTCCTTGTCATAAAACAGCGTTTCGGGGTCGCCAGAGAAGTCGGGGTGGCTCTCTTTTCCGAACCAGTCGAATGTGCCGCCCATATCCACGTCTTTTCCCGTTGTCATGTCGAAGAGGGTGAGGTCCACAGTCGAACCGCGTGTGTGTCCGCTGCGTTCGCATATGTACAATTGTGGGAACAGCACACTCTTGTCAAGGTTTGGGTAGAAATATTTCTTCATCAAAGTGTCGTTGATATCCTGGCTCCAGCGCACGAAATGATCAACGGCGCATTGCGGACGGTATGCATCATATATCTTCAGCCGATATCCGTGACGCACAAGGTCGTCGCTCACCGCTTTCAGGCTGTCTGCGGCTCTTTTTGTGAGTAGTGCTGTGGGTTCCATGTAGCCGTCGATGCGTGTGCCTACAAAATTGAAGGTTGAAAAATAACGTATTTCCAGTATCACGTCGGGTACAACGTCAGTTATGGTGACAAAGGCACTGCTGTCGTTTGGGTCAACGGATTTTTCTGAGTTTCCGTTACATGCGGTAATTGCGAAACACACAGAAAGGATACTTGCAAGAATACAGAAGTTACTTTTTTTCATTATTGTTTGTTTAGATGTTTATACCATGTATGTTTTTCACTTCGCTCATGACGAAAGTACTCTCTATCGACCCGAGAGATTCGATGTCTCCCAGTTTGTTAAGCACAAATTCCTGATATTCTTTCATGTCCCGTGCTCTCACTTTCAGCAGATAGTCGTATGCTCCGGATGTGTTGTAACATTCCGTTACTTCCGGAAGGTGCATTACACGGCGCGTGAAGGCATCTGCAATCTCATGGTTTATTTGCTTAAGTTTTACTTTGCAGAATACCAGCAATCCCAAATCCAGCTTCTCGGGATCCAGCACGGCGATATATTTTCTGATATATCCCTTGCGTTCCAGCCTTTTTTGTCGTTCAAACACAGGGGTAGGAGTTAAATTCACAGCATCTGCTAACTCTTTTGTCGTCAGTTTTGCGTTTTTTTGCAGCGTTTTAAGTATCTGCAAATCTGTTTCATCCAGTTGTGTGCTCATTTTTTGGAATGATTTTCTGTTACGTGTCAGTTTGGCGCTCTCTTATGGAACTTTTTTCTTTGTGCGCCACAAAAGTAGAAAATATTTCTCAAATATGCAAGAAATTTGGAAGAAAAATTAAATCGCCGTACCTTTGCAGCGTCTAAAGTTCTAAAATGCGGTTCTGATACAGCATATATTTAATAAGGTAAGTGAAAAAACGATAATAAAAACCATTTAATTTAATAGAAGACTATGAGTAACAAGAAAAACTATCGCTTTGAGACACTGCAATTGCACGTCGGACAGGAGCAGGCAGATCCTGCTACTGATTCCCGCGCAGTGCCCATCTATCAAACCACAAGTTATGTGTTTCACAACTCCCAGCATGCAGCCGACCGTTTCGGTCTTCGCGATGCAGGTAACATCTATGGTCGATTGACGAACTCCACTCAGAGTGTGTTCGAGGACCGTGTGGCAGCCCTCGAAGGCGGTGTGGCCGGATTGGCTGTAGCCTCCGGTGCCGCTGCTATTACCTATGCCTTGCAGAATATCGTGCAAGCTGGAGATCACATTGTTGCAGCCGATAATCTTTATGGCGGTTCCTATAATCTGATTACTCACACGCTGGCCACTCAGGACATCACCAACACTATTGTCAACGTGAATGACCTGGAGGCCCTGGAGGCTGCTATCCAACCCAATACAAGGGTTGTGTATGCAGAAACTTTCGGTAATCCCAATAGCGATGTTCTCAATCTTGAGGGTGTGGCAGCTGTGGCTCACAGGTACGGCATTCCATTCATTGTAGATAACACTTTCGGCACGCCTTATTTGATAAGACCCTTGGAACACGGAGCTGATATCGTTGTGCATTCTGCAACGAAATTCCTCGGAGGGCACGGTACATCTCTTGGCGGTGTCATTGTCGATGGTGGTAAGTTTGACTGGAAGGCCAGCGCAGAAAAGTTCCCCACTTTGGCAAAGCCCGATCCCTCGTATCACGGCATAGTATTTGCCGACGCTGTAGGTGCTGCTGCCTATGTTACCCGTATTCGTGCCGTTCTTCTACGCGACACAGGAGCTGCGATTTCGCCCTTCAATGCATTTATACTCCTGCAGGGCGTCGAGACGTTGAGTCTGCGTGTGGAACGTCACGTGGAAAATACCCTCAAGGTGGTGGATTTCCTGGCGAAACATCCCAAGGTGGCACAGGTGAATCACCCTTCTCTCCCCAGTCATCGCGATCACGCTCTATACCAGAAATATTTTCCAAAAGGCGGTGCAAGCATATTCACTTTCGAAATAAAGGGCGGTCAGGAGGAGGCTTGGCGTTTTATTGACTCCCTGCAGATATTCTCCCTGCTGGCGAATGTGGCGGATGTAAAGAGCCTTGTGATACATCCCTATACCACCACCCATTCACAGTTGAGTGAATTGGAACTTGCTGAGCAACACATCACACCGGCCACCGTACGTCTGAGTATCGGTACGGAACATATCGACGATATCATAGAGGATTTGTCGCAAGCTTTGGATAAAGTCTAACTATTAAAGTGAATTTTATTAATGATACAATAATTCTTCGTATTTTTGTAGTGTAAAACTGAAAATATCAAACCAAAAAATAATAAAATTATGGCTAAGATTGCAAAACAACTAACAGAGCTCATTGGTAACACACCTGTTTTGGAGTTGAACAAATTTTCAAAGGGCAAGGGTATCGAAACTCCTTTGATTGCCAAGTTGGAGTATTTTAATCCCGGAGGTAGCGTGAAAGACCGGATTGCTCTCGCGATGGTAGAGGATGCGGAGAAGCGCGGTGTCATCAAACCCGGAGCCACGATTATCGAACCTACCAGCGGTAACACTGGTGTAGGCCTGGCTCTCGTCTCCGCAGTTAAGGGTTATCACCTGATTCTCACAATGCCCGATACGATGAGTGTGGAGCGTCGTAATCTTGTGAAGGCTTATGGTGCTGAGGTGCGTCTCACTCCAGGTAAAGACGGCATGAAGGGTGCCATCCGCGAGGCAGAATCTCTTCGCGACAGCATTGCAGGAAGTGTTATTCTCCAACAGTTTGAAAATCCTGCTAACCCCGAGAGGCATTATACAACCACTGGTCCTGAAATTTGGAGCCAGACTGACGGTAAGGTGGATATCATCGTAGCCGGCGTAGGTACCGGCGGCACAGTTTCCGGTGTGGCAAAATACCTCAAGGAGCAGAATCCCAAGGTGCAGGCAATTGCTGTGGAACCGAAGAGTTCAGCAGTTCTCAACGGACAGCCGAGCGGTCCTCACAAGATTCAGGGTATCGGCGCCGGTTTTATTCCCAGGAACTACGACGGTGCACTCATTGACGAGGTGTTTGATGTGGAGAACGACGACGCTATTCGCACAAGCCGTGAGATTGCTCAGCAGGAGGGTGTTCTGGTCGGAATTTCAGCAGGTGCAGCTCTCTATGCAGCATCACAGGTGGCTCTTCGTCCTGAGAATAAGGACAAGAAGATTGTTGTATTGCTTCCCGATACGGGCGAACGCTATCTTTCCACTGTACTCTACGCCTTCGAGGATTATCCTCTCTAGTCTTCTTTCCTGTCAATCTTCGTAATATGGGCGTGATGGCCTCTTGCAGCTAACAGTTGCAGGAGGTCATCTGTATTCATCCATACAGTGGCAGTATTGTCGCAGGGGTGTATTCCTATGATTCCTCCGATGAAATCTTCGTCTATATAGAAATCCACTCGCTCCGCATCTTCGCTAAGAAGTCCGAACGGAGTCACGGAGCCGGGTTTTAAATGCATGATTTCGTCGAGCATCTCAGCTGTTGAGAACGACAGTCTTTTGAGTCCTTGTCGTAGGCTGAATGCGTTGAGGTCCACTCTCTTGTCACCTTTTATCGTGATGAGTGCGATGCACCGTTTCTTCTTGTCGCGCACAAAAAGGTTTTTCGCCAGTGATTCGGGGTGGGGCAGTTCGCCATCGTACAATACATCCATGCTGAACAGTGCCTCATGTTCCGTCAGTTCGTATTTAATATGTTCTTCCTGAAGAAGTTTATAAATGTTTTCTTTTGTCATTTCGGCTGCAAAAGTACGAAAAAACTCTTATGTTTGTGGAGTTTGTGCTGTAGAAGACTATAAAAACAGGATAAATAAATAAAAAGAGAAGAAAAAATGACGGACGAATGTCTGAAATTTGTATATTTGTCATCGTAATTCGTATAATACCGTGATGAACAGAAGTATCTTATTGCTGCTGACAGTATTTCTTTTCAGCAGTTGTGGGGAGCGGAAGGGGCAGCAGAGCAAGGCTCCTACCAGAGTTGTGACACAGTTGGCGATTCGCGGTTCGGAGGGTCGCAGTCAGACGTATGTGGGCATTGTGGAAGAACGCGAAGCCACAGCGGTGAGTTTCACCGGAATGGGGGTTGTAAAGCGTGTGTATGTGAGCGAGGGACAGTTTGTTACAAGCGGTCAACTCCTTGCGGAGATGGATGACACTCAGGCCCGCAACGTACTTATTGGCGCGGAGGCTTCGATGACTCAGGCTAATGATGCATTGCAGCGCTATGGTATGCTGCATGACAACGGTTCGCTTACGGAAGCCCAATGGGTGGAGATACAGAGCAAGGTGGCTCAGGCTCATGCACAGCTTGAGGTTGCGAAGAAGAATTTAGCCGACTGCCGTCTGACGGCTCCAGTGAGCGGTGTGATAGGCCGTAAGCAGACCGGTGCCGGTGAGACGGCAATGCCTTCTCAGGCAGTGGTAACGATTCTTGATATCAGCAGTGTGAAAGTGAAAGTGTCTGTGCCTGAGACGGAAATAAGTGATATCCACGCAGGTACTCCGTCGGTGATAAAGGTGGAAGCCACCAACGAAACATATCAGGGCGGACGTATAGAGAAGGGTGTACAGGCAGATGCTCTGACGCACACCTACGATATACGTATCAATGTGGCAAATACTGATCGCAAGCTATTGCCGGGTATGGTGGCAAGCGTATCCTTCGGCAGTGGAGAAGGTGAGGACGGAAGTGAAAGACTGGTGCCTGTGACAGCTGTGCAGAAACGCTCCGACGGCACGTTGTTCGTGTGGACGGTGGCATGTGACAGCACGGCGCACCGTACTCCTGTCACCATCGGCAAGACACAGGGCAATTATATATCTGTGACAAGTGGAATTGGTATTGGTCAGCGTATCATCACGGAGGGTTATCAGAAGCTGAGCGAGGGTACGAATGTGGTTTACTGACGTATAATTCGCAATGCATAATTCATAATACAAATTCGTAATTATGAAAGAGAAGATGAATTGGCTCAAGTGGCCATTGGAGCATTACTCCATATCGCTGCTCATCATCGGCATACTGTTTGTGCTGGGCATCTTCGGTATGTGGGATATGCCGAAGGACGAATTTCCTCACGTCACCATCCGTCAGGGAGTAGTGGTGGCTGTCTATCCCGGTGCCACAGCGGAGGAAGTGGAGCAGCAGGTGGCCCGTCCTCTGGAGCGTTATCTCTTCACATTCGGTGAGGTGAACCGTGCCAAGACCACCACGACATCTCAGAACGGCGTGTGTATCGTGATGATGAAGCTCAACGATGATGTGAACAACAAAGACGAGGTGTGGAGCAAGATAAAGCACGGTGTGAAGGACTTCAAGATGCAACTTCCGGCAGGAGTGCTGGCAGTCATAGTGAACGATGAGTTCGGCAACACGTCAGCTCTGCTGATAGCTATCGAGAGCGACCAGCGCAGTTATCGTGAACTGAAGTCCTACAGCGATGAACTGAGCGACCGTCTGCGTCGCATCCCCTCTGTTGCTAACGTAAAACTGTTCGGCGACCGCAAGGAGCAGATATCCCTCTACATAGACCGTCAGCGCCTTCAGGCTTACGGTATCGGTCAGCAGTTCCTGTTCTCCCGCCTGCAGGCTCAAGGCCTCACTACGATGAGCGGCGCCATCAGCGACGACGACCAGCAGATACCCATCCATGTGGAGGTTACGGAAGACTGCGAGGAGGAGATAGCCAATCAGATAATATTCTCCGATGCTGCTACGGGTAAGGTGACGCGTGTTAGAGATGTTGCCAGAGTGGTTAGGGAATACGAGCCGACGGCAAGTCGCATCGAACAGAATGGGCATCCCTGTGTTCTGTTGTCTATGGAAATGACTCCGGGCAATAATGTGGTGCAATACGGTAGGGATGTAGACCGGGTGCTGGACGAATTCCGCAAGAACGAACTGCCTTCTGACGTGAAAGTGACGCGCATTGCCGACAAACCCAAAGTGGTGAGTATGAGTGTCAGTGATTTTTTGCGCGACCTGCTCATATCCATGCTGATAATCATCATTGTAATGATGGTGCTTTTTCCTCTGCGTTCGGCTATCGTGGCTGCGGTGACTATACCTCTGAGCACCTTTGTCTCCGTATCCATAATGTATATTGTGGGTATCGAACTTAACATCGTGACGCTGGCAGCCCTGATAGTTGTCCTCGGAATGATTGTTGACAATTCCATTGTGGTGATAGACGGCTATCTGGAGTATCTCAATAAGGGTTACGAACCGAAGCGTGCGGCGATAGATTCCGTGCAGCAGTATTTTATGCCTATGATGCTCGCCACGGTGTGTATATGTGCCATATTCTTCCCCTTCCTCTTCACGATGAAAGGTATGTTTCTCGATGCACTCGTGGATTTCCCGTGGACCATCACCATAAACCTTATGGTGTCGCTCTTCCTGGCGGTATCTGTTATTCCGTTCCTGGAGGTGAAGATAATACATCCGGGCAAGGTGAGGACAGACGGCAATGCCATTACCAAAGGTGTACAACGGCTCTATGACTATGTTCTGGATTGGACATTTCGGCGTCCGTGGGCAACGATGGCGCTGGGACTTTGTGTCATCCTTGCATCGTGTTTGATAGTTCCCTTGCTGAAGGTGCGTCTCTTTCCCTATGCCGACCGCGACCAGTTCGCTGTGGAGATATTCCTGCCCGAAGGCAAAGGTCTCGCGGAGACTGAACGTATAGCGGATTCCGTCTACAATGCTTTGGCGGACGATAAACGTATAACGAATATCACCGGCTTTATAGGTTGTTCTTCGCCGCGTTTTATGGATGTGTATGCTCCCCAGATGGCTGGTAGCAACTATGCTCAGTTCATTGTCAACACCCGTTCTCAGCAGACCACTCTCGACCTCCTTTCGGAGTATCAGCCCAAACTTGGCGAGGCGTTCCCGGGTGCGTATGTCAAGTTCAAGAGGCTCGACTATCTTGAGGTGCCTGAACTGGAATACCGTTTCTATGGTGAGAATATTGATTCTCTCCACGTGGTGGCGGAGCGAATGATGGAACGTATGCGTCAGTTCCCTCAACTGGAGTGGGTGCACGCCGACTATCTGCAGCCGTATCCCATCATCAATGTGAGGCTGGATCCTGTGGAGTCGGCCCGTCTCGGACTCACTCGCGCCACTGCACAGCTGGCTCTCAGTGCAGGTTCTGCCGACCTGCGTGTGGGACAGATATGGGAGGGCGATTACGAAGTGCCGATTATAGTGAAGGACGATGCCGACATGACATACTCCGATGTGGCTAATTTGGGTGTCGCTACGCCCACTTCGACATTCTCGTCCTCTCTCTCAACTCTCAATGCTCAACTCTCCACCTTCAACTCTCCACTCTCCACCAACACCACAGTTCCCTTGCGCCAGATTGCTTCGGTGCAGCCCCAGTGGAGCGAGAGCCGTATCGTGCATCGCGGCGGCGAGCGCTGCATCACAGTGACGGCGGAGTTTGTGCAGGGGATATATACGGCTCCCGTCGAGCGTGAACTGGCCCGTATCATGCAGGAGGAGATAGACATCCCGCAGGGCGTGCGCACAGAGGTGGGCGGAGAGATAGAGTACGGCAACGAGGCTATGCCGCAGATTATTTACGGTATTACCATTGCAATGATTATCGTTTTCTTTTTCCTGCTGTTCAACTTCAAGAAATATGGTATCACTACCGTGTGTATGGCAGCGTTGTCGCTGATGATGCCGGGTGCGCTCATCGGTCTTGCTCTGATGAACCGTGCACTCGGTCTTACATCCATCTTCGGACTTATCACTCTCATGGGTATTATCATGCGCAATGAGATTCTCATCTTCGAGCATGCCATCGATCTGATACAGAAGTATGTTTCGAAGCACGGTGACTGGACGGTGGACCGGGAGGCCTACAACGGTGCGGTGAAGCAGGCTGCCTACGAAGCCGGCAAGCGTCGTATGGTGCCCATTTTCCTCACCACAGCCACTACGGCTGTCGGTGTGGTGCCGATGATTATTGCCCAGTCGTCGTTCTGGATGCCGGTGGGCGTGACAATATTTGCCGGCGGTATCGGTTCGCTTATCATGGTGGTTACAATGCTACCCGTTGTTTATTGGAAAGTTAGCACTAAATAGTCATGAAAAAGACAATATTCCTCACCGCCTCCCTTGTGTGCTGCAATTTGTTTGCAACGGCTCAGCGGCACTACTCTCTGGAGCAGATTTTAGATTCGGCTTTGCACAACAATATAGCAGTGCGCTCTGCCCGCTACGACATTGAGGCTGCCCGTCAGCAGCGCAAGGAGGCGTTCACCAAATACTTCCCGGGTATCAGCGCCGGAGGTTTCATCTTCAATACTAACAACGGTATGGCCAAGCTCTCGGTGAATCCCGCTGAGGTGCTGCCTGCAGACATTAGTATGACTCTTGCCCAGATTCTCCCCTCTGGTGTTCTCGCAGCAATGGGGACTCCCATCACCATGACGATGCTCAAGAACGGTATGGTGGGTTCGGTGATGGCCACTCAACCCGTATTCACTGGCGGTCGGATCGTCTACGGCAACCGTCTCGCAAAAGTGGGGGAGGATGTCAGTCGTCTGCAGATGCAGCTCTCAGAGAATAATGTTGAGAAAACTGCCGAGTCGTATTTCTGGCAGGTGGCCACGATGCAGGAGAAACTTAATACCGTGCTTGCCGTGGAGGCCATGCTGGCCGATGTGCGCAAGGATGTGGACGTTGCCGTGCGTGCCGGTGTGGCTATGCGCAACGATATGCTGCAGGTGCAGTTGCGACAGAACGAAGTGGCCAGTCAGAAGCTCACGCTGCAGAACAATCTCTCTTTCATGCGCCAGCTTCTCTCGCAGTATTGCGGGTTGCGCGACACATCCTTCTCCATCGTCTATGATGCGTCCGTATCTTCGCCTCTGATGTCCAGGCAGGACCACGACCTTGCGCTCCTCTCGCGTGCGGAGTACAGGCTGATGAACAAGCAGGTGGAAGTCGCTTCCCTGCAGAGGAAGATGACTATAGGAGAGAATCTGCCCACGGTGGCTGTCGGTGCCGGCTACAACTATCACGACCTGTTGGACACCAACCACAGTTTCGGCATGATTTATGCCACCGTCAGTGTGCCTCTCAGCGACTGGTGGGGCGGTTCGTATGCCATCCGTCGTCGTAAACTGGAACAGAAGAAGGCTCAGGAGCAACTTGCCGACAATGCAGAGATGATGAAGATAGGTATGCAGAATGCTTGGAACAATGTGGTGGAGGCATACCAGCAACTGCAGATTGCAGCGAGCAGCATCGAACAGGCGGAAGAGAATCTGCGCCTCAATCGCGACTACTACCGCGCCGGCACCTCACGTATGACTGACCTCCTCGAGGCCCAGATGCTTTATCAGCAGTCGCGCGACAAGTACACCGATGCTTTTGCCGACTATCATAACCGCCTACTGGAGTATCGCCAGTCAGTGGGTCTTTAGACTTCGGCCACTATCTCTATCTCTATCAGAGCGCCTTTCGGCAGAGTCTTCACCGCTACGGCAGAGCGTGCAGGGAAGGGTTTTGTGAAAAATTCCGCGTAGACGGCGTTCATTGCGGGGAAGTCGTTCATATCGGCCATGAACACAGTGGTCTTCACCACGCTGCTCATTGTCACTCCGGCTTCCTTCAGTATTGCCTGTACGTTGAGCAGCGACTGGCGTGTCTGTGCCTCGATGCCGCCCTCCACAATCTGTCCCGTGGCGGGGTCGATGGGTATCTGTCCGGAGGTGTAGAGCAGGTTGCCCACCTGTATGGCCTGACTGTAGGGCCCGATGGCAGAGGGGGCTGCTGCCGTTGCGATAACTTTTTTCATGTTCTGTTTTTTTTTATCTGATGAAGTTGGTCCAATCTCTCTGCTCGGCCGTAGGATGCCCTTCTTCGCGTGTGTTGAGGCGCTTGACAACCCACGCCATATTCTGTCCCAGCGTCCTCATCGTCTGCATACCTTCGGCATCCTGTGCCGCCTGTCCCGGTGTCTGTCCGTATACGATGTTCCAGAATTGCGAGCTCACCAACGGCATCTTCATCAGCGCAAAATATCTGTTGAGGCGCTCCGTAGCTCCTACGGCTCCTCCTCTGCGGCACACAGCGATGCTGGCTGCCGGGAGATATTCCAGTTCCTTTCCCATCGAGTAGAACACGCGGTCGAGCAGGGCGCACAGCGAGCCGTTGGGTCCTCCGTAATACACGGGTGTACCTATCACCAGTCCGTCGATGCCGTCCTTCACGGTGCGCCATATCTTGTAGTAGATGTCGTCGTTGAAGGTGCACTTGCCCATTCTGCCGCACCAGCCGCACGCCACGCATCCCTGTGCGGGGCCTTTGCCAATACCGATGATTTCGGTCTCGATGTCTTCCTGATTCAGCATCTTTGCCACTTCTGTCAGCGCGAGCTGTGTGTTGCCGTTAGCCCTCGGGCTGCCGTTGATGAGTAGTACTTTCATATCCTTACCGTTTTTATTTGTTTATGGTCTTGTAACTGATACCCTGTACCATCTGTCCCGGGTCGCCCATGACAAGCGTCAGCGTGTGTTCCTTCTGCGCGTTCTTCACCGGCAGCGTCACGAGGAATTCGTGGCGGTTTTCCAGCACCTGCAGTTTCCATGAGAATCCCCATTCCTTGAACCGGTTTTCGCACACCACGGGTTCGCAGCCGTCGAGACTCACTCCCAGACGGTTGCTGCGCTCCTTGCTTACGGGCCAGAACGGTACCACCGATATGCAGAGCTGCACGCTGTCTCCCTTGACGGCATCCAGTGTGAGAGGTATGTCGTGATGTGCGGAGGAGAGGCTTCCGGGATCCTGCACGTCGTCCATCGGTTCGCCCATCTGCAGGGCCACCCAGTCGGTGCCGATGCCCCTCACGATGCGGAAGGGAGCTTCTGCCTTCATGGTGCTGATATCCACGCGGCGGGGCAGTGTGGTGTACCTCTGGTAGTCGGGCAGACGATAGGCATCGGTGGCAACATCCGTCAGTTCGGGCATCAATTGGTATTTCGCCCGCAAGCCGGGAGGTATCTGTGACATCATCTGATTCCATTTGCCGTCCAGCTGCGTGTTGTAGCGCACAGTCAGTGTCTGTATGCTGTCGTAGGCCTCCTTTGCCTCTCGTGCAGCCTCTGCGCTGCCGGTCTCGTGGTTGAGCTGCGCCATCAGGAACTTACGGTTCATCTGGTATGCGCCCTTCACGCTGTAGCCCAGCATCTCGAAGAATGCGGGCCGGTATGCTTCCGGCAGAGCTTTTTCTATAGAGTCCACCTGGTCGCTGATGTGCTTATAGTCGGCCAGTCGCTGCTGTGCCGTGCCGTCGGTGAATGAGAAACCGCTGTCGTGCATACGTGAGTTCTCAGGTGTGTCCCATTCCCATTCGTAGCCCATGAATTCCGGTTTCCTCTGCCATGCCAGCTGATAGTATTTGTCAAGAATCTCCTGAAACTTGGAACCTTTAACCCTGAACTTCGACTCCTCCAGCCAGTTTGCCTGATAGAGCCTTGCCTTCTCGTAGTCGAACGCTCCGAGTTCCCACGCCATGTCGAAGAACTGCTGCATCTCCAGTTCCATGGGTTTGATGTCTCCCACGTTGAGCAGCCAGTAGCGGTCGGCTCCCGAGTCGTAGGCCTTCTTCAGTTCCTCATACATAAGCACGGGTGCCGTAGTGGCTATCCACAGGTTGTCGTGCGGTGCTCCCAGATAGCTGATATGGTAGTATATGCCGCTGTGTCCGCTTCTCCTGCGCTCCTGTTCGTTGCTCACTCGCTTCATGTATCCGTAGTTGTCGTCGGGCCATACGAGGGTGATATCCTCCGGCACCTTCAGTCCTGCGTCGTATACGTCGAGCGCCTCCTTATAGGGCACGAATATCTGCGGTATCTCTGTGGCAGGTTTCCCTTTGCGGCGCTCCAGTATCTCGCGCTGGTCGCTGATGACCTTCTCCAGCGTCACAGCCCTCTGCTTCGGGTCTTTCGGACCTATCATCGCTGCGTCGTGCAGGCCTCGCATACCGGTGGTGTAGATGTTGTCATACTGCGCCGTCTCGCTCAGCCGCTTGTCAAATTTGCGGTAGATGTTGTCGCGGTTCGTCTGGTAGTTCCATTCGCCGTCCACCTTGCTGTCCCACTCGGATTGCGCTGCGTTGTTCACCAGCATCGGTTCGCAGTGGCTTGTGGTTATCATGATGCCCCATTCTCCGGCCACGCGCTGGCTCTCGGGGTGACTGTAGAAGGCTCCCGTGCACGAGTGCATTGCGGGTGCCAGCATGTTGGCCCTCAGACGCAGCAGCAGTTCGCACACCTTGTCGTAGGTCTTCGGTCCGATGTCGTTCAGTTCCTTCTCGAAGTTTCTCGCCGCCCATGTCTTGAGTCCCCAGTCCTCGTCGTTGATGAATATGCCTCGGTATTTCACGCTGGGTGATGCCGATGTGTAGTTCTCCTTGTAGTCGAGTTTCTCCCTGTGTTCTACGGGCACGTCTGCCCACCAGTACCACGGGTTCACGCCGATTTTCCTGCTCACGTGCATCACTCCGTATGCCAGTCCTCTCGGGTCGCTGCCCACGATGCAGAGCCTCTTTCCGCGTGTCGTTATCTTGTATCGTTCCCAGCTGCCCAGCAGTTCTCCGGCCTTTGCCTCGGGACACATCTCCGCTGCGTGTTCCGCTGTTGCCAGCACCACCTCGGGTCCTTCTCCCGTGGCCTGCATACCGATGGAGGGCTTCTCGCCGGTTACCCGTTCGATGTCCTCGCTGAGCAGCGTTGCCATTTTCTTCACCAGCGCAGCGTCCTGTGCGCCCACGATGATGCGGCAGTGCTTCAGGTCCACCGCTCCGGCGGCCGTTGTGATGATGAGTGTCAAAACTATGGCTATGATATTCTTCATGGTGCTCATTTCTTTTGTTTTTTGCATTTTACGTCCGCAAAGATAGTGAAAAAAGTTCAGAGTTCGGTGTCTGAAGTTCAGCGGCGATGAAAAAAGTCTGATATTTTGATTTTTTTAGCGGACAAATCGTCTGTTTCCGTTAAGGTGCCCGTTTCCGTTTTTTGTCCGTGCAGAGAATTGACAAAGATGCATCTTCTTCCGACCATCAGTCGGGTTTTTCCGATAGATTCTCGATAGATGCCCGATAGATGCCCGATAGATTCTCGATAGATTCTCGATAGATGAATGATGGAAATGTGGGGAAAATCAGATAGTCTGGAGTAGCAAATCACGACCTCAGGTCAGAATGCTTGATTTCTTGATATAAGTTGAGACAGAGCAGTTGACAGGTTGGCGCGACACTCTGCTGTTTTTTTGTCTTTTATGTTGAAATAATGATTGATTATGCGTTGAAAGTGAAACTTTTTTCGTATTTTTGCGCCGTAATACGAAGAATATCATGAACAACATAGGCGTGAAAGTACGTTTGTTGAGTGCAATGACGCTCGCTGTGATGCTGACGGCATGCGGAGGCAGCAGCGACAACAGCGAAAAGACACAGGTGAAATACGAAACGCAGGTGATGAGACCGGAGGCACGTGTGTATAACCTCTACATACCGGCTTCGCTGCACGGAGTGACCGAGGTGGAAGTGCATCCGAGAGTGTCGGGCATCATACGCGAAGTGAACTTCAAGGACGGCATCAAGGTGAAAAAGGGGCAGACACTCTTCGTCATCGACCAGACGGAACACAAACTCAAGGTGCAGAACGCACAGGCCAACCTCTCAGCCGCAAAGGCACAGATGGAGACCACAAGGCTGCAGTATGAGACCAACAGGAAACTGGCCGAGAAGAAAGTTGTGAGCGAATACGTGATATCCACCAGCAGAAACGCCTATCACGTGGCGCAAGCTTCCGTCCAGCAGGCGGAGGCACAGCTGGCAATGGAGCAGACAAATCTCGGATACTGCACCGTGACCTCGCCCATCAACGGTATCATCAAGGAGAACGGATTCAAGATAGGAGAGGTGGCGGAGCTGACCGACCTGCTGTGCACCATCAGCGACAATACGGAGATACAGGCATGGTTCTCCTACACAGAGAGCCAGCTGCTCGACCTGCTCGACCGCTACAATCTGAAGCCATCGTCGGAAGGACTGCTGGACGATATGAGCCAGTTTGAGAGCATCATCGTGCGCGCCTCGGAGAAGGGCGAAGTGCTCCGCCTGAGCGATCTGGCGGAAGTGGAACTGGGAGCCAAAGCCTATGATTTCCGCACGAATATCAGCGGGAATCCCGGGTGTGATGTTCTATGTGAAGCAGGCTCCGGGAGCCAATGCCACCAAGGTGAACGCCGAGATAAAGAAAGTGCAGGCCGGTTCGCTCGTTCAGCCGATATTCATGCAGGGTCGTCTGAAAGCCCAGGAGGATCTGCTCTCGGCCCAGATTACGGAAGTGGAGAACCGCTATGAGGGTATTCAGGCTCTCATCAATCTGTACAATGCGCTGGGAGGATTCTAAACCGATATGAATGAAAATTCCAAAATACAGCAAATAGAATGAAATACAATTTTTTTCCTGTTATATTACTGTTTCCGCTTTTATTAATGGCGCAGCGGAAGACCAATATGGACCGGGACTGGAAGTTCTTTCTGGGTGACGGCAACACAGCTCTTAATAATCCAGAGGTTACCCATAGTTGGCGCACGCTCGATTTGCCTCACGACTGGAGCGTGGAGACAGAAGCCGCAAAGCGGGCCGGAGGCAAGGTCATCGGTCCGTTCTCTACAAATAGTGTAGGCGGATATCAGACAGGTTTTACTGTAGGTGGAGAAGGCTGGTACTATAAACTGTTAAAGGTTGACAGTTTAAAGTTCAAGGATTCGTCCTACAGCCTCTACTTCGAAGGCGCATATAATCAAACCGAGGTCTATCTGAACGGTCAGAAGCTTTATTTTAACCCTTACGGCTATATCGGTTTCCGTGTTGATTTGACCAATGTGCTTCATGAAGGTGATAACAGTCTGTTGGTACGTGTGATGAATGAAGGCAACAACAGTCGCTGGTATGCAGGCAGTGGCATCTACCGCCATGTGTGGCTCATACAGACATCGAAAAATGCATACTTTGACGAGTGGGATTATCATGTTACAACCGAAGACAATAATGATGGCACGTGGTTGCTCACCGTTGACGCCCCTTTCAAGACGTCAAACAAGGCTGTCCTGCAACACACTCTGTATGACAGCACCGGAAAGAAGGTGGTTGCAGTGAAAGGTTCGCAGGCAAGACAGACTGTCAAAGTTAAACATCCCGTGACATGGTCGCCAGACCGCCCCTGCCTTTACCGCTTGGAGACCCGGTTGTTGGTAAAAGGCGAGGTAAAAGACAACTTGTCCACTCACGTCGGCTTCCGTTCACTCTCCTTTTCTGCAACTGACGGTTTTAAGCTGAACGGCCAGTCCGTATTGCTGCGTGGCGGTTGTGTGCATCACGACCACGGTTTACTTGGTGCTGCAGCCTACGACAGGGCAGAAGAGCGTAAACTGGAATTATTGAAAGCACAAGGTTTCAATGCCGTACGTACAAGTCACGGATTGCCTTCAGAACATTTTCTTGACGTATGCGACTCATTGGGCCTGATGGTTGTTGACGAGACCTTTGATCAGTGGCTTATAGAAAAGAATCATGAGGACTATCACCGCTTCTTTGTTGAACATAGCACGCATGATCTTCAGACCATGATACGGCGCGACCGTAATCATCCCAGCGTAATAATGTGGGGTATCGGCAATGAGATTCCGGGACGCATCGAACCCGCAGGTATGGCAACAGCAGAACGTTTGCGTCAAACCATTTGCGACCTTGATACCACGCGCCCGGTCACTGCCGCTATCTGCGGATGGGATGCCGGTGATGCCTGGAATGCCGGCGGTCAAAACTGGGATCAGCAGGATGCAAAAGCTTTCCAAAGCCTTGATGTAGGCGGCTATAATTATCTCTATTTCCGTTATGAGCACGATCACGGCACGCACCCCGACCGTGTTATCTGCGGTTTGGAGAGTTTCCCCAAGCAATTGTCCCAGAACTGGGATCTTGTGGAAAAATACCCATATGTCATTGGTGACTTTGTGTGGACAGCAATGGATTACCTCGGTGAGGCAGGCATCGGTTCAGCATCTTATCGTAAAGAAGGAAACCAGAGTATGTTCCAGGGGTGGCCATGGTATAACGGCTGGTGTGGCGACATTGATATTATCGGACAGAAGAAGCCGCAGTCATACTATCGTGATGTAGTATGGCGGCGTTCGCCCGTCACCATGGCAGTGGAACGTCCTGCCCCTGCCGGTACCCGCCAAAGTATCAGCGCCTGGGGATGGCAACTTGAGGAACAGTGCTGGACTTTTCCTGACATGGAAGGGCAGACAATGAGCATTAATGTCTACAGCCGTGCGCCGAAAGTGCGTCTCTACCTCAACGGTGAGTCCTTGGGTGACAAGCAACCTGGTGCAACCTATTGGATAGCCTATCAGGGAGTCTATCGTCCCGGTACGCTGCGTGTGGTGAACCTGAACGCTCAGGGCGAGGAAATGCCCGGCGAGGAGTTTGTGCTTCAAACCACAGGTAAGCCTGCAGCTTTGCGTCTCAACGCAGACCGTGACACCATAAAGGCGAACCGCTCCGACCTTTGCTATGTGACCATCGAACTTGTTGATGCCGAAGGACGTGTCTGTACATCCAAC
>Ga0247611_10002684_pt1 | contig 27960 bp, 25 predicted proteins | sample 177DNAGHGhighgp2_FD_192422 | JGI IMG/M metagenome (GOLD analysis project Ga0247611, IMG submission 192422) | Sheep rumen microbial communities from Palmerston North, Manawatu-Wanganui, New Zealand - 1770 DNA GHGhigh gp2 | ecosystem: Host-associated > Mammals > Digestive system > Stomach > Rumen... | reverse complement strand
CACGCCGTCCTTGGTCACGTTCGGGGCACCGAAGGAGCGGGCGATCATCACGTTACGGCCCTTGGGGCCGAGAGTTACCTTGACAGCGTTGGCGAGCTTGTCCACGCCCTTCATGAGGGATTCGCGAGCCGCCACATCAAACTTGAGTTGCTTTGCCATTTTTGTATTCCTTTCTATTTAAAACTTTTTGTGATTAGAGCGTCGCGATGACGTCCGGTTCCTTCACGATGAGGTAGTTTTCGCCGTCGACGGTGACTTCGGTGCCGCTGTACTTGCCGTAGAGCACCACATCGCCCACCTTGACTTCCATCGGGACGATTTCGCCCTTGTCATTCTTGCGGCCCGGGCCCACGGCCACGACTTTACCCTGCATGGGCTTTTCCTTGGCATTGTCCGGAATGAAGAGACCCGAGGAGGTCTTCTGTTCGGCTTCGGCCGGCTTGACGACGATTCGATCTGCTAAAGGCTTGATCATTTTGCATTTCCTCTTGTTAAAGTGTTAGTCCAAATTGGACGTTTTTTTGTTCGCCCTATTATTAGCAAAAGGTGTGCCAACCCTTTTTTCGGCACGAAATTTGCATTTACATGTCTAAAAGAAACCCCAAAGTACACAAATCGCAAGAAAACACGTTTAAAAAAGAAACAAATGTACCACCTGTTTCAAAATTAAACATTTTTTTCTTGGTTTAAACCTTGTCGCCGGGATGTCCACCCTGCGTGGATCGCAAGTTCACGATATATTCCAGAGCCCTACTTTTTGTCTCGCCCAGCCCGTGACGGGCAATCGATTCCGTCTCACATATTCGAACAAACATCCGCATGAGTTCAACTGGCGAAATACCCAGGCCCTGTGCAAGGATACAGAACGTCTGGAACGACGCTACTCGCTTGCCACTTTCCATCATTGAGATAGACTGTCGTGTAAGCCCGGCTGATTTTGATAGCTCCGTCTGCGTTACCAGCGTATCTCTTCTAACGCCTATAAGCAGTTTCTGAAAAGCCGTCGCGAAGACGGCTGTGTCTTTATAATCCATTCCCATATACAGAAAATAACAACAGCCACCATTCCACAGTGCCTCCATATGACCACAAGTTGTTATTTTTACTATTTTTTACATACACAAATTGTAAAAGCCTAAGGTTCCGTCACATTCCCCATCAAAATTCCTATCGTTTAGCCCATGAAATTTCACCCGATTAGGCACTTCATCACCATCACAAAGCACCGCCACGAAGTCGTGCGGCTGTGTTTCAAGGCGGGCATCGGGTTTCAGGGCTTGTTCCACGACCTTTCCAAGTATACCCCCACCGAGTTCATCCCGGGAGCAAAGTACTACACCGGCAAAGAATCCCCGAACAACGGGGAACGCCGCAATACGGGAATGAGCCTCGCCTGGATGCACCACAAGGGGCGCAACAAGCATCACTTTGAATTCTGGTACGACTACGAAATGGCGACAAAGAAAATAGTGCCGATGGACATGCCCGACCGCTACATCAAGGAAATGTTCTGCGACCGCATCGCCGCCTCCAAGACGTACAACAAGGAAAACTACACGCAGGAATCCCCGCTGCTCTACCTCACGAAAAGCACCGCCCACGAAAAGATGACAGAAAAGACGTACCGCAAGCTTCTGTACCTTCTGAAGATGCTCGCCGAGAAAGGCGAAAAGGAGACTTTCCGGTTTGTGCGCCACAGCAAGGAACTGCCGCTCGCCGACACATAGCCCCCCCCCCCTTTGATGCGGGCGGGCAAATTCTATATTTGGCATGTCGCGGATGGTCGCGGCAAATTACCTGAACGGAAAGGCTCATTATGGAAATTGGAAAGATTAATCGCGCCCGCGTCGACGCCGTAATGCCGCAAGGCTACTACCTCGAGCTCGAGACCGGAGGTCGCGTACTGCTCCCCGGAAACAAGAACCAGTTTTCGCTCGAAGAGAACGAAATCATCGACGTGTTCGTCTACATGGATTCCGAGGACCGCCCCATCGCCACCTTGGACAAGCCCTATGCGCAGGCTGGCGAATTTGCCGTACTCACCGTGAAGGACGTCAACCGCGTGGGCGCATTCCTGGACTGGGGCCTGAACAAGGACCTGTTCCTCCCCTACAAGCAGCAACTGGGAGACTTGCGCAAGGGCGACCGCTGCGTCGTCTACGTCCTCGTTGACGAAAAGAGCGGGAGACTTGTCGCGACCGAAAAGATAAAGAGTTTCCTAGATCTGGACACGAGTGAACTCCATGTGGGGCAGCGCGTGCAACTCGCTGCATACGAAGTCACGCCCGATTACGTAGACTGCCTCGTAGACTACCGCTACACAGGAAGACTGCAGATTACACGCGGCATGGAGCGCATCTACATCGGCGACACGATGCCGGGATTTATCCAGCGGATAACGAACGACGGGAAAATCACCCTGAACCTCACTCCCGTAGGCTACAAGGGCATCATGCAGAGCGACAGCCCAAGCGCCATCATGCAAAAGCTCGAGGAGGCCGGCGGCTTCTTACCTTACGGCGACAACAGCGACCCTGAGACAATACGCCAGGAATTCGGCATTTCGAAAAAGACGTTCAAGAAGATTATCGGCGGACTCTTCCGCGATGGCAAAATCACCATCGACGAAGACGGAATTAGGGCCACGCACTAAAATTCCGGGCTTACCGCCCGGTAAGCCCTACTCTTCGGAAATATTCACTTCGTCCTTGTTCACGACGCGGATTTCGATGCGGCGGTTTTCCTTGCGGCCCGCTTCCGTGCCGTTATCTGCCTTCGGGCGGCTCGAACCGTAACCCACGGCCGTAACACGGTCCTTGGAAATTCCCTTGCGGATCATGTATTCCATGACGCTGTTCGCACGGTCTTCCGAAAGTTTCTGGTTGAAACTCTCGCTACCTTCACTACTGGTATGGCCTTCGATTTCGACCTTCGCCTTTGCGTTCCTCTTGAGACCCGCAATAGCATTGTCAAGCGTCTTGAGCGAGTTCGGGATGAGTTCTGCACTGCCCACCTTGAAGTTTACGCCCGTGAGTTCGGCACGCGTGTCATCGAACAGCACCGTAATGCCACCCGTACTCGCCGTACTCGAGACATAGGGCGTTTCACCACATTCGAATGGTCCGGTAAGGCTCTCGCAGAGTATGGTGTAAGCATCTTCGCGCGGAATCAGGAATGCCGTTTCGCCATACATGTCCGTGGTAACAACAATCTTGTTTTTCGGCTTTTTCTGGCCCACGAAAACGAGCTTCTTTTTTGCCTGCGGAACATCATCGTAGTTCGTGTAGGTCACGTTCAACACGGCATGAGTCTTGTTGGGCGCAAGCTCAGCAGCAAAGGGGGTGGAACCCGCCGCCATGAGCAGCGAGAAGGCAATGACCGCAGACATTTTTTGCATATGAGCCTCAGGGGGTTCTCCCGAAACAATTTTTCGGGGCTTTTCAACACATCCGCGCCCAAAAATACATAAAACTCGGCCTAGATTCACACAAAAAAAGAGTAAAATACGCTTTTTTCGTTTCCAAAATCTCAACATAATTCTAACTTTTATGTCGAAAAAAATACAATCCGACGCAAAAGGCCCCAAAAAGCCCCGCAACTTAGGAGAATTCATGAAATACAGCAAGATAGCCGCCGCCCTCATCTTTGGCTTGGCAACATCCGTCTTCGCTCTTGATGGCGACTTTTCGCTCAAGGGCAACGTCCAGACCCAAGTAACAAAATCCATTGCCGATGACGAGCACAACTTCAGCAGTGGCTGGTTCCGCGCCAACGTAGGCGGCCAGTACAAAGGGGAAAGCCTCGAAGGCCTTATCATGCTGCGCATCTTCGCTCCGGAATTCGGCAACAAGATCGAAGGCAAGATGTACGACAAGATTCTTGCCGACCTGTACTGGGTAAACTACAAGTGGAACCTGGGCGAAAACGACATGCTCAACCTGAAGCTCGGTCGCTGGAAGACGGACTGGTCGCAGTCCACCCATTTCGGTACCTACGTGGACAAGGAACTCACAAAGCGCGGACTCTGGATGCGCGACTATAGCCACAATGCCGTTGAGCTCGACTGGAAGCACGGCCTGAGCCAGTTGAACGCCATGCTCGCCACCCAAGACGGCAATGCGAACCGCGGCTACCTGCGCATCGAAGAGGACATGAAGTTCACGTTCCCGCTCGAGATGAAGGTCGCCTACCGCTCCAACGTGGTGGACGTGCTGCAGAACACCGCCTACCTGACGCACCGCCTTGCAGCCTATGCAAGCTACAATGTCATTCCTGAACTGCGCGTGTACGGCGAATACTCCTGCATCTACACCCAGGACGACAAGCTCGACAAGACCGCAGACAACTACATCGCTCCCGAGACCAAGTACTACCTGCCGGGCATCTACTTCCAGCCGTTCTACCTGGGTCTCGACTTTGCCCCCCAGGCAGGCATCCTGAATACCCTCATGAGCAACCTCATGGTGGAATGGGAATTCATCGACAAGCGCGACAACCTGTATGCAGCACAGAAGCACACCTACGACGACTGGGCATGGACAGTCGCCTGGGTCAAGAAGATCGGTTCCTCGAAGCTGCAGTTCAGTATCTACAGTGAAAACGAGATGAGCGACGTGGGCCTCGCCTTCCGCCTTACCTCGACAATCAAGTAACAGATTCTCCTCCAAGAAAAAAACGCCGGCAATCAATGCCGGCGTTTTTTTTAATGACTCTCATTTAATTAGTAAAAATTCATGTTGAACCAGGCCTTGGAGCCGTCAGTACTATAGGCAATCCCGCAGGCAAGCGACTTGTACTGCGTGTTCTTCATGTTCAGGTAATGCCCGATGTAGGAATAATCGGAATCCTTGTTCGGGTCGCGCTCTCCGCTGGTCACGAGTTTTTTCTCGTCATCCCACATCATGTTCACGTAAGCATCCACAATTTCCTTCTCGGTCTTGTACCACTTGGGATTGATGTTGGGGCCAGAGTTCTGCGCGGATTCCTTGCAGTCACCGAAGTTCGCATGCCCCTTGCCCGCATCCATATCGTCTGCCGCCTGCGTCGCCACGCACTTTTCACGCTCCTCGGAGGCGCGTTCCAAGGGCGGTAGGTCTTCGGTTGCACGCTTTGCATTCACAACCTCCAGGCAGTAGTCACGCCAATCTTCCGATGCCGTCTCGGAACTTGCCGGTTCATCCGCACTCGAAACAGCAGCCTCTTCCTTCACAGAAGAACTGCTGGCGGTCTTACCGGCACTCGAGCTGGACTTCGCCTCGGAACCACCCTCGGTCTTGTCGCCCGGTATCGGGATATCAATGGTATCCCCGCTATCGATACAGCTATCGGTACAGTTCGCCGACGAATCATCGGAACAGCCCGCAGCAAAGAATGCAGCGGCAGCAACGACCGCGCATATTTTGAATAAACTAAGTTTCTTGTTCATCAGTTTAGCTCCGTTACACAACGTACATAAAGACCCTTCTGCACATTCTGGTCTGTGCGGTCGATACTTTTTGCCTGACGGCGGAACTCCCAGGAACGCCCGGTATTCTTCATGATGGAGGTAGAAGACCAGTAGTGCCCGGTAAGTTCGCTATTGCAGTAACCGTCCCAGTCCTTGCAACCGCCACGGCCAAGATTGTCCCAGTTGAGTTTCGCACGGTCCTTCTGGAAATCGCGCCACTCGCCATCGTCGGGCAGGTGCCAGCCCGCAGGGCAAGCCTTCTTTGCATCGTTGTACGTGTAAAAGCGGCCAAACTTCTTGCAGAACGTGGTATCCTCGAGCAGGCACTGCTTGGCACTGGAAAGGCTATACTTGAGGTTTGTAAGCATCCATAGTTTGTCGTCGCGCTGTTCCACCTTGTACATCTGGTTGTCGCGCGGGTCAGTAAGCTTCATCTCCTTGCGATTGACAAACTTTTCGGCATACAGGTCGCGTTCCGCGACGCAACGCACCGTCACCACGGCCTCGGGCGGGAGCGTCACGAGTTTCGCATTGCCGCGCTTGATATCGAGCATCATGGCACGCACATCGTTGGGATCGTTCACCGCGAAATAGGCAGCATCCTTGCCCTGAATTTTCCTGGTCGCATCGGCCAGGTCATAAAAGCCACGCGTCTTGCCGGCAAAGGACTTCACGTTAGACACCTTGCGCGGGCCAGTAAAGCGGTCCTTGGAGAAAGCAGTCCATTCCTGGATATCGGGGACATGCGAACCTTCAGGGCAAGAAGCAGACCAATCCTTCTGCTTATAGTAGGCATTCTTCCCGTCGTCACGGAAGGACACCTTTTTTTGAAATGAAAGGTTATCGGTAAACCAGTTCAGGCTGCCCGAAGACATAGCCTTGTAAATTTTTCCGTCACGGTTATCACGGATAGAGGGTTCTGCGTAAGATACTTCTGCAACAACAAGTAAGGCCACTGCCAAACGGCCAACAAAACTGAACATTCCACACCTCTGAGGGTTTAACTTTTTCAGTAATATATATACGCAAATCGAAAAAGGAACGTTCTCACAAAAAAATTGTGTTTATTTGTTTTTTCATTCGAAAAGACAGGAAAAAAGCCTTTTTCAGCCACAAAACGGGAAAGAGGCTAGAACGCGAAGGTCATTCCGAGCGCATCGGGCCCGCCAAAGACCTGAACCAAGGCGACCGGGCCAATTCGTACCGATTTTTTGTGGATTTTGATGACGGCGAGGCTTATTCCCGTACCCGCAAGGGCGCCCACGACAACATCGCTCGGGTAATGCTTACCCGCAGCGATGCGAAGCGCCCCGACAAAGCCCGCCAGGGAAAGCGACGTTGCCCAGACAAGCGGTTTGTAGGCCGAATTCGGGTAGAACTCCGAAAACCATTCGCCGGTAAAAACGGCTACCGTAAATGCGGCAGAGGTATGTCCGCTGAAGAAGCTACCGTACGCCTCGCCCTCCGCGGCGGACGCCGCGTCCGCGCCCTCGCCCTCGGTCGCGTACATGTAGGGGCGCGGCCAGAACGACATGGAGCGCACGACCAGGTTCAGGCCGCTCTGGAGGGCGAGCGCCTGCGCAAACATCAGGGAATATGCCGCAAGGTCAGTTCCCAAGGCATCGCCCCTGTACCAGGAGGCAGCCCCCAAGGCTAGTGGAGCCACCCCGAGAGCGGCAGCCCAGGTGCTCACATCGCCCGCAGTCTTGTTGTAACGGCCGGCCACAGGGCGGTCCCACGGCAACAGGTCAGAAACGGCCTTCATTTCGGAGGGGTCCTGCACATGCATCTTTCCGAGCCGGTAGTTCCCGTAAATGCTCGCAAATGCCGACACAAACGTCAACGGCAAATCCTTTTCAAGCGAAACGCTGTAATGGCGCTGCGGTTCTACAACCGGGGAGGCAGATTCTGCCAGCTGCGCGCACGCCACCCCCGTAAGGAAGGCGACAAAAAAACACATTTTCAGGAACCTAGGCATTACCCGTCAAAGTTAATTAATTATATTGGAATGCAGTATGCAACGCGAACCGATTACCTCGACGATGGATTTTTTCAGTGCCGTATCCGACGAAATGCGGCTCAAGATTTTGATGCTCCTCGATCTTGCGGAATTCACCGTGAACGAAATCAAGGACATCCTGGACATACACCAGAGTAACGCCAGCCGACACCTCGCCAAGCTTTCGGCCTGCGGGCTCCTGAAAGACCGCCGTGACGGCATCAAGGCCTACTACCGCCTGAGCGAAGAACTCCTGATGAGCAACCGAGTACTTTCCGTAATCCGCGATGCATACGGGGAACTCCCCGACAAGGACGTACTCCGCTGCCGTGCTGACCAGGTGTTGCAAGAACGCACCGACAAGACCAAGGGGCAAATCCACAAGCTGGACCAGGCCGGCGGAAGCCTCAAGGCGCAAATCAGCCTGTTCAGCAAGCTCATGCAGCCCTTCGAAAATGCCGTGGACATCGGCTGCGGCGAAGGCGGAGACCTCTCGCTGATGCTAGCCAACCGCTGCAAGGAAGTCACGTCGCTCGACTGCGACCCGAAAGTGATTAGCGGCCTGCAGAAAATCCTGAAGCAGAAGAACATCAAGAACATCACGCCCAAGGTCGCCGACATGACGAAGACAGGGCTCCCCGACAACTTCGCCGACCTCGTGCTCATGAGCCAGGTACTCCACCACGCGACCGACCCGCGACTCGCCCTCAAGGAAGCCATCCGCATCCTGAAACCGGGTGGAACGCTCGCTCTTCTCGACCTGGCCCAGCACAAGGAAGAATCATTCCGCACGACCCACGGGCATATATGGCTCGGGTTCGACCAGAGCCAGCTCGAATTCTTCGTGAAGGAATTCAACTGCAAGGTCATCGAGAGCGAAATCATCCCGAGCGAAAACGAGGTGGACAAGAAGCTCCCCGTCATCTGCATGATTCTCACAAAAAATTAACAACAAATGTAAAAAAGACTTGTTTTTTCAGGAAAAAACAGATATCTTTAGAAAAGACGATTTAAGGAGTTTACAATGGGAAAGATTATCAAGTTTATCGTGATCGCCGCCGTGTGCATCATTTCCGCATTCGGCATCTACAGTCTCATCCAGTACAACAAGACCGACGAGAACACCGCCGACTAGTCAAAGTGCGCCCAGCACGGTCGAGCCCCAGGTTCGACGTTTTTTGCCATACCGCAAGGCATATGCGCCTGCGGTATTTTTATATTTCCAAGCATGAACTTTCTAAACAAGAAGCCCGTTTTCTTTGCGGCGATGGCCGCACTTTTCTTTGCAATCCTCCTCATCGTTTTCCGCGGATTCGCATTCGACGAAAGCCAGCTGATGCTCAACAGCGACCAGCTGAACGGCATCGGAAGCCGCATTCTGCGTGCCGAGAACGCCATCGTGACCGAATGGGACGACAGCCGCCTTGGTGGCGTTCCCACGATCGACGCGCTGTTCGCCGACGCCTACCACCCGCTGGTATGGACTCAGTTCCTGATGGACCCGGCCCGCGCCGTGGGCTTCAAGTTCATGCTCACCGTATGGGTCGCCTTCATGAGCGCGATGCTACTCGCCTGGAACCTTACGGGCAACCGCTGGTGGGGCGCCCTCCTTGGGTTCCTCTACGCGTTCTCGCCGGAATACTTCACCTACATCTATGGCGGCCATGACGGCAAGATGATGGTTTTCGCCATCGCCCCGCTCGCCCTCCTCGCTATCCGCAAGGTTGTCCGTAACGGAAGCCTCCCCTACCTGATTGTACTCGCGCTTTCCATCGCATGGATGATTCTCGGAAGCCATCTGCAGCTCACATACCTATTCCTGTGGGGCGCCGGGTTCTACACGCTGTACGAAGCAGCCTTCCACTGCGAAACATTCAAGACCCGCGGCAAACGCGTCGGGCTCGCCGCCGCTGGCCTCGTCTTCGGGCTTGCACTTGCCTGCTTCCAGCTGGTACCGCCTTACCTGTACACGACCACGCAGTCCGTGCGCGGCGAAGGCGACCACACCAACTACGGGCATGCCGTCAGCTGGTCCTTGCATCAGGAAGAACTTGCACAGATGCTCCTGCCGGGATTTATCGGCGTGGACGTCTACGAACAAGACGAGAAGACGGGAGACCTCGTGGGCAGTTCGTTCGTGAACGTCACGATGGACGAATACCGCAAGATGGCTTCTTCCGGAAGCCCGTTCTACTGGGGCCACAACAGCTTCAAGCTCGACCACAACAATGCAGGCGCACTCCTCACCTTCCTCGGGTTCCTCTGCCTGTTCTTGCCAGGCAAGCGCCGCTGGGCAACCTTCTGGGCCGTGGGCGCCGTTGTCGCCCTCAGTTACGGCATGGGCGCACACTCTCCGCTCTTCAAGCTCTGGTATGCCATTCTCCCCGGCGTCAAGAACTTCCGCGCACCGGGCATGGCTCTGTTCTGGCTGCCACTGTTGCTCGTAATGATGGCGGGCCCCGTGCTCCGCGCCATTTCCGATGAAGCCGCCGATCGCGCTCGCAACATGCGCGCCCTAACACACGGCGCCGTGATGTTCGCCATCCTCCTGTTGCTTGTCGTCATCGCCCGCTACAACTGGACCACGTTCATCGGACCCGTCGGGCTTGTCGCCTGCATCGTGTACGGCATCGCCTGCATCGGCGTGATGAACCTCGACGACCAGGGCAAGGCGCTTACGGTTTCGAACCTGCTGGATGCCTACAAGGCCAAGTTGCCTGGTTCGAACCGCATCGTAGAAGCCTGCGTCGTACTCGGGTTTACCGCCATCGGCGCCTTCCTCATGAGCGGGCAGGACCTGCTCTCCGACCCCGTCGCCGGCCCGTACTTCAAGCCCCTCAACGAAATCGTCATGAATGCGACCGCAGGCACGGTGATTCCAGGATTCATCCTTATCCTCGTCATCGTAGCGCTCTCGCTGTTCATCTTCCGCTGGAACGGATCCATCGCCTACAAGGCCGGCATCCTTGCCGTTGCCGCCGCGGTAGAACTGTTCTTTATCAACGGGGCATTCATCCAGAACGTTCCCGCAAACGAATACCTGCAGCCGAACAACCCCGTCGTAAGCGCGTTCAAGGCGCCGTACAAGGCGGATTCCCTCAATACGCCGCGCGTGCTTTCGCTTTCGCGCAACAAGGCGCTCGGAGCGAATGCCTTCCCGCAGTTCCACCTGCGCAACGCCGACGGTTTCCACGACAACGAACTTGCAAGCTACCGCGAGTTCCGCGGCGGCCAGCAGAACGCAAACTACCTGCTGAACATCAATAACCCCGATGCCGCCCACCCGTTCCTCGACCTGATGAACATCGGCGCCATCATCTTCGACAGCCGCCAGGGAACGACGTTCATGCCTATCCCGACGGCCATGGGCGAAGCCTACATCTACGGGCAGTCGGTAACGATGGACGATGCAAATGCCATCAGGACGCTCCGTGAAAAGGCCGCCATCCGCAAGCCCAAGGCCGAAGAGAGCGCCCCTGCCGCAGCAGAGGATTCTACCACCGCAAGCGATTCCGCAACTGCAGAAGCCGCAGCAGACAGCGCTGCAAGAGAGGCTACCGCAGAACAGGCTGCCGCCGCACAACCGCAGGCCGAACCTGTAGACGACAACTTCTACTACCGCGAAACGGTAATCCTTTCGGAAAAGCCCGAACATGAAGCCGAAGGCGGCGTTGCGAACGGTTATGCCAAACTGGTCGCAAGCCCCAAGATGGACACGCAGGTGTTCGAAGTCGAAAGCGACCGCGCTGGCTTCATGGTCGTCGCCGGCAACTACCACCCCTACTGGCACGCGACCGTGAACGGAGCCCCCGCGAAGGTCTACAAGGCTTTCGGCACGCTCCGCGCCGTAGAGATTCCGAAGGGTAAGTCCGAAGTACGCATGGAATACCGCAGCAAGCCGCTACACGCCTGCATCAAGGTGAGCGTATTCGCGGCAATCCTCCTCATTGCACTCGGAGTATTTGCCGCCATCAGACGTAAAAAATCTTAGTGGAGTTAAATCTTCCCAGCGAAGAAGCTATCGAAATCGATATCCTTGACGCTTTCTACGATAAACTCGGGCTTGGTCTCGAGTTTTTCTACATCTTCGCGCTTTGTCTCGCCGCATAGCGGGAGCACAAAGCGGCAGCCCGCACGTTTAGCAAGTTCAAAATCCGTATAGAGGCGGTCCCCCACAAAGAGGACTTCATCTGGTTCGAACTGCGAAAGCACATTTGCGAGCATCGCCGGGTTCGGCTTACCGAAACTGCGTTCCGGTTCAACACCGTACGCCGTCTTGAGTAGCGCCATGAAACTCCCGATATCGGGCACGGGCCCGTTTGCATCGGGGCAAACGAAATCGGTATGCGTCACCCAGAACGGGATTCCCCGCTGCACGCGGAAACTGAGTTCGCAGAGTTCCCGGTAATCAAAGCTATTGTGGTAGGCAACCAGGACAAGTTCCGTATTTTCTACGGAGGGGTTCAAGTTCAGGCTCGGGTCCTGCGCGGCAAACCACTCGTACACTTCGGGGTTAGCAAAGAAGAACACGTTCTTTATGCCCTTCGCATGGATTGCATCGAGCGCGAGGTACAAAGCCGAGATGATGGAATCGTCACGCAACGGGAGCCCCATCACCTTCAGGCGGTTCTCGTAAAACACAGGCGACTTGCTCGTGTTGTTGCTCAGGTAATAGACCGGCACCTGCTTCGAGACACGCTTTACCGTTTCCACGGCACCCGGGTACGGGCGACCGCTCAGGTACAGCGTTCCGTCCAAATCGAAAACTACGGCTTTTACCGGTTTGTGTTGCATGTGCCCCAATGTAGAAAAATTTCTACTTTATAGCACATGAGAACACCCGACAGCCGTTTTTACTGCCCGCAAATCGATGTGGGCGAAATATCCCTGGACGAAAACGAAAGCAGCCACGCCGTCCGGGTATGCCGCGCCACCGTGGGCGACATACTGCAGCTTTCTGACGGGAACGGCCACTTTGCCGACGCGACCATCACAAAGGCAGACCCGAAGGCCTGCATTGTCCGCATCGACAGGTTCGAAACGGTATCCACAAGGCGCCCCCTGCTGAGCCTCGCCATCGCCTGTCTCAAGGACGATGCCCTCGAAGAAGTCGTCTTCCATGCGGCCCAGACAGAAATTGACACAATCTATTTCTTGCGTACGGATTTTTCGCAGGAGCCGAAGAACTCCGACCTGCACAAACTCGTACGTCGTGCCGAACTCAAGAGCCTGGTAAGCCTCAAGCAATCCCGCAAGCCGTGGCTCACACAGATCAAGGGGCCCGTTGAATTCGACAAGTGGCTCGATTCGTACGAAGGCGACCTTATCCTCTGCGATATCGATGGCGAAAAAGAGACCCCGCCACTGGAACGCCCTAGTACGCTCCTCATCGGGCCGGAAGGCGGTTTTTCGCCCAAGGAAATCGAATCCGTAAAAAGTTACAGCCGAGGGAAATCCACTTCCATTAATCTCGGGAACACGCGCCTCAGGGCAAGGACAGCAGCGATTATAGCTCTCGGAAAGTTCTTCTGACCCCTAAAAACGCATTTCATTCGCTGTTTTGCGCTCTAAATCACAAAAAAATAAGATTTCCCGTTTTTTGACTTGACTTTGACATTTGTTTAAAATATTTTTGCATACAGACTTCACATAAGCCCCCAAGGGGAAAACAATAAAACAAGGAGTTTTTTATGAAGAAGTTAATCGTCGCTCTCGTCGCAGCTTTCCTCATGATTGGCTGTAGCTCGACCCCGCAGGAAAAGGCCGCCAACAAGCTCATTGAAATGCAGATGAAGAAGAAGGCCTACCTGAAGGACCATGTCCCGGCCGGTATGGGCATCGGTGTTTCTACCGACGAACAGATTGCCATGGAAAAGGCCGACCAGAACGCACGTGTTGACCTCGCCAAGGAAATCGACGCCCAGACGAAGGCTCTCATCAAGAACTTCAAGGAAGACGTGAACGACCAGGTCGCCGAACACTTCCAGAGCACCTCCAAGACGGTCGTGAACACCCACATGAGCGGCGCCACCCTCACCGACGTGCAGGTTGAAACCGACGAAAACGGCCACTTCAAGATCTACGGCATCATGACTCTCGACGCCAACCTCGTCGAAGAACTCATCAAGAGCCTCCAGGCCGCCGGCACCTATGACGACGCTGTCGCCAACAAGATCCGTGCCGCCGCCAACAAGGCCTACGCCGAACTCGATGAAGAAATCGAGAAGCAGCAGTAATCCTGCCTCACGCAATTGTAAAGGTCCCGGCTTCAAGCCGGGGCTTTTTTTTGTTTTTTCACGTAAAAACTCCCCTCCTCTCGCCACATTTTATTATATTTGCATATATCAAAATATTTGCATAAACCTAACCGGTCGGTCCGACCACGACAAGACACGAGGTGACATGAAAATCGTCGATATTCTAAAGCAAGACAAGATGAGCCTATCCTTTGAAGTTTTTCCGCCCAAGAAGGAGACTAGCTTCGACAGCGTGAAGGCTGCTACAGAATCGATTGCGGCTCTCGGCCCCGCGTTTATGAGTGTCACGTATGGCGCTGGTGGCGGCGTAAGCCAGTACACTCTCGAAATTGCGAAGAACCTCAAGCAAAAATTCAACATCCCGATGCTCGCCCACCTCACCTGCGTCTCGAGCAGCAAGGACACGGTGCGCCAGCGCATCGAGGACATGAAGGCTGCCGGCATCAAGAACGTGATGGCGCTGCGCGGCGATCTCACTCCCGAACTGATCGAGAACGGCCGCGACAACTGCGACTACAAGCACGCCATTGACCTCATTCGCGAACTCAAGGAAAGCGACTCGGACTTCTGTATCGGCGCGGCCTGCTACCCCGAGAAGCATCCTGAAAGCCCGAACCAAGCCGAAGACATCAAGCACCTCAAGGAGAAGGTCGACGCGGGCGCAGACTTCCTCACCACGCAGATGGTGTTCGACAACAACCTCTTCTTCAGTTTCCTCTACAAGTTGCGCGACGCGGGTGTTTCCTGCCCGGTGCTCCCCGGCATCATGCCCATCACGAACGCGAATCAGGTGGAACGCGCCATCAAGCTTTCGGGCTCGTTCATGCCGCAGCGCTTCAAGTCGCTCGTCGACAAGTTCGGTAGCGACCCCGACGCCATGAAACAGGCGGGCATCATCTATGCCAGCGACCAGATTATCGACCTGTACGCCAACGGCATCACGAACGTACACGTCTACTCGATGAACAAGCCCGACGTGGCCGAAGGCATTCTCAAGAATGTCTCGGCGATTCTCGGGAAGAATTTTGCCGGATAAAGGCAGAAGCAGTTCACTAGCACACCATGCAAAAAACCTTCCCGCAAACAGGGGAAGGTTTTTATTTTGTCTTAAATATTCAGACTAGACTAGCGGTCGTGGATATCGACGCATTCACGCACGTTGCGGGCGGCAAACATACGGCCACGGCGCGGGTCAAGGCAGTCAACACGGCCCGGACGGTTGCGGTGGAAGTCGACAATCATCCAGCGGGTGCCGTCGTTGCAGTAGTAATCCCAACGGCCTTCGGCATCGCCACGGTCGCAGCGGCCTTCAACCATCGGGCGACGGTTGCGGTAGTCGACACGGTAGTGACGGTCACGCGGGCGGCAATCCGGCTTTTCAAAGCGGCATTCCAGGCGTTCACGCGGAGGAGGAGGCGGAGGAGGCGGATCGTTACGGCGTTCCGTCTTCTTGTTATCAACGTGAATAGAGAAGCCAGCCCATGCTCCAGAGCTAAGCAGAAGAGATGCAGCCAAGACTGCAAGAAGGGTACGTTTCATTCTTTCTCCTTATTACAAAAGATTTAGAAAAAAGTTTATAGTGTAAATATAACCTTTTTTCCATGCATCGATCAACGCTGGAAAAAATTTACGACAAAATAGAGTTTTTCGCCGATAAAGACTAGATGAGTTCCTCGGCCGGCAGATGCTCTGCGCTCTCGGGTTCCTGATAGAACGTCTCGGGCACCTGCACTTGGTTCTGGAAGTAAGCCCTGTGTGCTGCAATCACGCGCTCACGAGCGAACGTCGCATCTTGCCAGTCACCAATCTGCACATCCTTGCCCTCCAGTTCCTTGTAGTTCTGGAAGAAGTTCCTGGTGATGCGGAGGAACATCTGGTCGACATCGCCTATGTCCTTGATGGGCCTCGGGTTAAATACAGGCACACCCAGGACCTTATAGTCCTTCTTGCCGCCGTCAGTCATGTCAAGGGCACCAATTACGCGGCATGTGCAGACAGAACCCGTCATCATAGAGGCAGGACTGTAGATAAGCATGTCGAGCGCATCGCCGTCATCGGCCTTGGTGCTCGGGATAAATCCATAGGTGCAGGGGTAGCTCATGGAACTGAGCAGGCAGCGGTCCAGGCGAAACACGTGCAGGCGTTCATCGTACTCGTACTTGAGATTGGTGTCCTTGCCGATTTCCACGACGCAGTCGACTTCGTAGGGATACTTGCGTCCGATAGGAAGATCCAGGTAGTTAATTGCCATTTATTCTCCGATAGGCCACCTTTGGCCTAAGTCTTTATTTTTCAATACGTTAACGTAAATTTAACTTTTTTATAATAAATAGTCAAGGAGGAGAGGGGTCAACCTACAGTCCTATCTACTTCTCCATCTAGACGAAGTCACCTTGTCGAACAGCCCGAAGTAGAATACCGGCTCGCCCCTGTCAGGGCTATACCCCACTTCGAAGCGGATGCGGTCCAACGCGGGGATTACCAGGTGGATACCGCCATAGACGGCGCCCTCGTAGTTATCCCAGCCGGGGTGGCCCTTGTCCCAGAGCAGGCTCCCGTCAAGGCCGGCCACAAGCTGCACCCCATAGAAGAAGTTTATGCCCCAGAGGCTCGCGGCATGCCTTTCCATAAGTACAAAGCGTTCCTCGAGCGTAAGCAGGGCTTCATGGACCCCGAGAGAGCCCGAATCGGCGTCGTGCCCGCGAAACGTATTGGCACCGCCATGGTAGTAGTAATCGTAGAACTTCACGTCACCTGGCCGCAGGCGCACCAGCGCGGTAGCACCCGTTACAAAGCGTCCGAAGGTCTTGTAGGCACGTGCATCCGTAAGGAGTTCCCAGTAGTTCTCGCCTAAATCCCTATAGCAAAAGCGGGATTCCGTTTCGACCGGTCCGCCGGATTCGTAATCGGCGCCACATGCAACAAATTCTTCGCCCGACCCCACATGCGTGAGCATATACTCGAAATACACACCATCGCGCGTATCGAGTTTGCTATCGCGATAATCGAAAGCAAAGCCAAGCCCTAGTTCAGGAAGATTCGCAAAGTCTTTCAGCCTACGGTAGGCGGTAGTCCCGAGCAGCGACAAGTGTGGCAGGAACTTGTATTCCAGATCCAGGTCGAGCAAAATGCTTTGTTCCTGGAAATTGCGGATGTTGTCGTAGCTGTCGGTCACGAGAAACTCGAAGTTCCACCCGAGCGGAAGCCCGAACAGGTAAGGCGAACTTGCGTAGAGGGCGTATTCATGCTTGTCGAAGAAGGGGTCGACCGTCGTGCGGTACTGCACCTCAACACGGATATCCTCGCCCGCCACGTTCAGGTTCGCTAGCGCAGCCCCGAGCATCAGGCCGTCGCGGTCGGTCTTCTTGCCCGCGGGTGCGGGAATCCAGCGGAAGATTTCCTTGAAATGGTAGGTAAGTTTTGTACTCTCGCACGAAACCGAAATCTCGGTGAACAGGTCAAGGTCCTGCAGGCGGCGCTTTTCGGCCTCGAACTTTTCTTGCGAGAACGGCTCTCCTGAACGGTTCAGGAGTTCACGCTCCACCACGCGGGGGTTCGTATGCTTTAGACCATCGAAATCGATGGACGAAACGGCGACTCCGTCCTGACATTCCGCGGGCGCGGCAGGCGCAGCATAGGCAAGCCCGAGCATGCCCCAAAAAGCCACCGATACGCATCTTTTCACAAACTTTAACACGAAACAAGAATATAGAAAAACACGAAACAATGAGGATTATTCTATATTTACCCCTGTCAAATTGAGGTGTTTATGTTAGACTTTCTCGCAAACTACTGGCCCTGGCTCATTGCCGTCGTTGTTATCGTTTTAGCCGTTTTCGCATTCCGCGGACTGCGCAAGGCGCTCAAGGAAGGCGGTGGCGCGTTCAATCTTGAAACCATCAAGAAGAACACGGACCCGAACTTCGCCGCCCTGAAGCAGAAGTCCAAGGCTCTCCTCGCCGATGCCGACATGATCTGCGAAACGAAGGAAGGCAGCAACATCGTCATGCCCAAGAAAGAGGACATGATGTTCTTCCGCCGCGCCGTAAAGCAGAAATACAAGCTCGCCATGTTCCTCGTGCCGGGCACCAACAAGGTCGTATACTTCTTCTGCAAGACGGAACAGGGCCTGCGCCGCCGTATCGAGAACCTGGTCATCAACCAGAAGTTCCGCGAAGGCAAGCCGCCTTACATGGACGTGGCCACCGGCGAAAAACTGAAGTACCCGAGGTAAGTCCTCCTTGCAATATAAGGACCTTGCCCTAGCCGAAGAAGAAGACAAGCTGGAAGCGGCTCTCGCCGCCTCGCAGAACTTGTTAATCGAGGCGCCCACGGGGTCGGGCAAGTCGCTATTCATTCCCTATTTTTTGAGCAAGCACTGCAAGGGGCGCGTTGTCGTATTGCAGCCCCGCCGTATTGCGGCACTTGCACTCGCACAGTTCTCTGCAAAACTCCACAACGAGCCCTGCGGCAAAACCGTCGGTTACCAGTTCAGGCAGGACAGTTGCAAGAGCGCCGACACGCGTATCCTGTTCCAGACATACGGAAACTTTCTGCAGGAACTTTTGCACGGCAAATGCGATGCCGACTGGATAGTGTTCGATGAATACCACGAGCGCAAGGCCGACATGGATTTGCTGTTCGCGTATTTTAGACGAAAGACCGCTGCGCTAGTAGACGAAAGACGAAAGATAGACGGTCCTTCGACTGGCTCGACAGGCTCACCAACCTTACCGAGGGTTGCAGTGATGTCGGCGGCGCTGAACCGTTCCGAACTCGAAACGGTTCTCGGCGTCAAGTGCCTTGAACTCGGCCACCCGCTGTACCCTGTACAAATTATAAACCAGACTCCCGCCACGGGCAACTCGCTCGTTTCGGGCGTGGGCCTTGACGCCGAAGTGGTGCGGGCGCTAAAGACGCTCTACCGCAACAACATCTGGCAGACGACACTGGTATTCTTGCCGGGCAAGGCCGAAATCGCCCGCTGCCACAGCGCCGCCTCCGAAGCGCTGGGAGCAAACTGCGCCGAATTCCTGGAACTCTACGGCGGGCAGGACCGCGAAACGCAAGACCGAATCTTCGAAGTCACCGAACGCCCGCGGGTCATATTCACCACGAACATCGCGGAAACCTCGATTACCGTCCCGAACGTTACGGGCGTCGTCGACAGCGGTATCGAGCGCGTGAGCCTCTACGACGACAGCGAGAAGGTGAACGTGTTGCGCACACTCCCCATCTCGATGCAGAACGCCATCCAGCGCAGCGGCCGTAGCGGCCGTACACAGAACGGCTGCGCCATCCGCCTCTGGAGCGAAGAATCCGAAAAGCGCATGCCGCAGGGAATCGTTCCGGAAGTGTTGCAGATAGAGCCGTCGGAACTGCTGCTGCAGAAGGCTGCGCTGGAACAAGAGATCCCCGCCGGAGTTTACCCCGGACAACGTTCCGGGGCCAGGATGACAGCAGGGATAACCCTCCCCACTCCGATTCCGGAAGCGCGTGAAATTGCAGCGACCAAACTTCTCGAAGGTTTCGGGATGCTCCAGGACGGAGCTATCACGCCCCTCGGGCTCAAGGCTATCCGCACTCCGGTTTCAAGCATTCCGCTCGCGCTGCTCCTCGCCACGGCAAACGGTCCGCAAGACCTCCCCGACCTACTCCTTGCAGCGCTCGCATGGATCCACTCCGGCACGGAATTCTTGCAAAAGGCGAAGGTCGCCTACGACATCCTGACGCTCGCCGCCGACACACTTTCGAAAAACATCAATGTCCCGCGCGAAGTGAGCTTCACCCTCCGGCAGTTGCGGGATTACCGCGACCTGCTAAAGCGGGGCGTTGCGGGGCCGGCGACTGAGGCCCCGCTCGAGGGGGTAGCGGATGCCGCGCGCGGCAGAAGCGAGGGGGATTCTTCCCCCGCCGTTCAAAATTTCGTTTGCAGGCAACTCCTCAAGGCGTTCCCAGACAGGCTCGCCACCCCGAGCGGAAGTGCATACAAACTCGCAAACCAGAACGTCATCCGCCTGCAGGTCGCCGAACCGCCCTATGCGATTCTCGCGCTCTCGATGCTGCGTACCGGCACCACGAAATCGGAACTCAAGGTGAACCTCTACGCCGCAATCGCGCAAGAAATGCTTGCTGGTGAAAACGCCGCTACCCGCTACGAACTGCTGTGGCGCAGCGGGCAGGAACGGTTTATCGGCGTAGAAATCCGCGAAAGCAAGAACGCCGATGGCACTGTCACTGAACTTTCGCGCAAGGAAATCCTCACGCAGGAGGCTGCCCCGAAGGTTCTCGAAGAACTGAAGAAGTTGACCGTCGATGCATGGCGCGAAAAGATAGAGAAGGAAAACTGGAGCGGGCGCTACCTTACCGAACAGATGCAGACTCTCCTTACCAAGATGCGCCTTGCCGCAATGCTCTACCCTGAATACGGGCTTCCCGAATTCAACGACGAGGATATGGAAATCATCTTCGACGATTTTGCAGACGGCAAGTTCCTGCTCCGCGACATCAACGAAGACCGTTACCGGAATATCGTGGAGGACTTTTTCGGCAAGTCCATGCTCGCCTGGCTGAACAAGACATTCCCCGACCACTACGTGCTCCCCAACGGCAAGCGCGCCCGTTACAGCTACCAGGCCGTGGCGAATAGCGACGACGGGAAATCCGTACAGAGCGTTGACGGCGTACTAGTCGAGATTTCTGCCCGCATCGAAGATTTCTTACAGTTGCGCGGCGAGCACAAGATTGCCGACGGCAAGTTGAAGGTGCGTTACGATATCCTCGCGCCGAACTTCCGCACCATCCAGAAGACGTGGGACCTGACCGGGTTCTGGCAGAACACCTACGCCGAAGTGCGCAAGGAACTGCGCGGGCGCTACCCCAAGCACCCGTGGCCCGAAAAAGTTGAATAGAGCGGGTTACTCGCAAACACAAAAATAGAGCGCAGCCACAAGAGGGGCGTTCCAGTTTATTGCGGTCTCGTTACTTGCGAAAGATACCCGCTCGTCGGTATACGAGAATCCCGGCTGCGCGCCCGGATAATGCGGGAAACGATGCATGTCCTGGCGGTCGGCATTGATTCCGCCCGCGACAAGCCCCGGAATGGGTTCGTCGATACCGTCGGAATGGCAAATCCTGTGATGCAGGAATTTCGGGGAACTCCAGGCAGCTCCGGACACAAAGCAGCGTTCCACAGGGTTCTTGCCAAAAATAAAATCGAGCATTCTCTTCGCGCAATCCACGTAAGTAGAAGAAGGGCTCCAGCTATTCACCAAAAATAGCGTGAGCGCATGGTTCGCAATATCGCCATTAGAGCCCCAGATAAACCGGCGCAGAGCAAGGCCATAGGCATCCTCGCCGGCAAGGCGTACGATTTCGTCGGCAACGACCTTCAACGTATTGCGGGCACGCTCCTGCAAATCGAGGTCGCGCGACTGCAATGCGAGGGCAATCCAGCCCAGGTTCTGCGTATCGCGCCAGTCCAGCCCAAGCGATGGCGGACACTTTTCCATATCGCGAAGGAGCAAATCCCTCAGGTTCCCGGACGAAGGAGATAGCTTGCAGTCGGACCCCCTTTCGCAATCCGTGCAAAACTTCACCCCGTCACAGACTTCTCGGAAAAGCATGGCACGAGCCCAGAAAAATTCATCATCGTAACGATCGTCACCATAGCCACCGCTACCTTCGGTATTGTGCGGGTAGGTGACTTCGGGATTTTCAACCGCCCAGGCATACGCCCGGATAGCCGCCCTAAGGCACTGCTGTGCAAAAGCAGAATCTACACTTTCAAACACGCGGTGTGCCTGGGCAAGCGCACCGGCAAAATTCAATGTCGAGGTGGTCGACTTCCCCAAGATCTGGCGTTTCTGTGATTCATCGGACTGCGTCGGCGTTACAAAGCCATCCCAGTGAACTGGAGAAACCTTGAAGAACACTCCTCCGTCCGTATCCTGCATACGCAGGAAAAATTCCAGTTCGAACCGGATTTCGTCAAGCAGGTTCTTGCGGAACAGGGGCAAGTCCATCGAACGGCTCGCCGGGAAACAAATACCGGGCACCGCCATCTTCTTTTCCGTAAATTCAGCCGCCAGCAGGAGCGTAGCAAGCGAGACACCGCCATTCACGATATACTTGCCATAGTCGCCGGCATCATACCAGCCGCCATGCGCATTCCATGTGCCCTCGCGATTCATGCTCGGGTGGAATTCGATGCAGTCGTCCAGGTGAGCCGCCGGCCTCGCCCACTTGCCGGCCTTATCGGCAGGCAATTCTACGCCACTGCGCTGGAAATAAAACGACTTGAGCGTAAGGCGCAATAGTTCAGGGGCAATGCCTTCCGATACTTCAAATAAATGCGATTCCGAAAGGACATTCTCACCTTCTGTCACACGGACCTTGTAACGCCCGGGCTCCCTAACAGGTGAAAAATCGCCTTTCCAGATAAATTCATCGGTATAGTCGCATACCTTCTGGCCAGACATCGCTGCCGTATACACTACCGAACCGGACTGCGAAACCACTTCAAAAGCAGGTGCAAACCCCTTTCCCGGAACACAGGCAGGTTCTGCCGCCAGCAAAAACACCTTCGGCGAAACCGGAGTATACCCGACATGGTTATAACGCACCTTAAAGCCCATGGTACAAGAATAGTTTTTTTACGGTGTAAACGCACAACCGTAAACACCGATTTCGTATACAGGAATAAACAGGAACGGGGTTAAATCAGGTCTCTCGTCAGGAGTTCACCGTGATCAAGGACCAAGCGACGGAACGGGCTGTTCAGGTAAAAATCCGGGTTATGGGTCGCCATCACGACTGTCGTACCACGAGCATTGATTTCCTTGAATATCTTGAACACTTCCTCGGCGTTTTTCGGGTCAAGGTTACCAGTCGGTTCGTCTGCCAGGAGCACGTAAGGGTTGTGCACCATCGCGCGGGCAATTGCCACACGCTGCTGTTCACCACCCGAAAGCGTGTAGGGCATGGCAAAGCGCTTCTGGCTAATTCCAACCAGGGCGAGAGCATCGAATACAGCCGCATTAATCTTGTTGCCCGGAGTCCCCACTATACGCAATGCAAGCGCCACGTTTTCAAAGACGTTCCTATCCGGCAAAAGTTTGAAATCCTGGAAGATAATTCCCATCTTGCGGCGGAAAGCCTGAATTTTGCTATCGGGCGTACTCTTGCTATCATAGACACAGTCGCCCGTAAACTTCACCATCACCTGGCCGCCACGTTCCGCATCCGGACGTTCGTCCATATAGATCAGCTTAAGTACGGTCGACTTACCCGCGCCGGAATGTCCCGTAAGGAACACGAATTCACCCTTGTTTATACGGAAGGTGATGTTATTCAGCGCCTTCCAGTTGTCCTCGTAGGACTTCGTGACATGGGTGAAGTGAATCATTGCGGCAACTTTCCAATAACGCTATTCCGTCATGCGGATTTCGATGTGAACTTCATCGCGCCATTTCTTGATAAGCGCATTCAGTTTCTCGTTTTCAAGATGCGTCGCAGCCATTGCCTCGATCTTGCCGTAATCTTCTTCGAGAGTGAACTCGCGAATCTGGCGGGAATCGTCCAGACGGAACAGATGGTAGGAACCGTCTATTTCCACCGGCTCCGAGACCTCGCCCACATTCAAGTTCGCCACCGGGTCCACATAGGCAGGTTCCATCTCGTTCTTCTGGAACCAGCCCAGCAGGCCTCCTGCAAAGTTACTCGATTTGTCGGTACTGAACTTCTTTGCTGCTGCAGAAAAATCTTCCTTAGTCTTGATCGAGGCTCGGAGAGAATCCGCTATATGCAATACGCGGGCGGAATCCGCCGCTGTCGGAATCGTGCGGAGCAGGATATGGGCCGAACGCACGCCATCTTCCTTACGGCCAATCACACGGACAATGTGCCAACCGCGGTCTGTCTTGACCGGAGTAGATGCATACTGCCCGTTCTTCAACTGGTCGAGAGTCCTTTCGAACGCAGGGTCCAGGAGACCGCGCCTAAAGTAGCCGAGATCGCCACCATTTGCCGCAGAGGAATCCTGCGAGTGGTTCTTGGCCAATAACTCAAACTTGATGCCGAGATTGAGGCTATCGACAAGAGTTTCTGCAATGCGCTTCACAGAATCCACGATGGCGGAATCCGGTTCTATTTTCAATTGGATATGGCTCAGCTGCACGCAGTTGTACTGTCGCGGGAGAGAATCCTTATAGGCCTTGTAGAAGGCATCGACCTCTTTCTTGGTCGGGCTCACCACGCCCACATGGCGTTGGCGGACACGCTGGAGTTCCACGTGACTGCGGATCTGCTTAGCAAGTTGGTCACGGTACTGGGCCATGCTTACCCCAAGCTGTGCACGAATGGCCTTTTCCAAAGTCGCCATATTCACATTCTGGCTTGCCGCAAGCTGAGTCAAGTGAGCCGTCACGCGTTGGTCAATCTCGGCATCACTCACGACAATAGAATCGCGATCGATACGGCTAAGCAGCACCTTCTCCTCGATAAGCTTGTCGAGCACATACTGCTTCTGCTGTTCCTCGCTCATTGCGGAACCTTCGGGGGTCTCCTGGAAATGATAAAGGTTGTTCAGGAATTCCGAACGCATGATAGGTTTACCGTCGACAATCGCAGCAATGCCTTCCATAAGCACAGGCGCAGCGAAAGACGCAGAAACAAGCAAACCTAGCGTAAGAGACAACAGACCAATCTTTTTCATTGATTTTCCTTTTCAGTAAACACGGGCGACTTCGAGAAGATAGGGCGCTTCATCTTCCATTCCTTCTTGAGCCGTTCCATAACCATTTTCTTATGTTCGAGCCAAACCAAATTCGAAACATCCTCCGCAACTTCCACATAAGGGCGGACTTCCGCAGAATCAAGCCTTTCCGTAACCACGGCCATTTTCAGGCCGTTGCCACAGAAGCGCATAGTCGAGAGCTTGCCTACGGGGAACGAAGAAATATCATGAATGAGGCAGGTATCTGGCGAGACATCGACAGAATCAAACGTGAGGATTTCTGCAACAAGGGGATGTTCTGTCGGCACCTTGTTGAATACACGCGATTTCATTTCGCGGTAATAAGCATCAGCATTCGCCCAGGTCTTAAAACGGAGCACCGCACCCGAAATAGTAGTCTTTCCACGAAGGTAGGAATCCTGGTGTTCCTGATAGTAATTGAGTTTCTCCGCATCGCCCACCATCATGGTATCGGCGAATGTCTGCAGGTAGTAATCCACGACCATCTTGCGGACAGTACTTTCAATTTGCGCAGCAAGGATGGTATCGTTGGTGATTTTGGCATCCATTGCTTCCTGGTAAATAACCTCTTCTTCCATCCAGTGTTCCAGGAATGCGAGTTTGGCACGGTCATCCAGGGAATCCCACTGGGGAACATACTTGTGGACCATAGACTGCGTGAGCTTGGTTGACCCGACAGAAACAATGACAGGGTCTTCATTACCAAAAAACTTGCCAATCGAGAAATCACACGCCACCAAGAACAGGAGCGTTAACGCGCACAATATGCGAAGTAGAGAAGTCATCGCCCCAAATTTAGCAAATTTGACTGGTCCTAGACCAATCTGGCGCTATTTCAAACGACCGAAACGCCCTTTAAGCTTAGCCAAGGCATCTTCTTCGACAATTTCTTCGGCATCATCGCCCTTGCGCTTGAACTTAAGGATTTCGAAGTCCTCGAGCATGGCCGAGGCCTGCAAGTAGAGTTCCGGATATTCAGAATCGTCCTGTTGCATGCGCTCCATTTTAGAAAGGATATCACGGGCATTTTTCAGTTCGTGGTCCTTCATAAAACGGGCCTTGAGGAAGGGGCGGAATTTTTCGCGGAGGTCGCGAACCGACAGTTCAGGGCGGGCCGGACTATTGCAAGCGTCGAGACTAGCGGCATTCAGCCGAACAATTCGGCAAAGGGCAGACAGCCTTTCGAACAAAGTTGTTTCCTTGTTCGAACCGTAAAGCGAGAGAATTTGCGACAGTTCGCTCTTGGAAGGAGATGCTGCCAGCGCATCGCGGGCATGGTCAGTCCCCTGACGCATCGCCACGGAAAATTCCTTTAGCATGTTCCAGAACTTCACGAAGGTTTCGGCACCGAGAAGAGCAGACTCATACGTGGCTTGCACCAGCGCCAGCCGGATTTCCTCGTCTTCGCTGCGGGTACTCGCAGCGAGGTTCCTAAAGTCCCTGATTTTCTTGCCGCGGGAATACTCGAGACCCGAGAAGCGCACGCATCGGTTCGCATCCAATTCATCGGCAGTAAGCGACTTCAAGGCCCACGACTTGAGCGCCGTCTTGAAGCCGTCAGAATAGAGGCCGCCCGTCTCGAGCATATTCAGACGGTCTGTAATCATCGTCATGGCGGACGGAGCCTGCCCCGAACGCAGTTGAGGAGACTCGCCATCTCGCAACGATTTGCCTTCCACGCGCTTGCGGAAGGTCTGCCAGAAGACGGATTCTGCCGGAGCCATCAGCGCCGACTCCCCGAGACGCCAGCCAAAGCGCATATCACCGAGCGCAAAGTCTATACCGAACGTTACAAGGACTGGGCGAACAGCGGCAAACAGCCGGAAACTCCCCCACTCGGGCGAAAGTTCGACAGCAAACTTCTCCGCGAAACCGGGCTTAAACACCTTCATGTGCAGGCGCAAGTGGTTTTCTTTTTCGGGCGTGACCGTCGGGATGTCGCAATCGAGTTGTTTTATGCCGGCAAAGACTTCGTACAAAAGCAATAGCGGTGCCTTGTACGGGTTTTCCTTAAGCTTGTCGCAGAAGGCGTCATCGATAAACGTGCGGCGGCCTTCCAGTTGCTTCTTCGCCGTCTTGGGCATCTCGCGGATGACGGATTCCGCCATCCACTCACGCCACTGGTGGATAGAAAGCGCAAGCATCGCGGGCGTCACCTGCGGGAGCATGTCGTAAGGCAAGTCAAGCGTGATGCCATCACAGTCGCGCATCGCATCGAAAACCATCTCGCCCACTACCATGCGGCAGGAACCGTCGAGCCCTTCGATGCGGAACTGCTCGAGGGAACCGCCGAGAGTAGGTTCCTGCGGTTTCGCGGCCTTCTTGCCCTTCGCCAGGGCATCGAATGCGCGGTTGCTGAATCCCGAATCCGTGTAGCTCACGCCCGTTTCGCTCTGGTCCAGCCAGAATTTCGCATCGAATTTCAGGAACTGGTCGGTATGTTCGCGGATGTAGTCCTTGAGCGTCTTGATGGAATTCACTTCATGCGCAATGCGCACGTAGTAATCCACCAGGGCATCCTCGCTCGGGGCCAGCCCGAATTGACGCTTGCGGGCTTCCAGCGCATGCAAGTCCTCCACGATGCGTTCATTGTGCGTCATGAACGGGAACGGGCGTGCCATCTGGCCAAGCACAACGGCCTCCCGCCAGAAAATCTCGGCACATTCGTCGGGGTTCACGCGGGCGTAATCCACGCGGTGGCCGCGGCTAATCACGAGGCCGCGGAAACTCACTTCCTCCACCGCTTCCACAAAACCGCGTTCCTGGTTCCACGTAGGCGCATACCAGCGGCGTGTGCAGAAGGGTTCAGCCACCTGCATAATCCATTCGGGCTTGATTTCGGCGGCCTTGTTGAGGAAGATGCGGCTCGTCTCGCGCACCTCGGCGCTGAAGAGCCATTCCGCGCTCTTGCCGTAAAGGTCACTACCCGGGAAAACGTGCGTCTCGCGCCCGCTCACCAGGCGGTAGCAGCCGTTCTCGAGATCGCGGAGCGCAATGCCGCCCAAGAATCCAGAAAGAAGCGCAATATGCAAGTTGTCGCGGTGGAAACTGTCGAGCGGGCACACGCGATTCTCGAATTTCACGTCGAGGATACGCCCGAACTGTTCATACAGATCAATCCATTCTCGGCACCGCAAGAAATGCAGGCTGTTCTTGTCGCAGAACTTGCGCAACTTGTTCCAGGTCTTGCCATCCCATTCGGCGCAGAAGGCGTTCCACATGCAGATGAACGTGAGAAAATCGCTCTTGTGGCCCGCGAACTTGCGGTGCAGCTGGCGAATGCGGGTACGTTCGGGTTCCTCGCTGGGTACCACGCGCGGGTCCTGGATGCTCAAGGCCGAGCAGACAATCAACGCGGGCTGCAATACGCCGGCATCGCGCGCCCGCAGGAGCACTGCCGAAAGCGCCACGTCCATCGGGAGTCGCGTCATTTCGCGGCCGAGCTTGGTCACATGCCCGCTAGCATTATCGGCGGTCAACGCGCCGAGTTCAAAAAGCGTCT
>Ga0247611_10002683_pt1 | contig 27964 bp, 21 predicted proteins | sample 177DNAGHGhighgp2_FD_192422 | JGI IMG/M metagenome (GOLD analysis project Ga0247611, IMG submission 192422) | Sheep rumen microbial communities from Palmerston North, Manawatu-Wanganui, New Zealand - 1770 DNA GHGhigh gp2 | ecosystem: Host-associated > Mammals > Digestive system > Stomach > Rumen... | reverse complement strand
ACATTTGGCTATAAATTCCTTGTGTTCTAATATTTGTTCTGAATATCTTCCTTATAAGAAATAACCGGATTATGAATCTATATTTTCATAATCCGGTTATTTCTTATAGGGGGAACCTGTTTACAAAGGAATCTTATCTATACGTTTTTGATGACGTCCACCTTCAAATTCTGTTGAAAAGAACTCATCCATAATAGAGCGGGCCATTTCTTCAGAAATAAACCGTCCCGGCATTACCAACACATTTGCATTATTATGTTGCCTGATAAGGTGGGCAATTTCTGGAATCCAGCATAGTCCGGCACGAATGGATTGGTGCTTATTTAGTGTCATATTGATTCCTTCACCGGAACCACAGATTGCTATTCCTGGAAACACTTCACCTTTTTCAATACCGTATGCCAAGGCATGTCCAAAATCACTATAATCGCATGAGTCCTCAGTATAAGTACCATAGTCCTTATATGAATACCCTTTTTCTTCAAGATACTTCTTGACAAATTGCTTTAAAGGAAATCCAGCGTGATCACTGGCTATACCAATTGTTTTTACTTCCATATTTTAAAATGAAATTAAAGGAGCATTTGATGATTGCTCCTTTAACTTCTTTATTAGATTTAACTATTAATTATTCAGCCAAAAGTTTTTTAACTTGTTCGTAAACATTTTGACCTGTATAACCTAATTTCTCATCAAGCACTTTATAAGGAGCTGAGAAACCAAAGCTCTGCAATCCCCATACACATCCGTCAGAGCCAACAAGACCTTCAAGTGTAACAGGAAGACCTGCAGTCAAGCCAAACTTCTTTTTCCCTGAAGGTAATACACTCTGTTGATATTCCTTAGATTGTGAACGGAATAATCCTTCTGAAGGAACACTAACGACGCGAAGCTTAACACCATCCTCACGAAGTAACTTCGCTCCTGCTTCAAGTGTAGAAACTTCTGAGCCTGAAGCTAACAGGATGACATCATAATCTTCATCACTACCAGCGACTACATAAGCACCTTTTTGTGCTTGTGAATAATCATTGCCTTCGGGAAGCATGTCTATATTCTGACGAGAGAATATAAGAGCTGTAGGTGTTGAAGTGTTTTCCATTGCCATACGCCAGCATACTGTTGTTTCCTCTGCATCTGCAGGACGAACAACAAGCATAGAGTTCTTTCCATGATGGTTCTTCAGTTTCTCCATCAAACGGATTTGTGCCTCTTGCTCTACTGGCTCATGTGTAGGACCGTCTTCACCTACGCGGAATGCATCGTGTGTCCAAATGAACTTCACCGGCAATTCCATCAAAGCAGCCATACGAACGGCAGGTTTCATATAATCTGAGAATACGAAGAATGTTCCACATGCGGGAATTACACCACCGTGCAGAGCCATACCGATACAGCAGCAAGCCATCGTTAACTCGGCAACACCAGCCTGGAAGAATGCACCGCTGAAATCACCCTTCACAATGTCGTGCGTCTTCTTCAAGAAACCGTCGGTCTTATCTGAGTTAGACAAGTCGGCAGATGCACAAATCATATTGGGCACTTCCTCGGCGAGAACAGACAAAACGGTAGCACTTGCACCACGTGTAGCAGCACCAGCCTTTTGTTGTACCTTGCTCCAGTCAATCTTTGGAGCTTTGCCACTGAACCACTCTTCCAATTGAGCAGCTTGTACAGGATGTCCTTTTGCCCATTCAGCCTTGGCAGCATAACGCTCTGCCACAATCTTCTTCAGTTCCTCAGCACGTTTAGCATAGAGTTCTTGCACCTCTGGGAAGATGACGAATGGATTCTCAGGATCAGCACCGAGGTTCTTCATTGTCTGAACGAAATTATCACCACCGAGAGGAGCACCGTGAGTAGCGCAATTGCTCTCGTAGCTACTTCCATCTGCCTTGCGAGCGCCCTTACCCATCACACAATGTCCAATAATAAGACTTGGGCGTTCTTTTTCTGCTTGGGCTTTCTTGATGGCTTCACGAATCTGGTCTACATCATTTCCGTCAATGTTCTGCACATACCATCCCCAAGCCTCATACTTCTTAGCGGTATCCTCGGATGTTACAACCTCAGTACGAGTTGAAAGCTGAATGTCATTTGCATCATAGAACATGATTAAATTGTCAAGTCCTAAATTACCAGCAATACGACCTGCACCTTGTGAGATTTCTTCCTGAACGCCACCATCTGAGATATAAGCATATATAGTTTGGTTCATTACTTCGCCCAAACGTGCTTTCAAGAATTTAGCGGCGATAGCGGCACCAACAGCAAAAGTGTGTCCTTGACCTAAAGGACCTGATGTATTTTCAATTCCACGAGCTAACTCACGCTCAGGATGGCCGGGAGTCACAGAACCCCATTGGCGCAGATTCTTTAAGTCCTCTAACGAATATTTACCGATTAAGGCTAATTGTGAATAAAGCATAGGTGCCATGTGACCTGGATCAAGGAAGAAGCGGTCTCTACCTTCCCATTCTGGATTCTCAGGGTCATAAACAAGGAATTCACTATAAAGTGTGTTAATGAAATCTGCTCCACCCATTGCACCGCCTGGATGTCCAGATTTAGCTTTCTCCACCATAGAAGCAGCAAGAATGCGAATGTTATCTGCTGCGCGGTTCATAATCTTGTTCTCGTTCATAAATCGTTAGTTATATTTGTTTAATATTAATAATACTGTCATGAATTGTGCTACACATGGTTTATCTGGCAAAGATACTATTTTTTTTGGATATAACAATCATTTATTCTAAAAAGTTTATCAAGCCAAATCATAACTATATTGGAGGTAAAATAAATGATAAAATCAATAAAATTAATCTATGTCACATTACACATAATCATTTCAAAAATTTAGCTGATTAGGGGTACGAATATTCATTTTTCAATAATCTCAAATCAATCATTTCTTCTTAATAATAATTAAAAAGAATCTCTTTAATGTTTGTTTTACAAAAATATGAATTGTATTAATAGATTTTAAGTATATTTGCATAAACAATATATAATATGAGAAAAACTTTGTTTTTATTCCTGTTAAGTCTATTTTTGTCCCCATGTATGGGTAGTAATCCGTCTTCGGTAAAATGGGACCATATAAGTTTAATTGTTGATGGCAAACGCACAGTTCCCGTTATGGGCGAGATACATTATTCTCGAATACCGGCAGACGAATGGAACAAGTCAATCAAAGAAATGAAAAAGGGTGGTGTAACCATTATTGCCACTTATGTCTTTTGGAATCATATTGAAGAAGAAGAGGGTATTTTCAGATGGGATGGTCAGAGGTGTTTGCGAGCTTTTCTGAAAGAGTGTAAAAAGGAAGACATGCCTGTCATTCTTCGAATAGGTCCCTTTTGCCATGGTGAGGCACGTAATGGCGGATTACCTGACTGGTTATTTCAAAAGGGATGTAAGCTCCGTTCATTGGACACTAAATTTCTTTCTTATGTGGAAGGTCTATATAGACAGATCTATTCACAGATCATTGGTCTTCAATGGAAAGATGGAGGACCTTTAATAGCCTGCCAGTTCGATAATGAGTATCGGGGGAGTGGCGATTACCTGATGAAATTAAAAGAGATAGCTCGTAAAATCGGTTATGACTTACCTTTTTACACTCGGACTGGTTGGCCGGAACTAACAAAACCTGTCCCGTATGGAGAAATTATACCCCTATATGGAGATTATGCAGATGGCTTTTGGGATAAAGATATTACAGAAGGTGCTGGCAATTATTGGAAAGCATTCCATTTTAAAGAGTTTCGTTCATCAACAGCCATCGGTACAGATTTGTTAGGCAAGCAAGATGAAACAACTAACAAAGAAGACAATAATTATCCGTATTTCACTTGTGAATTAGGAGGGGGCATGGTTAAAGCATACCATAAACGCCCCTACATGTATCCAGAAGATGCCTTAGCGATGGCAATAGTAAAGTTGGGGAGTGGTTCAAATCTGCTTGGGTATTATATGTATCATGGAGGAACAAATCCAGATGGACGGTTGACAACTCTCAATGAAACCCAACGAACACCAGGTACAGCCAATAATGACTTACCAGTTAAGTCCTATGAATTCCAGGCTCCGTTAAGTGAATTCGGACAAAGGCAACCGGTGTTTTATCGCTTACGTCCTTTGCATTTGTTCTTACATGATTTTGGGGATTTACTTGCCCCCATGGAAGTTGTAAGTCCTAATAATGCCGTGATAGAAAAAGGTGACGACTCACAATTGAGATGGACATACAGAAAGAATCAAAATGGTTCAGCCTTTGTGTTCGTCAATAATTACGAACGCTTCCAGCACTTGTCTTCTAAAAAGAACATCCGATTTGATGTTGAAGGAGAATCCTTCCCACAAAAGCCGATTTCCATACCGGAATCGTGTTCGGCCGTGTTTCCTGTTAATATTCGTGTTAATGAAGTGCTAATACAATACTCAACGGCACAATTGGTTTCTCGCCATATTGATTCGATTAATGGTAACACACAGATATATCTCATGCAGATAGATGGAATACCATCAGAAATCAAGGTAAATGGTAAAACAATGAAGAATGTTAAGCCAAGAGGAATAGACAAAGCCGTTTTCTCATGTGGTGACGTTAGCATCTACTTACTTAACAGGGATGATGCCGAGCATTTATACCTTGATAGAGAATCTCCCAAAACCAGTATTCCATTGAGCTATAGAAAGATAAAGAATGCTGATTCTCCACGTGTTATTTCGAAAGGTCCAGCTAAGGTTGCAGAAGCACCAAACGATTCTGACTTTAATCAAGCTGCTATATATATTATCGACATACCAGAAACCACGAGTGGATCATATCCTTTATTAGATATAGAATATAGAGGTGATTGTGCCCGACTGTATAACAATGGTAAGCTAATTGATGATAATTTCTATAATGGACTTCACTTTATGTATGGATTATGGAGATTACTTCCTGACACTCGACATCTGGAACTTCGAATACTACCATTACAACCCGATGCACCTATTTATCTTCCTAAGGAAGCTATCAAACAATCTGGTGAGGAACTTATAAGCGTTACGATAAAGAAATGAGAAAAATATTAGTGTTATGCTGCCTGATTAACGGATTCTTCGTTGCAGCTCAGAATGTCATAAATCTTAGTGGCCGATGGGATTTTAAGACAGAAGAGAACTCTGAATATAATGAGACGGTTATGTTACCCGGGTCTATGCTCACAAATAATAAAGGAAATGATGTAAGCATAAATACACGTTGGACAGGCTCGTTATATGATTCTTCTTTTTACTTTAATCCATATATGGAGAAATATAGAATTGCCGGACAAATGAAATTCCCGTTCTTTCTTACTCCATCAAAGCATTATGTAGGTTTGGCAAGCTATCAAAAAACCGTAGACATTCCCAAGTCTTGGAAGAAAAAACGTATATTTCTATATTTAGAACGTCCTCATATCGAAACGACTGTCTATATAAACAATCAAGAGGTGGGGCATCAGAAGTCTCTGAGTGTTCCCCATGAATATGAAATAACACCTTATATTATTAGTGGGAAAAAGAATATCATCACCATTAAAGTATACAATGGAATAGAAAATGTATGTGTTGGTCAGGACTCCCATAGTGTTACAGACCAGACACAAGGTAATTGGAATGGTATTGCTGGCCGTATCGAATTACAGGCACGACCGAAATATTTCATTGAACAGGTTCAAGTGACTCCCGACTTGAAAGAGCATAAAGCGCACGTCAAACTCTATATAAACAACAATACATCCCAAAAAGAGTTAAGGAGATTAAGAAACAATCTTAAAGACAAGGTATTTCTGAAGGCTGAATTGACAAACAGCACTCGTAAACATGTGATTACATCTGTCAGTAATTTGTTTTTTGATAATAAAGGATGTGTTGATGTAGATTTGAATATGTCAGACAGTTGCCAGTTGTGGGATGAGTTTAATCCTTCCTATTATCAGTTATCTGTTGTATATTCAGGGGACACAATCAGAACTCAATTTGGCATGAGGGAAATTAATGTCAATAAACGGCAGATAATGCTAAACGGTCATCCAATCTGGCTAAGAGGTACCGTTGAGAATTGTTGCTTCCCCCAAACAGGTTATCCTCCGACTGATGTGGAATCATGGATTAAGATATTCGCCAAATGTAAGGAGTATGGATTGAATCATATTCGTTTCCATAGCTATTGTCCACCCGAAGCTGCTTTTTATGCGGCAGACATAATAGGACTTTACCTGCAACCCGAAGGTCCGTCGTGGCCTAATCATGGGGTTAAATTAAGAAGTGGAATGATTATTGACCAATACTTGTTAGACGAAAGCAAGCAGATTGTAAGGAAGTATGGTAATCATCCGTCATTTGTTATGATGGCTGCAGGTAATGAACCGGCCGGTAACTGGGTTGCATATTGTAATGACTGGGTGAAATCCATGCATCAATATGATTCAACTAAAATATATTGTGGAGCTTCTGTTGGTGGAGGCTGGGCCTGGGATAATGGTTCAGAGTATCATGTGAAAGGAGGAGCAAGAGGATTGGATTGGGATAACCATATCCCACATTCTGATAATGACTATTATACCCAAATAGAGTTTCCTCGAAACTATAAAGACGAGAAGCCTAATCAGAGCCCAATTGTTGCCCATGAGCAAGGTCAATGGTGTGCCTTTCCGGATTTCAAGGAAATAGAACAATATGAACCTTGTGCGTACAAACCACGTAATTTTGAGATATTCCGTGACTTGTTATCCGACAATGGCATGGAAGAACAAGCTGAAAAGTTCCTTTATGCCAGCGGAAAGCTTCAAGTGTTGGCTTATAAATATGAGTTAGAGACGAATCTTCGTACGAAAGACTATGCAGGTTTTCAACTCCTCGGACTTAATGACTATAGCGGTCAGGGTACAGCCCTTGTCGGTCCGCTCAATGTCTTTTGGAAAGAAAAGCAATGTCTGCGTCCTGATGGAAAGAAAGAGCCATATATTAACGCTAAGGAGTGGCATGATTTCTGCTCTGAAATTGTTCCTTTAGCCAGATTTACTAAGTTTGTTTATCAAAACAATGAATCATTAAAAATTCCGGTTGAAGTATATAACGCATCAGGTAAATTCTTACCAGACGTTCATTGTTATTACACAATTACTGATGAAAACAATCATGAGTATAAACATGAGAACCTTCCATTGACTAATCTTCCTTTAGGAAAAAACATAGACGCTGGTACCGTTGATTTCAATCTTGAAGTGATTAAATCACCAAAGAAATTAGTGTTGACCACTTATATCTGTTGCCCGGATAAAAGAACTTTCAAGAATCATTGGGAGTTCTGGGTGTATGAAAATGGTTCTGATTTTCATGAGACTCGCATAGAGAGTGCCCAAAATACAATATATGAAACAGATACTCTCGATGAAAAAGCAAAGGAGATATTGAAGAATGGGGGAGACGTCTTATTATGTGCTGCTGGAAAGATCAGGTTTGGAAAAGACGTGAAGCACCATTATCTGCCTGTTTTCTGGAACACTTCATGGTTCAAGATGCGCCCGCCACATACTACAGGTGCATATATTAGCAAGGAACATCCTATCTTCCATGATTTCCCAACTGACAACTGGCAGAATATCAACTGGTGGGAGCTGACGAATAAAGTGCAAGTCATGAACTTATCCGAGTTCCCTGATGATTATCAGCCAATTGTCCAGCCTATCGACACATGGCACATCTCCCGTAAATTGGGAATACTTATCGAAGCGAAAGTGCTTAACGGGAGGGTTGTCTTGACCACAATGGACATTCGGAATAATCTAAGCCAGCGTATTGTAGCACGACAATTAAGAAAGTCTGTCATTAATTACATGAACAGCGATCGTTTCCATCCTCAATATGTGATTTCTCCTGAGATAATAACAAACCTGTTTGAGAATGAAGCACCACCTGTTAATATGTTCACAAAAGATTCACCTGATGAACTTAAACCTAAGATAAAATGAGAAAGAACCTATTGTTTATTTTGCTGATTCTATCCTGCTTATCCGCTATAGCAGATAATCCTAATGATTATAATGTCCGCTCTTTCGGTGCGGTAGGCGATGGAAAGAATCTTGATTCACCAGCTATCAACACCGCGATAGAGGCTGCTTTTGCCAACGGTGGAGGCAAGATAATTGTTCCAGCCGGCATATATCTTTGCGGTAGTATCCATCTGAAAAGCAATATTGAACTACACTTGTTGCCTGGAGCCGTTATAAAAGCCGCACCCGCATCTATGAAGGTATATGATGAAAGCGAATCATTTGGCGGATTTCCTGAATATCAGGACGGGGGACATACGTATTTCCATAATTCGCTGATATGGGCAGAAGGACAAGATAATATCTCCATAACTGGCCGTGGAATGATAGATGGAGAAGGCTTGACCAAAAAAGATACCGAGAATGCCGGTAATGTTCAGGGTGGTTCCATTGGAACAGGAGACAAGGCAATAGCACTAAAATTATGCACGAACATATTAATTCGTGACATTACAATATTCAGGGGCGGTCACTTTGCCATTATTATTACCGGATGTGAAAAGGGTACTATTGATAATGTAACGATAGATACGAATCGTGACGGTATTGACATTGATTGCTGTAAATATCTGACCGTCACGAATACGAAAGTAAACACGCCTAATGATGATGGTATCGTCTTGAAATCTTCCTACGCTCTTAAAAAGCCCGTTCCTTGTGAGAACATACTCATCAACAATTGTATTGTTACAGGGTATAAGTTAGGAACATTCCTCGATGGAACATATATACCCGAAAAAGTTAATTGGGTTTGTGGACGAATAAAACTGGGTACGGAGTCTAATGGGGGGTATCGCAATATTGCCATCTCTAACTGCACAATGATGTATTCATCGGGATTAGCATTTGAAGAAGTAGATCAAGGACGAATGGAAAACATTGCCGTGTCGAACATCACGATGAATCATGTCCACCACTATCCGATTTATATCACTACAGGTTGTAGAAATCGAGGTCCGAAAGAGGTGACTTCTCCATCCTATGGAGGTGACATCATGATTTCCAATGTTATTGCCGATGATGCCGACTCTCTGGCTGGTATAATTGTTACAGGTATGAAAGAAGAGCCGTTGCGTAATATCCGACTCCATAATATTCAAATACGGTATCGTGGAGGAGGAACTTCCGATTTAAGTAAAAAGGAGTATCGCGAACAGGGTACGAACTATCCGGAACCCAGATGGGCTGGTCCGACTCCTGCTTATGGGCTCTATGCACGTCATGTTGACGGACTTACAGTCAGGGGTTTATATTTAGAGACCATCCGTCCGGATTATCGGCATGTTGTAATACTTGATGATGTGAAGAATGCAGATATTCAAGACCTAACGGCTCCGGTTCAGAAAGGTGCAGAGAAGATTGTCATCAAGAATTAATGAACATATTGTTCTTGAAGTCTAAACGATACGTTTACGTTGCCTAAACGTATCGTTTATGCTATCTAAATGTATTGTTTACGCTACCTGAATGTATCGTTTACGAGGCGGAAACATTTGTGTTTTTCCTCTTTATCATGAAAAAGCCTAAGCGGTGTGTCACACCTTTCCGGTTTAATGATTTCATGATATAAGTCCCCTCTGGCAACTGACGGACGTCAGCATGTGTTCCTTGGTATCGTCTTGTAGCTATCAGCTCTCCCTGCAATGACTCAATTGCCACCATATCGGCATCGAGAACGCTCCCTTTTGATGGTAATTCTACAACCTCCCCATTGCACTTCAGCCATGTATAGTTGGTCTTTGTCGGATTGGTACTTTTAATTATCTCAGGATAAAACGTGGGTTGGCTTTCATTTCCATATCGGTCAACTGCCGTAACGGCAAAATAACAATTCTCCGCCTTCTTCATCATGCTTAATCCATTCGCCGATATCCTCGTCGCAATAAGATTCCTTGAGTCTGATATATCGACCGGAACTCCACGGGAGCAATATACATTATATAATAGATAGGGGCCGTTGCTCTTATCGCTTGCGCCATCCCATTGCAACTGACATCCGTCAGCGGAAAGCTGAAGCGAGGTCGGTGGAGTAGGTGGAGTGGCACATAGCCATGTCATTGGAGGAATAAGTGCAGGATATTGGTTGAATTGTTCTGATGTGAACGAATAGATTCCCTTCAGATCATCAGTCAGAAACTTACCGCGGAAGAAAGCATGTCCCATCCCGCATTGCCTCAGTACTTGCATTTCCTGGGTAATTGTTGACAAAGGCCAGTTTGATTCATTGGGAGACATGAAATAGATACCGAGTCCGGGAACGATGATTTTACCAGAACTCTGCTCTGACCAGTCGATGGCAAAAGGATAGAACTGGTCGCCTTTGAAATACATCATAGGAAACAATTCGTCCATTAGACCGGCACGTAACCATCCTTGTGCATCCTGACATCCTTTGGTATAAGCATTCCAACCATGACTTCCATAACGGGAAAGGTCATCATATTTGCCAATCGGCGAACAACTCATCTTCACCCAAGGCTTGAGAGTCTTTACTCTTTGATGTATTTCCCTTACTATATTTGTAATATGGCGACGACCTTGTTCTCGTCCCACCTTCAACTTCCATGTTTCCGGATAACGGATATAGTCTAAATGAATGCCATCAATATCGTAGTTCTTAGTAATCTCTTCACAAATACCTGCAAGATAATTGGCCGTTTGAATGTTTTCGGGGTCCATATAACCATCAGGCCCGATCTTCTTTATCAACTTTGGAAACCGTTTGCGCAAGTCAGCACATCCACGTCCGTTCCATTTACCGACAGGTATTGTGACCACCCAGGCGTGAAGTTCCATTCCACGTTTATGGCTTTCGCTGATGGCAAACTCTAAGGGATCATATCCTGGAGATTTACCCGGGACTCCGCTAAGACACCCATCCCACGGTTCATATTGTGAAGGATAGATCATTGTCCCACGGATACGAGTCTGTATTAATATAGTATTGATGCCTGCCCGCTGATACTTATCGAGAATCTCACACAATTCTTTTTGCTGGCGTTCAATTGCCATTTGATTATTAGCATAGTTATGAGGCCAGTCTAAACCTCCGATTGTCGTAAGCCATACCGCCCTTACCTCATATTTTGGAGTCTTGGAAAATGGAGATGTCAATATCTGTGCAATAGCACCACTTAACATCATTGATAATATTAATAAGGTATATAGTCTTTTCATAAATATCCGAATTGAGCTGCAAAGTTACTCAGAAAAAACAAATAAATGGAAGAAATGAGTTGTTTATTTATGGATTGTTTGTATCTTTGCGCCAAATAAATATTGACAATCAAATAAAATGAGAAATCTTAAAATACTACTGCTACTTATCTGCACCGTCCTGTTTTCGTATGAACCAGCCTTGTCAAAAGGAGTAAATGAGAAAATAGCCTATCCTGGCGGAACACTTCATCTCATCAGATTACAACTGAAAGACAAGAGCGACACCCCATACAAAATCTCTGAACCTGAGAAGTTCCTTTCTATGAAGGCCATCGAGCGCAGGAGGAGACAACATATAGGCATAGACTCTACCGACCTGCCTATATCTCCGAAGTATCTTCAGGAGATTCAACTCAATGGAGGGAAAATCGTATGTCAGAGTAAATGGAACAATACCGTTTTAGTTGCCATAAAGAATGTCGAAGAAGAGCAGCGTTTGCGGGAACTTCCTTGTATAAAAGGGGCTGTCCGTGTGTTTTCTTCTCCAGATTCCGTTAACGCATCCAGTAGAAATAAGCTGATTAAGGATACCATTAAGCCCGACAGTTCCGAACATAATGTCTATGGAATAGCAAAACTACAGATAGAGATGCTTAACGGCATACCTTTACATAAGGCAGGTTACAAGGGAAAAGGTATGACAATAGCTGTCTTCGACGGAGGGTTTATGAATGTCGATTCCATCCCTGCATTTCGAAACGTAAACATCATTGCCACACGAGATTTTGTATATCCACCCTCGAATTGTATCTATGAAGAATTAGACCATGGCACGGAAGTGTTATCAACGATGGCGATAAACGAACCCGACATATTCATAGGAACGGCTCCTGAGGCCGACTATATTCTTATCAGAACTGAAGACGGTAGAACGGAGAGCATGGCAGAAGAGGACTTCTGGTCAGCTGCAGCCGAATATGCCGACTCCATAGGCGCAGATGTTATCAATTCTTCTTTAGGGTATCATGGATTTGATAAGGATTTGGGGAGTCATCAGTATAGAGATCTTGACGGACGGCAGGCTATTTGTTCTCGTTCTGCATCGATGCTTGCGTCAAAGGGAATGATCTTAACAAATAGCGCGGGAAATGAAGGTAATAATACTTGGAAGAAAATCAACTGCCCCAGTGATGCAAGTGATATATTGACGGTAGGAGCATTGACCGCAAAGAGGATTAATACGTTGTTTTCATCTGTCGGACCTTCAGCCGACGGCCGCGTGAAACCTGATGTCATGTCATTAGGAGCTCACTCTGCCGTAATCAGTGGGGCAGGAAAGCACACTTATGCGAACGGGACATCTTTCGCATCTCCCATCACTTGCGGAATGGTTGCATGTCTTTGGCAGGCATTACCTCAGAAGACAGCTCTTGAAATAATGGATTTGATTCGTAGTTCTTCCGATCGATTTGATTATCCGGACAATGTCTTTGGATATGGTATTCCCGACTTTTGGAAAGCTTTGCAACTGGGAAGATGAAAGAGGCTCTATCTTTATATGAACTCAATCAACTTGTTCATGAAGTCATAGAAACCACACTCGACAAGGAGTATTGGGTGGAGGCCGAAATCTCTGAAGTAAGAGAAGTTCGTGGACATTGCTATATGGAACTGATCCAAAAGGACATTTTCAATAACACTCCTGTTGCCCGTGCTTCTGCAAAGTGCTGGAAGAACACATGGATTCAGCTAAGACCAAACTTTGAACATATTACCGGCCAGATTATCCATAGCGGAATGAAAGTGCTGTTAAAAGTCTTTGCAAACTTTCATGAAGCGTATGGCTTTTCGTGGATTGTTACGGATATAGACCCTACATACACTCTTGGCGACATGGCATTCAGACGTCAGGAAATCATAAACCGTCTGAAAGAAGAAGGAGTGTATGACTTGCAAAAGAGTCTCACCATTCCTGTATTTGCCCAAAGAATAGCTGTAATATCTAATGAGCATGCAGCTGGTTATGGTGATTTCATGAACCAGTTACACAACAATGAATATAACCTGGTGTTTTACCCGACTCTTTTCAGTGCGATAATGCAAGGTGAAAAGGTAGAACAAAGTGTGATAGCTGCTCTGAATCAGATATACGAACAAGTAGAGAAGTATGATCTCGTCGTAATCATCCGTGGTGGGGGAGCCTCAGCCGACCTGTCGGGATTTGATACACTCTCTTTAGCCGAGAATGTTGCTAATTTCCCGTTACCTATTATTACAGGTATAGGTCACGAAAGGGACGAGAGTATATTAGACTTGGTTTCTCACACCCGCGTGAAAACCCCGACAGCTGCTGCCTCCTTCTTGATTAATCACCTGCTAAATGTGTATAATCAGATTGAAGACTATCAGATGTCCATTGCAAAGATAATAGAAAGACGAATGTTCATCGAACGGATGCGACTTGAAAGGCTATCAGATAAATTACCTGTTATATTCTCTGTATATAAGACACGTCAGGAATCGAGATTCGATAGTATAATGAACATGCTGAAATATGCAGCTATCAAACGCCTGACGAAGGAAGAGCATAATATAGAGGTGATTGAACGAAGCATTCCACCGGCAATCAACCGTATCCTTATCAACCAGCAACATCTGATAAACCTGTTTGAACAAAAGGTTGAAGCGGCAAATCCCGACAAGCTATTGAAGCGTGGATTTAGTATCACCACGCATAAGGGGAAGGTTGTTAAGGACTCAAGCATGCTCAAACACGGGGATGAGATAGAGACAAGAGTAAATAAAGGTGTAATCAAATCAACAGTATCAAAGATATGAAGACAATGAAATACGAAGAAGCGGTCAAAAAGCTGGAAGATATAGTGCATAAAATGGAAAATGACGAGCTCGATATCGACCAGATTAGTGATCATTTGAAGACCGCCCAGCAATTAATCAAATTATGTAAAGACCGTCTGACAAAGACAGACGAGGAAATAAAAAAGATATTAGAAGAGAATAAATAAAGGCTATTTTGCTCATTTTTTCTTTTAAATGTTGCACATATATATATTTATTCGTAATTTTGTGCCATATTAACAGTTAAAGGTTATTGAGATGAAAAACTTAGATTGGTCAAATTTGTCGTTTGGATACTTACCGACAGACTATAATGTCCGTTGTTGTTATCGTAACGGTGAATGGGGAGAAATTGAAGTGTGCTCTGATGAGTATATCAAATTACACATGGCAGCTACCTGTCTGCATTATGGTCAGGAAGCATTCGAAGGACTGAAGGCTTATCGTTGCCCTGATGGTAAAGTCAGAATATTCAGGGTGAAAGACAATGCCAGCCGTTTGCAGAGTACTTGCCGGGGTATCATGATGCCAGAGGTTCCGACGGAACTATTTGAAGAGATGGTTAAGAAAGTGGTGCGCCTCAATCAAGAATACATTCCCACCTATGAAAGTGGAGCAACATTGTATATTCGTCCGTTGCTCATCGGAACAAGTGCACAAGTAGGTGTTCATCCTGCTAAAGAATATATGTTCTTGATCTTTGTCACTCCTGTCGGACCATATTTCAAGGGTGGTTTCTCTACAAATCCGTATGTGATTATCCGTGACTATGACCGTTCTGCACCCCTTGGTACAGGTAAGTATAAGGTGGGTGGAAACTATGCCGCTTCTCTGTTTGCTAATAATCTTGCTCATGAGAAGGGCTATGCATGTGAGTTCTATCTCGATGCAAAAGAAAAGAAGTATATGGACGAGTGTGGTGCCGCAAACTTCTTTGGTATCAAGGACAACACTTATGTAACACCAAAATCAACATCCATTCTTCCAAGTATCACCAACAAGAGCCTTATGCAATTAGCTGAGGACTATGGAATGAAGGTTGAATGCCGTCAGATTCCTGAAGAAGAACTTGCAACATTTGAGGAAGCCGGTGCATGTGGAACCGCTGCCGTGATTTCGCCGATATCTTATATTGACGACTTAGACACAGGAGTGCGTTACACCTTTAGCGAAGACGGCAAGCCAGGTCCGGTTTCCACCAAGCTTTACAATCATCTGCGTGCCATTCAATATGGAATAGAAGAAGATAAGCATGGTTGGACTACCGTTGTCATAGAATAACATGATAGAGGTAAAAGTAAAAGAAAGCGAATTAACAACTGCCGCACAAGCAGGAGTTGATGAGTTTATTGATGTATTTGTCTCTGCTATCAATGATGCCATTGGCGGTGCATTGAATGCAGAGACAATGCAATTATTGAATAGTGACCAGATCACTCTCCTTGGCTACTCGATATTACACGAGGAAGTAATGGACGGGGGATTTGTTCAGCTAATCCATAACGGATATGGACCTTTCTTCTTTAAGAACCCGTTTGCCATAGCCATGCGGACATGGGGACTGACAGATCTATACCGGTTAATAAACAAAGTTCATAAACTATATAGTAAATATCATGAGGAAATAGAGGCTGAATGTACGGATGAAGAATTCATGGCTCTATTTGAACAATATAGCGAATTCGACAGATTCGACGATGAGTTTGTTGAAAGCGAAGAATTGTGGACAGAGATTATTGCTCATTATATTGACGAACATATTAGTCAATTTGCAATAGTTGAGTAAAAACAGATAAATTCATTCCAAGTGAATAAAGAACAACTGGAGCTCCGGAAAAAGAGTCCTATACAGATAAAGAACAAGAAAGCATCTTTTGAATACTTCTTTGTTGATACTTTCACCGCTGGTTTGGTACTTACGGGTACTGAAATAAAATCCATCCGTCTTGGAAAGGCTTCATTAACTGATACATACTGCTATATTATTAATGGTGAGATATGGGTCAAGGGAATGAATATTTCCCCTTACTTCTATGGTTCTTTTGCTAATCATGAGGCAAAACGTGACCGCAAGCTTCTTTTAACCAAAAGAGAAATAATGAAACTGGCTGAATCGGAGAAGATGCCTGGCTACACCATCGTGCCAACTCTTGTTTTCATTGACCAGAATGGACGCGCAAAGATGGACATAGCCTTAGCAAAGGGTAAAAAGGAATACGACAAACGTCAGACTATTAAAGACAAGCAGGACAAACGAGAGATGGATCGCGCCGTGAAACATTACTAATATCTTTATTTTGCAGACACAATGACAATACAAGAATTAGCAAAACAAAAAATATTGATTCTTGACGGCGCAATGGGAACGATGATTCAAGAGTATGGACTCTCTGAAGACGATTTCCGTAATGACTGTATTGCCCATATTGAGGGACAGATAAAGGGTAACAATGATGTGCTGAACATTACCCGGCCTGACGTTATTTTCGATATACATAGGAGATACCTCGAGACGGGAGCTGATTTAATAGAAACAAACACCTTCTCTTCTCAACGAATCTCTCAGGCTGATTATCACCTGGAAGATTTGTCTTTCGAAATGGCCTATGAGGGAGCACGCATTGCCCGTCAGGCGGCTGACAAATACTCTACACCCGATAAGCCGAGATTTGTCTTAGGGTCTGTCGGTCCTACCAACAAGACTTGTTCGATGAGTCCAGATGTAAGCGACCCGTCAGCACGTGATTTAGACTATGATTGTCTGTATGCTGCCTATTACGAACAGATAGAAGCCTTGATAAAAGGGGGCGTTGATGCCATTCTTATTGAAACCATTTTTGATACTCTTAACGCCAAGGTCGCAATAGATGCAGGACTTCACGTTATGGAAGACTTGTCAAAACAAGTCATTATCATGTTGAGTGTCACCATCAGTGATCTTGCAGGGCGCACTTTGAGCGGTCAGACACTGGACGCCTTTTTGGCAAGCATCAGTTCTTATCCTATCTTTTCGGTCGGACTGAACTGTTCTTTCGGTGCAAGTCAGATGAAGCCTTACCTGAAAGAGTTGGCTTCAAAAGCACCTTATTATATATCTGCCTATCCCAATGCCGGATTACCGAACTCAATGGGAGAATACGACGAAACGGCAGAGAGCATGTCTCCCCAAGTTGCCGAATTCATAGAAGAGGGACTTGTTAACATCATTGGCGGTTGTTGTGGAACGACAGACGAGTTCATAAAGAGTTTTGCATCATTGGCGGAAGGGCGGAAACCTCATGTTATTGTCCCACGTGATGAGAACATAGAACTCAGTGGACTTGATGTCATAAAGCCCACATTATTTGTCAATGTCGGAGAACGATGCAATGTAGCCGGTTCACGTAAGTTCCTACGGCTCATCAAAGAGAAAAAATATGAAGAGGCAATGTCCATTGCACGTAAACAAGTGGAAGATGGTGCTATGGTCATTGACATCAACATGGATGACGGGTTGCTTGATTCCAAAAAGGAAATGGTTAAATTCCTCAACCTTATCGGATCAGACCCTGATATTGCTACGGTTCCCGTCATGATTGATTCATCTAATTGGGATGTCATCATTGCCGGATTGAAATGTATGCAGGGTAAGTGTATCGTCAATTCCATTTCCCTTAAGGAAGGCGAGGAGGCTTTTATTTCACATGCAAAAGACGTAAGGCGATTTGGTGCTGCCGTAGTCGTCATGTGCTTTGATGAAACAGGACAGGCTACCACTTATGAACGACGGATTGAAATAGCCGCGAGAGCGTATCATCTCCTTATTCAAAAAGCAGGTTTCATGCCCCAGGATATTATCATTGACCCGAATATTCTTGCAATCGCTACCGGCATGGAAGAACACGACAGATACGCTCTTGACTTTATCCGTGCGACGAAATGGATTCATGATAACTTGCCCGGAGCACATGTGAGCGGGGGAGTGAGCAACCTCTCTTTCTCGTTCCGTGGGAACAACTATATTCGTGAGGCAATGCACTCCGTCTTCCTATACCACGCCATTCAGGCTGGGATGGATTTTGGAATCGTAAATCCTTCAACTAAAATCCAGTATTCAGATATTCCGGAGGAGCAACTGACCATTATTGAGGATGCTATTCTCTATCGGCACGAAGGGGCTTCTGAAGCTCTGATTGAATTAGCCAATGAGCTTAATGCTCAAAAACAATCCGTTGAGCAAAATGCAGCTAATCTTTTAGATAACAATGCACAACAGGCCGTTCCAGCATGGAGAAGCGAGACCGTTGAGCAACGCCTGTCATACGCTTTGCGAAAGGGAATAGGAGATTATCTTGAAGAAGATCTCCACGAGGCTCTTAAAATATATGCAAAGCCTGTCGAAATCATCGAAGGCCCATTGATGGCAGGCATGAATGAAGTGGGAGAGTTGTTCGGCTCTGGTAAGATGTTCCTCCCTCAAGTGGTAAAGACCGCCCGTACTATGAAGCAGGCAGTGACAATCCTTCAACCATACATCGAGCAGATGAATGGAAGTGAGAACAGCAAGAAACGGGGAAAGATTGTATTGGCGACCGTGAAGGGCGATGTTCACGACATAGGGAAGAATATTGTCTCTGTGGTGATGGCATGTAACAACTATGAGATTATTGACCTCGGCGTGATGGTACCGGCAGAGCAGATTGTAAGTACGGCTATCCGTGAAAAGGCAGATGCCGTTGGATTAAGCGGTCTTATAACCCCATCACTTGAGGAGATGGTCAATGTGGCAATAGAGATGCAAAAGGCGGGATTAGATATTCCTATCATGATTGGCGGGGCGACGACAAGCAAGATGCACGTTGCCATCAAGATTGCACCTGTCTATCAAGGTCCCGTCGTATGGATGAAAGACGCTTCACAGAATATTACGGCGGCGAATACTCTGCTTAATGCCGATAGTTGCTCTGAATACAAACAACAATTAAATCAGCAATATAAAGAACTGAGAGAGCTTTATCAACAAGAACAGACAGAACATGTCCCGTTGGATGAGGCTCGAAAGAACAAACTGGAGCTATTTGATTAACGGTGATGATAAAGAATATTATTTTTGACTTCGGCGGTGTCGTCATCTGCCTTGACCAGTCTCAGGCAATACGAAGATTTGAGGCATTAGGACTGGAGGATGCTGCTACAAGATTAGACCCATATACACAACAGGGCATTTTCGGAGAACTGGAGGAAGGGAAGATTACGGCTGATGATTTTATGACAGAATTAGGGAAGTTAGTCGGACATCCTGTTTCTTTTGAAGCGTGCCGCCATGCTTGGGTCGGATATTGTGGTGAAGTTCCTAAGCGGAATTTAGCCGCCCTTCGTGAATTACGCAGACAGGGCTATCGGCTTATCCTATTGTCCAACACCAATCCGTTTATGATGGACTGGGCAGAGAGTGATGATTTTGATGGAGAGGGGCACGGATTAGCTCATTACTTTGACGCTATGTACAAGAGCTATCAGGTTGGGGTGATGAAACCCGATGAACAGTTCTTCAATCATGTGCTTTCTTCGGAGAACATAAACCCTTCGGAGACCTTGTTCGTCGACGACGGGAAGCGAAATGTAATGGTTGCCAGTCAGTTGGGCATCAATACTTTTTGCCCTGTGAATGGAGCCGACTGGACGCAGGAGATTTATGAATATCTGACTTGAATTCCTAATATAAACAATAACCTACCATGAAAAAGATTATCCTTACATTGACTGCTATCTGGTCTGTGTCTGTCTTATGGGCACAGGGCGATGTTTACGAAAAGTCTGATGAGTATGAATGGCCTGACGATACAGAGGTGGTCAGGAAGTTAAAAGACTGGCAAGACTTGAAATTCGGCGTGTTAATCCACTGGGGACTTTATGCCGTTCCTGGCATTGTGGAATCGTGGTCAATCTGTGATGAAAACTGGATTACACGTGATACGACGATGACCTATCAGCAATACAAAGACTGGTATTGGGGCTTTGCGGAGAAATTCAACCCGACGAACTTCAATCCTAAGCAATGGGCAAGGGTGATGAAGGATGCAGGGATGCGCTATATGATTTTCACGACGAAGCATCACGACGGCTTCTGCATGTATGATAGCCGCTATACGGATTTTAGCATTGCCCGTCATGCTTTTAAGAATCATCCTGAGCGTGATGTGTTACGCTACGTCTTGAATGCGTTCCAAGAAGAGCAGTTCATGCTGGGTACATATTTTTCAAAACCCGACTGGCATTCTCAATATTACTGGTGGGATGTCTATCCGACCAAAGGAAGAAACGTAAACTATCCCATCAGCACTTACCCCTGGCGATGGAAACAATTCCAGCAGTACACTTATAATCAGATTGATGAAATCCTCTCAAACTATGGAAAGGTTGACATCCTCTGGTTAGACGGGGGATGGGTCTGCACGGAAAACAAACAGGACATCAATATGCCAGCCATTGCCGACATGGCAAGAAAGCATCAGCCTGGAATCCTCATCGTCGACCGGACGTGTCACGGTCCCTACGAGAACTATCAGACACCGGAACGGACCATACCAGAGACTCAACTGACGTATCCTTGGGAATCGTGTATCCCTCTGTCAGATGATTGGGGGTATGTCAATCACCCGAAATGGAAGAGTCCTGAGAAGGTTATCAACACCTTGATAGAGATTGTAGCCAAAGGTGGAAACTTGGTGCTTGGCGTCGGTCCTACGCCTGACGGGATTATCCAGTCTGAGGCGGTTGAAAGACTCGAACAGATTGGTGAATGGATGAAAAGAAACGGGAAAGCCATTTATAACACCGTTCCCACGAAGATATATCATGACGGGAACGTGTGGTTTACTTCATCAAAAGACAAGCGCAAGTGTTATGCCATCTATATGTTAGAAGAGGGTGCCGGGATTCCCGAAACAATCAGCTGGCGCGGAAACCTTCCTAAAAAAGGCACAAAGCTACGCCTTGTCGAAAACAATAGTACGTTAAGATGGAAGATTCACGGAGATAGTGTCACCGTGAAACTCCCGTCAAAACTAAAGGCTCAGTCTTTTGCTATCGAGATTGCCTCGCCAATACATGAGTTAGGCATCTGAATGTGCAACATGGCACAGACCGTCGGGGCTATATCCACGATACGGGTCGGGGCGCTCGTTGCTCCATGCTTGACGTGCCATCCGAAGAACACAAGTGGGATGTGTGAATCATAGGGGTTCCACTGGCTGTGTGTCGTTCCCTTATAAGTGTCCTTGAATTTCCAGCTGAACATCTGAGCGCGAGGAATCACGACAATATCGCCTGAGCGAAGACGGTTGTAGCCGTTGATGATACGCTCCCGGATTAGCTGGGGAACGGTTGACGTGCTTGCCTTGGCACAATCGACGACAAACTGGAAGTCAGGATTCTTAAGCAGGTACTCAACAGCCACATTCTTCACTTCATCTAACGAAATAGAGGCACTGTCAATCTTGGCATGATTGAGATAGATAAAGTCGCCATGGTTGCCTTTCACTAATTTGGCAACTCCGAATTTCTGCTGAAGTACTTCATTCAGTCCTTTCATCGTTCCGCTTCCGTCCCATCCGTCAGCAAAGAGCTTGTGCTCTCTCTGCCATATCGGATTATGCGAGCCGCCATGATCTGCTGAAAGGAAAAGCAGATAACCGTCACGGCCATATCGTCCGTCTAAGAAAGAGAGCAGACCTGACAGGGATTTATCCAACTGCATGTACGCCGCCTTGGTCAGTTCATCGCGTGTACCATATTCATGAGCGATAGCATCGGTAGAAGAAATGCTGATGGTCAGCATATCCGTATATTTACCCATACCCAGTCTTTCGTTGCGGATAATCGCCTCGGCCATCTTGAAGGTGACTGCTACACCTTCAGCCTTCATCTTCTGATCCTCTCCAGGCTTCGTTCCGTTCTCCTTGTTGAATCGCTGTACCCAGTCGGGCAGCTTATCCATATAATAGGTACTGGTAATGAAATGTCCCACCGAATTATCATACCAGTAGGCAGCATTGGCAGCCTGACCGGCAGGTAAGATTGCCGCACGGTCTTTCAATGCCACACCGAAGACACGGCTCTTAAAGTCTGTCGCCATCCTCAGTTCATCGCCAATCGTGTTCGCCAAAAGATTACGGGGCGACATTTTGCCTGCCTTGGAGTCAGAACCCACGCCTGAAACAGTCTCATCGCCGCAACAATACTTGTTCTTACCGTTCTCTATGAAATTGTTTCCTGCGATACCATGAAGGGCAGGTACGGTTCCCGTATAGATACTTGTGTGGCCGATGGCTGTCACCGTCGGTATATAGTTGATCATTGTGTTCTCACAACTATACCCCTCGTCTATGAGCCGGCGCAATCCGTCAGACCTGAGATTCTCATAGTAATAATAGAGATAATCCCACCGCATCTGGTCAACGACCAATCCAATCACCAACTTAGGCCTTTCAACCGTGGCTGCATTGGCAGACAAGGCAATGATGAAAGCTGATAATACTGTCCAAAGTCTTTTCATACACTCATTTCTATTTTAATGTTAATACTTTCGTGAACATTCCTTCAAAGACCTTCGTTACATCAAAAATCGGTTTCCTTTCAAAGATTCCGTACAACGCACTGCCACTGCCGCTCATCTGTGCGTAGAGAGCCCCGATTGTATAGAGTCTGTTCTTAATATCAGCCAACTGGGGATGAAGAGCGAACACCGAAGCCTCAAAATCGTTCGTCAGTTCATTCTTCCAGGTCTCGATAGGCTGGCGCACAATGTCACGACACGATTTCGCTGGTTTCCGGGGGGTAATCTGCTGATAGGCTTCACGAGTCGATACAGCCACATCGGGCTTTACCACGACAAGCGTATAGCCGTTCAGATTGCCTAAGGGACCGTCTGCCGGCGCCAGGATGTCACCAATGCCTGTTGCATAAGAAGGCTCGGCAGTGATAAAGAAAGCGCAGTCGGCACCCAGCCGGGCGGCATATCTCTCCATCTCTGCAATTCCGATGTTCAGACGGAAACGCTCGTCTAACAGACGAATCATAAAGGCGGCGTCACTGGAGCCTCCTCCAAGTCCTGCCTGAGAGGGAATCTGCTTATAGAGATGGGCATGGATGCGAGGGAGTGAGAAGTCTTTTGCCAGTAGCTGATAGGCTTTGACAACGAGATTATCGCTTTCACTACACTCGACATAGTTGCCTGTCACCTTCAGGTCACAATTTACATCCGAGGGGAACTCATCCGACATCTGATTGACTTCGAGGGCATCATATAGCGGGATAGGGTAGAAAACCGACTCTAAATTATGATAACCATCGGGACGCTTTGATACAACATTTAAGCCAAGATTGATTTTGGCACAGGGAAATACTATCATGATTCAATTATGTTTTTTATTCTTTTCGCAAATATACTGAAATTTTTGCAATTAACCCCCTCTTTTATGAAAAAAAATACCCACTATTGCGCGAAGCGCACTACTTCTTCCGTCAACCCTTATACTTCAAACCTTCAATACTGCGCGAAGCGCACAACTTCTTAATTCCTCCTTCCACCATCCTACTTAATAACATTCTCCCTCGCCGTAGGCGACCACTTCCTAATTCCTCCTTCATCCTTCCTACTTCAAAAATAATTTCAAAGATTCGCTTTCAACCGGTCGGTTCGTTGCCTCCAGCCTGCGCACTGCCCTCGGCTCCGTCTTTCCTGATTTCAACGACAAAGTTACGACGTAAAATCCCGGACGCCAAAAATCAGCCCTTCATAATCCGTAAAAATCTGTTAACAAACCGCCCCTTTCGTCTTAAAAAACCTAAACGATATGTTTGCGCCCTCCAAAGAATATTTATACGCTTCATATACATATTGTTTGCAGAATGGAAATGATAAGAACATCATTCGCCAATTCAAAAGTGTAACAGATAACAGATAACAAGTAACAATAAGACACTATCAATGTAGTGAAAATGTAGGCGTGATATTATTATATTAATATATTATATATATCATATATAATATATTAATATAAAATTATAATGCTAATAGATTGTTATTTTAAACCTATATAATCTTTCATTTTATAACATAACATGAAAACAGAAAACAATAAACCTATCTTATTGTTATTTGTTACATGTTATCTGTTATAATTAAAACAGACAAAAAAGTGTGACATGTCACATGTCACAAAAATGAAATGAAGAGATTTCGCGTGAAATCCAGCCATCGTTTTGCCGTATTCTCGTATTTTTTTTGTAACTTTGTAAAATTCTCAGTTTTTCTTTGTATAAAGGCAGTCTGGGGAATGAAAGATAATAGGGGTCGAATTGGAAACCGTACTCAATTCCATATCCTGCTATGAAATGCATTTAATGAACACCCGACGCTGATCCACTAGCCATTTTAATGACTCATTGTCGTGCGCAAAAGTAATCATTCTATTTCAATTATCCAAATCCATAATCAACTTTTGTTTTGAGCTTGCTCAACGCTCTTGAATTGATTGCGGCCTTTTTTGTGGCACCAGCAGGGAAAGTGCGTATTAGGCTACGTCCTTCTATCGCAATGATATGTCGCATACAGAACTACTAAGGCACTCCCCAGAATACTATATCAGGAAAATCTATCTTGAAATGTGTACGTCTCTTATCTCTCTACTCTTTACTTTAATACATTCTGCGCTAGAGGAATCGAATAGTACAACATTTACGCCACCATTATGTAATGAACTATTAAAACATATACCTTCAATACCGTTAATCTTACAATACTCACATATTAGTTGCGTTGGAACATACTCTAACTCGGAATCATATCGTCTTAATGGCTTTGACAAGTCTGAACTTATAAGTTGTAGTATTTTTTGTTTTGCGATTACTTCAGAAAGAGAAATAGTCGAATTGCTATACGCATAATATAAACTCAATACAGAAGTGAAATCCAAGATGTTTAAGTCTCTTGTAGTCTTAAAACTCCCTATGGCTAATTTATCTAAATACAGCGCACGGACTTCGTAGTATGTTGTTTCCTCGCTCTTGCACAAATACAAATAGGGTATACCAAGAGGATTTGCTCTACCAGCAGTTGCCTTTCCTCTCGGAGGACAACCCATATCGTTTTTGGTCAGATAGGTCCGGTCTGATGGAATGACTCTTGCTCTATACAAAATTGTGTCTTGGGGAATTGTTGTATTCGCTTCTATCATGTTGTTACCATCAAAGTATGACAAATTTGCAAAGAACCTCTTCTCTTCCCGAACTTCCCTTTTTATATCATTCCATGTTGCGATGTCGTTTTTGATAGCATCAACATATCCAACTTTTTCATTTAAGTTATAGCCATAATTGTCTAATGACAAGAAATGGCCTATGATTCTTTTGCCAACTTCATCATCAACAAAAATGTCCCAGTCCTTTTGAAGAAGGCTAACTATACCCACCCCCTCTCTAGATGGCTGAAACAAATACAACAATTCCTTGAAGAAATCAGCAAAGATGTCAATGTCTACAAGATATGCTTCTTGTCCACACGCCTCACAAATTCCGAAACCTGACGATTCGTTGCCGACAGCAATTTGTAATTCTACGTCATTAAAGCAGTTACTACAGATTAGCATGGTTATATATTAGTCTGACAAAATGCTGTTTATTAATTCAAGATGATTCAGAATTGATAACTTTTTTATATAGCCAAGTCCCGGATAGCCATCTTCTTGGCTTGCTTTTTCGATTAACTCGTCAACAGCAGTAGTATGAGCAATACCATTACTATAGAACGGAGCTATCTTTATGGCAGCTTCATGAAATTTACCACGAACATTGGATTGGTCAAAATTGTTATCTGATACAAAATGATGTATAAAAATCTGGTCGTCTGCCTTTTGGTATGTCAGATGAATGGCAATAGCATATGGCATCATACCTCCTTCTATAAAATCTTTAGGTAATGAAGTGTAGTCAGAAAAACCATATAGGCCATCAGCATTGTAATATGCGAAATCATCGCTAAAGAATTCATCATCGGGATCCGCATAATCTGCATTTCTTGACTTATTGTTAAATCTGTCTTCAAGCGAGATGAGTTGCTTGTTTAATCTAAGAAGCCTTACCCGAGTTGATCTATTTCCATTATTCCCATTCACGATATAAGAGACTCTTTCACTGCGAAAAAAGTCCATCAAGCCTTCATCATTGACATCAGCTCCATTTGGAAGTATAATCATTACTTGCTGGAGATTATTTTGAACAATATGATTAAGAAGGACATTGGCATTTCGTTTGTATATATAAGCGGGAATCCAACCATCATGCGTACCGGCTAAAGATGTCAGGCTTCCTAAAATGTCATTATTTACATTTGGATGTTTGAAATCTCCATCCTTTGGGTTAAGAATCATCGCAAATTGGAGTCCGCTATTCAACATGGTAGATATGGCAGTGTTAAGCCCTCCAAACTGCTGCTTTACTGGCTCTATAATGGGGACAACCTTTTCTTTGCTTTGATTTCCTGTTGCGAAATCTCGCAAAGCCAACAACTCAAACTGTTTACCTCTTAAATACGGGAAATACATAAATCAGACTTTTTTATTGGATTACATAATAGGTTGGCTAATTCGAGCCTTTCCTTTTCTGAGAGATTTAAAGAAAGGTAAATTTGTCTGAGTTCCTTCGGAACATCCTTCAATTTGCTTGTTACACTCTTTCTTTTCTTAATCTCATAAAGGAATAGCTCATTTAACCTTAAGGGCGGTATTTGCATAATGCGTGCTTTACACGCATCGTACATTTGATATTCACTAACGTCAGGAAGATAACCATCAAATGATAACACGATGTCCTTGTATTCCTGTGTTCTCAGACAACCTATTAGGATTTCGGAATCGAGTCTAGGGTTAATAACAGCAGGTCTATATTCATTTAATTTTATTCTCCCTCTATCATAAAATAACTCTATGATGCCTGTTGTTTGTTCAACAATACTTTCATAATAGCTTAATTCCTCAGAAGCTATAACAATATAACATTTGTTGAACACTTTCTGATAATCTCCCATCTGTTTGGAAAGCCTTCTTGATGTATCGAACTGGGTCTTGATTTCAAATGCTTTACTCTCTCCATTCATCATGGCAAAGTCGACGATAGAGTTACCTATCCGAAATTCATTAAATGCAATGGTATTCTTTGTGCCATATTTCTTCAACAAGAGTTGATTTATGATTTCATTTTTGTATACATACTCGCATCTATAGCATCTCGCAATATACTTATATAGGTATAGGAGATAGTCAGAATATGAATCAATGCCTTTCTGAGATTGATCATACTTTGAGTATAGCCAATTCAAATGAGAGAAATCGTTATAGTTGATAATGTCTGAAAACACCTTCCGAGTAAAGACAGAAGAATAGCTCCTCAATCTTTCGCTCTGTACGTATGGTGTTGTCTTATTCATACATGATATCGCAATAATCTATGCAAAAATAGTGTTTTTTCTTGAAAAGAGCAACGAATTACGAAGATTTATCGCAAAAACATGCACAACATGCTAACTTTATTGCATTTTGTAACAATGCTGACACCATACACCTCTATAAAAACTAAGTAAGATGTCATTACTCTTCTGAATGACAACTATTTCGTGTTGTCATTGTGTGATAATCTGACATTCTTGATGAAGAAGTCCATCAGTCCCAATGATGATGACTATATTTGTTGTTATTGCTGTCCGCTAAAACTCAAATGACCATTAAAAGTCTTCCGCAATGCCGATAAACAGGCTTTGCGGATACTTTTTTCAAAAAGTAAGCCCCTGTTAGTCGAAAAGTGACGGTTCGCCAGGTGGC
>Ga0247611_10002681_pt1 | contig 27982 bp, 20 predicted proteins | sample 177DNAGHGhighgp2_FD_192422 | JGI IMG/M metagenome (GOLD analysis project Ga0247611, IMG submission 192422) | Sheep rumen microbial communities from Palmerston North, Manawatu-Wanganui, New Zealand - 1770 DNA GHGhigh gp2 | ecosystem: Host-associated > Mammals > Digestive system > Stomach > Rumen... | reverse complement strand
GGCTGGCTATGGGCAGCCCCAAGAGTATCAATCAGCGTCCCGACCAGGGCGGCATGCGGGAATATTGGTATTATGATGGTGGAGCATTCCTTTATTTTGTCGACGGACTGCTTAATCAATTCAGGAGATAATGGAGTTAACGACGCTTGAAATAGAGTTTCTGGGCACAGGCACATCCACTGGTGTACCCATGTTGCGCTGCAAGTGCCCCGTGTGCATGAGCGATGACCCGCGTGACAAGCGGCTGCGCACTTCGGCCATCGTTCGGTATCAAGGAGCGCGGCTGCTTATTGACTGTGGGCCCGACTTCAGAACACAAATGTTGCGTGCAAGCGATGACAACCTGGATGCCGTTCTGCTCACGCACATTCATTTTGACCATGTGGCTGGGCTCGATGACCTGCGAGCCTACTGCATGGAGAAACCATTCCCGCTCTATGCGCGACAAGATGTTATCCGAGATTTGCATCAGCGCATTCCCTATTGTTTTGCCCCTGATCCATATCCGGGTGTGCCACACTTTGACGAGCACATCATTACCGACGAGCCTTTTCTTGTCGAGGGTGTGCGGGTGACTCCCATTCCGGTCATGCATTATCGGTTGCCAATCTGTGGATTTCATATTGGTCCGCTGGCCTATATCACTGATGCTAAGACCATCGAGCCGTCGGTCATTGAGAGTCTGCGCGGTATTCCTCTGCTCGTGATCAACTCACTGCGCCCTGGTGAGCACCTGTCGCACATGTGCCTTGGCGAGACACTCGAGGTGATAGACCAAATCAAGCCTGGAAAGGCTTATCTAATCCACATGAGTGATCGCATGGGGCCTCATGCGCGCTCACACGAATTATTGCCTCGTGGTGTGGAATTAGCCTATGATGGTTTAATCGTGAAAGTGTGATGGAAGAGATAAAACAAGAGTTTTCCGTATCGCCTGTGAAATCGACCCTGGGCGAGGAGATGCCTAACTTGCAGTTCTTTGAGAACCGCATTCAGGCAGGATTTCCAAGTCCTGCCCAACATGAGTATGCCGACAGCATCGACTTGAATAAGGCTCTGATTTCAAACCCTGCAGCAACCTTCTGTGCACGTGTCATGGGTGACTCGATGGTTGAGGCTGGCATCAACGAGGGGGATTTGCTCGTCATCGATCGATCATTGACCCCACATGATGGATGTATTGCCGTGTGCTTTGTTGATGGTGAGTTCACGGTTAAGCGTCTGAATATTCGCCCTGATGGCATTTACCTCACGCCGGCCAACGCATCTTATCCCGAGCTTGCTGTGAGTCAAGACAGCAATTTCACTGTTTGGGGCGTTGTGTCGTTTATTGTCAAGAAACTTGAATAAGGTGGTTTGATTTCTCAGCCAGATCATGCGCAAATTGGGTGCACAGTTAAATATGGAATAAAGATATCGCCGATAATAGAATTATCTTATGACACGACAAGCTGACAACAAGGGATATGGCACATTGTTCTTTGCGGTGTGCGTGATGATATCCGCATGGCAATGTTTTGTCATGGCAGTAGACACGCAACTGGGCGGTGTGGGTGGTCTTCTACACAACTGGCGTGCTGCGGCCATTGCGCTGGCCAATGCCTTGCTACTGCTGGCTCCCTACTGGCTGTTGCCGCGTCGATGGCGATGCTTGGTGTGGATTCCAGTGGTTCTCTTGACCTTGTGGTGCCTGATGCACATGTGTTATTGTCGGGTCTACGATGACCTGATGCCATGGCGCAGCTTTGCTTTGACGGGAAATGTGAACACCACACTGGCCGCAAGCACATTGTCGCTACTGCGCTGGCAAGATCTGCTTGTTGCGTTGCCGCCGCTGGGCTTATTGGCAATCCATATCGTCTTGAGGCGGCGTCATGTGACGATGAAGAGTGACACAGCGGCACTCAAGCCCTTTTTGGTAACTATCGCAACAGCCCTGCTTGTTGGGGTTGTGGGCTACATTGATGGAGACACCAATTGGGCCAGACGCTTCTTGCACAATTACAGTAATCGCTCTTATTATGCCCGCAATGGGTTATTGCCCTATGCCGCATTCACACTGCTCGAGGAGTTCCGAACCCGCTCCATTACCAGTGATGAACGCGCACAACTGCAATCTTTCCTCGATCAGGACTGCCCGCACTATAGCGACAATAACTATTGTCGTGTGGCACAACGCAATCTGGTGCTATTGATTGTCGAGTCGCTGCACACCTGGCCCATCGGGATGACGGTTGATGGGCGTGAAGTTACACCTGTGCTAAATGCTCTGGTTAGTGGTGAACAGCAAGGGGTCATCTATGCTCCCCATGTGTTGTTCCAGACGAGCCATGGGCACTCGAGTGATGCACATTTCATCTATAACACAGGGTTGTTACCTCTACTGGGTGGAGCTGTGGCGGTAAGCCATGGCGACGGACCTTACCCCACATTGGCTGCTGCGCTTGTGGGTTATGACTGCCGTGAGGTGATATGTACCCCTGGCATCAACTGGAATCAGACGGTTACCGCGCGCACCTATGGCATGGACTCATTATACACTCGTGACGACCTTGTGGCAGCTGGCGATTTGCAGCGATGTGCCAATGTCGACGACGCAGCATTAACAGCCTTTGCCGCCAGATTGTTACCACAGTTGCAGGAGCCTTTCTTTCTTGAGATGGTGACCATGACGATGCACGCCCCCTATACAGCGACGCGTGTGCCTCAATCGTGGATCATGTCAAGTGATACGCTCAATGCTGAGGCAAGGGGTTACCTGTCGTGTGTCCATCTTACCGATAGTTGCATCGGTGCGTTCATCAACGATTTGCATCGCGCAGGACTTTCCCAACGCACCGTCGTGGCGATTGTCAGCGACCACACGCAACTGTATTTAAACCGCGTCAAGGGATTGAGTGACCGTCAGGCATCGCCTCGTGACTGGGGTATTCCTCTTATTATCGCTGGTTGTGACACCACACTCCGGTACGAGCCCGTAATTGGCCAGGTTGATATTTTCCCTACGCTACTCGATGTGATGGGGGCTAATAGCAATAGCCCATGGAAGGGACTCGGCCACAGCATCCTGCGATATCCTGTCACCAGCGCCATCCAACCTCGCAACATGTCGGTCATTGGTGACAGTTCGGCCCTCACGTCTCATCAACGACAGGCTTGGGACTTTAGCCGACTATTGATCCTCGACCGCCATAATTGGCATCACCCATCGAGATGATGGCCACGAGCCATCTCGGGCCAGTGCATGGCATGCGATGCCCAAGGAATCGCATTGAGTTTGCAACTGTGACAACGATGCCGATTGCATTGCTCCCGATAGGATAACCTCATTAAAATCATATTGCTCCCTCAATTGAGTGATGCTGCCATGAAATCGCTTTGTGACAACGACAGCATCAAGTCGCATTCTGGTTGAAGTGTGATGCTTGAGCAACCGGCTATTGCCCACAGCCATTAACCTTAGGCCCTGCAGATGGGAGAAAGGTGGCCTGAAGTAGGCATGATTTAGCCTCATGGTTGAGTCATTATCTACCACCGTAATGTCCTGGATGCCACAGCGGGCAAGAAAGCCGCTATAAAAACTCATGAATGATTGTACATCGGTGTCGGCATCATCTGGAGTCCACAGATAACCATCGCCATGATCGTAATAAAATACTGGAGTGGAATTGAATGAATTAAAAATAATAAGACCACGATCAGGTGTTTGGGCATCAATATAGAATGAATGCGCAAGCAACAACGCAAGAGAAAAGCCAGCAGCCAGTAGGTAGGTATATTGCCGTCTGTAAAGCCAAATCACTAAAAATAGAACAATCGCAAAATAAATGATGACCCCCATGGTGCTCACATACACGCCATTAACATGTAGCAATGGTATTGAATTGACCATCGTCGCACAGCCGTTGATGTAATCGGTAATTGAATTGGCACATGTGTTCAGCAATGGCCATATCATGCCACCTGCTGTGACTACCAAAAACAGGACACCTAATATCATAAATACAGGTAATACAGGAAGGATGAGCAGGTTGGTGAGCACCGAGGCAAATGAGAGCGAGTGAAAATAATGCGCTGTCAGTGCGATGGTGGCAATCATGGCCACAAGGGAGATAAAAGCCATGCTAACCAGTCGGTCGACGATGTTGATGTTGGTCTTGAACAACGATGGGACATCACGGAAGAGCAAAATCGCAGCCACAGTAATGAAACTCAATTGAAAACCCACTCCATAGAGGGCAGAGGGATCGAAGGTGAGAATGATCAATGCTGCAATGCATAACGAATTGATGGGTGATAAACGGCGATGAAACATCAACGCTGTGAAAGCGACACCAATCATTATGGTCGACCGCAACACACTGGGAGACATTCCTGTGAAAGCAGCAAATAGCGAGACAAAAACCATTGTGACGACAAGACGCAACCATCTTAAACGCACATAGTCCAGCGGAAACAACAGCCACCAGATTATCAAGGCGACGATTCCCACATGCAAGCCGCTCAAGGCCAGGATATGAGCGATACCGGCCGATGAAAATGCTTGTCGAGTGGATCGGTCAACGACGCCAGAGTCTCCCAGCAACAACGCAACCACAAGATGTTGTGCCTCAACACTTAATTGTGAATTAAATACCATGTTGGATAATTCTCGCCTGGTATTGGCCAAGCGGGAAAACACGGTATTAGACACTCTCATCTTGTGTATGCCGCTCACCGGCAAGTGTTGCTGGTATCTAATTCCCTTGATTCGAAGCATATAGGACGCATAGTCCATCTCATGGGGATTACCCATGTTACCTATCTCATCAAGGTCAAGCTCCCAAGCGATCACATCACCAGGGTTCATGGTATAGTCACACCCCCTGGTGGTGAGCATGACCTTGCATGATGGCATGTCAGGATTCAGCAAGTCTACGGTCATGCGAGTAGAGAAATCGGTATATTCGAGTTGAGCAATCCTGCCCGAAACAACTCGACCACACCTTTTTTCAGCCGATAATTGAGGTGGACAATGGATGAGCGCCGCACACCATCCCAGTGCCACCGCACCCATGATCAATGGAACTGTAAAAAAGGGATTCATGCGCAATCGCTCCTCGGGACGCTTTGCGTGGATTTGCAACGAGATGTACCCAACCAGTGATAATGCAATCGTGATAAACGCCGGCCACCAGCTACCAGGCCACTGATTCCCCACAAGGATGCCCAGTACAAAGGGGATGATGACGCGTAGCATCGGTACCCTTGACAATGCGGTGTGGGCGTTCTCCATGAGGTGAGGTGGTTATCGTGAAGACGCGGTAGAACGTGTCCATATATCAAAAGAGTGGAATGCCTGGAGTAGCAGCATTTCAAGTCCGTTGCGTGTGAGTGCACCTTGACGAGCTGCGTTGCGCAGGAACAAGGTCTGCTCGGGATTATAGACCAGGTCATAGCACATGTGGTGTGGTGTGAGGAAACGGTAGGGGAATTCAGGACACGAATCCACATCGGGGTACTTGCCCAATGGCGTGGCGTTAACCACGAGCGGGTGGGACGCTACCATCGCACGGGTTATCTCATCATAGACGAGCACCTGACCTGTCTTGTGACGAGAAACGAGCTGCACAACGATGCCACGGCCTTCAAGTGCCGCCTTGACTGCACGTGCTGCTCCACCAGTACCCAAAACCATAGCTTGGCTATATCGTGTTGTATCGATATCAGCGATTGTGCCATCAAATCCTGTCACGTCACTATTATACCCCTCAAGACGCACAACCTGCCCTGTAGCTGTATCGCGGATGATGCGGATGACGTTTACTGCATCGACTGCTTGTGCCAGACTGTCAAGTGAGTCAAGAAGCGGAATGACCTGCTGCTTGAAGGGCGATGTCACATTGAGGCCACACAAGTTAGGGTAGGAGGCAATTAGATCCATGATCTGTGACACACTCTCTATCTCGAAGTTGGCATAGCGGGCATCTATGCCTTCGGCCAGGAACTTGCTGTTAAAAAATTCCCGCGACAGTGAGTGGTCGAGAGGGTAACCAATCAACCCATACAGGCAGCGATAGTCAAGCAATGATTTCATAGCAGTAATTTGTTTGTCTGTTAAAGTGCAAAGGTAATTATTTTTTCTGAAGTGTGAAGCTGTTCAGTAAAAATGATCCGCCACTTGCATAATCCGAGGGAACAATACAGCAGTTGGCCCATCATTGATTATTTTTACTAATTCCGCTAATGGAAACGGATTAAACGAATAAAAATTAAAATTCGCGTAATTAGCATTAGACCAGCAGCGATTTGGACCAAATCATTACAGAATCTGAATTATGAACTTATGTGTTTCGATCGAAATCAAGTGTCACTTTAAACCCAACTTTAGCATCGCGGGGTTGTGTAATTTAAGATAATCATGTCTTTATTGTATGACTAAGAGTTAGTAACTATTAACTATCAACGGTTAACTATTAAACAAAAAATGATTACCTTTGCGGCCAGATTTAAATGAGTTAGAAGTTATGAGTTGCATCAGCTCACGACTGAAAACTGACAACTGAAAATTAAACGATAAAAATGAAATATTTCACTAAGAATGTAAAAATCGGTCTCACGGTCCTCATTGGGCTTGCATTGCTCTACTGGGGCATCAATTACTTGAAGGGTATTAACCTGTTGACTCCTGCCAACTACTTTTACACCGAGGTCGAAGATGCCGATGGCTTGCTCGTAGCAACCCCTGTCACAATCAATGGCTACCAGGTGGGTCAGGTGCGTGAGATCAACTATGACTACAAGAAGAACAAGATCACCATCATGTTGATGATGAATAAAGACCTGCAGGTGCCCGAAGGCAGCACACTGAGCATGGTGAGCGGTCTATTGGGCAGTCCTTCGCTGGTTTTGAACCTGGGCGACGGCCCTGCACTGCCAACAGGCAGTAGCATCCCCACAATGGATGTGCCGGGCTTGATGGATAAGGTGACCGATCATGTGATGCCTGCAGTGGCTGGTATGCTACCCAAGGTTGACTCCATCATGTGTAATGTCAACGCACTAACGGGTGATCCTGCCCTGGCTGCTGCCCTCGCACGACTTGACGGCATCACACGACAACTGCAGGCCAGTGCTGTGCAACTCACCACGCTCATGAATGGTTTGAACCGCAGTGTGCCAGGAGTGATGAACAATGTGGGTGGCATTACCAATAACTTGACTGGAGCCACCAGCAACCTCGAGGAGTTATCATCCTCGCTCAAGCAACTGCCACTCGACTCAACAATGAATGCACTCAATGCCACTCTCGCTAATCTGCAGGCCCTTAGTTATCAACTGAATGACAAAAATTCGACTCTTGGAAAAGTCATCAACGACCGCCAGCTATACGATAACGCCAACCATGCTATTGCAAGCCTCGACTCGCTGCTGATCGATATCAAGGCTAATCCCAAACGATACATCAACGTGAAGGTGTTCTAATGTTTTTCTCAGTTGAGGTCGAAATAAAGAGAAATTGAAGTATAGAAAAAGCCTATCTGGACTCATTCCAAATAGGCTTTTTTTGAAAATTTACCGATTTCGGGATTTACATTTTCAAACCCTTGAAATTACAGCACTTTGCAAGGAGGCCAAAACAGATAGGCATATTGCAACACATCGCACAACACACTGAAAAACAAGCAAATACAAAATCAATCTTCACCCAAAGCACACAAAAACGAGAGCATTTCTATAACCCTTTGTTTTTCAATGATATTATAACTTAAACGATATTTCCAAATTTTTTGAGCACTTTTTTTTTAGAAAATATTAGCCGAATTTTGTACTGCAAAAAGCACTTAAAGAACCAACCATTACTATTTAAAAAGAATTTTATAGAATAATGTCTAACGTTGCACAACAGTGGAACCGTTGCCTTGACTTCATCAAGGCCAATATGCCAGCCGAGCAATTCAATGCTTGGTTTGCACCCATTGTTGCCGATGACCTTGACCTGGAAAACAATCGCGTGACACTCAAAGTACCCTCCAAGTTCTTTGTTGAACAGCTTGAGGGGCGCTATATCAACGTGTTGTCCTCGGCTTTAAAGCTCGTCTTTGGCGAGAATGTCAAGCTCACCTATAAATATAATGTGGTGGGAAGCGACGACAGCAGTGCCGTGGAGTTGCAGGAAGATAACTCAAGCACCAAGCTCAAACAGGACCTGAAGTTGCACAAACCGCGAGTGACAAACCCCTTTGAGAACAGCGACAACCTTGAAGATATAGATCCGCAGCTCAATCCGCGATACACCTTCGAGAATTATTGCAGCAGCATGAGCAACAAGCTTGCTCTGAGCATTGGACAAGCTATTGCCGAGCATCCCGAGGTGAAAACCTACAACCCGTTGTTTGTTTTCGGACCCACAGGTGTGGGCAAGACCCATCTGCTACAAGCCATCGGCATCAAGTTGAAAGAGAAGTATCCTCGCATGAGAGTCCTTTATGTCTCATCGAGAGTCTTTGAAAGCCAGTTCACGACAGCTGCCTTACAGAAGAAGATCAATGATTTCATCAATTTCTATCAGAGTATTGATGTTCTGCTGTTAGACGACATACAATTCTTTGCTGGCAAACCTAAAACCCAGAACACTTTTTTCCACATCTTTAATCACTTGCATCAGCACCAGCGCCAGTTGGTCATGTCCAGTGACTGTCGTCCCAGCGATCTGGACGGCATGGAACCACGGTTGATTTCTCGCTTCAAGTGGGGAATGACTGTTGAGTTGGAGAAACCCGATCTGGAATTGCGTCGCAAGTTCCTTGAGATGAAGGCGGCTCAAGATGGCCTTAACATTGATGCCGAGGTGCTCGACTTTATTGCCGCTAACGTCAGTGAGAGTGTTAGAGAGCTTGAAGGAGTAATGGTGTCACTGCTGGCACATGCCACGATGCTCAATCAGGAGATCTCTATCGATTTGGCACGCAGCGTCATTGGTAATACCGTCAAGGTGACACAGCGGCAAGTGACCTTTGAATCAATTGCCGAGACTGTAGCCGATTACTATAACATGCCCATGGACTTGATCTATGGCAAGTCGCGCAAGCGTGAAATCAGTGATGCCCGGCAACTGGTGATGTACCTGGCCAAGAAAGAAGCCCAGATGTCATCAACCAGCATCGGAGCCAAGCTTGACCGCACTCATGCAACTGTGCTACATGCCTGCATCCAGATTGAACAGCGCATGTCGATTGAGAAAGAATTCTCACGAGAGGTTGAGGCTATCACTTCCAGCCTGACACAATAACAAACGGAACATCTGTAAATTCACGCAAGTTTCTATAGTGGCATGTCCACAATAGAAACTTGCAGTTTTTATGGGCATTACTACCTCTCCTCACCGATGGAGTTAATGGAACACCCCTATTTCATAACTCTTAAGGCCCAATTAAGGCTCAGCGAATGCTCATCCCACACCTTTTATCGGGTGAGTCTCAATTAACCCTTGAGTGGCGCAAGATGCTTGGGCGATCCCACAATCCACAAAACATCGCCTGCCTTAATGACAAGGTCCGGGGTGGGGGAGATGTAATCGTTCTCGCCCCGCTGCACAGCCACCAGCAATGCGCCATAGTCCTCGCGCAACCGTGTTTTCTCAAGCGAGATTCCCACAATAGGGGATTTGTCTCCGACAGCAAAGTGCATGAACTTGACATCAACATTATGCACTTCATTATGTTCGCTTTGAGCCTCGACGAGGGGTAACATGCGCTGGATCTGCCCTTCGGTGGCTATCACTCCCAGAATATCACCTGGGAAAATGCGCGTGTCACCCGAGGGCACTGGATGCAACTTGCCTGCACGTTGGATGTTAACAAGATTTACGCCATAACGCGTCCTCAAATCCAAGTTGCGCAACCGTCCTCCCACAAAGGGGCAATCGTGTCCGACTGTCATGTAAGCCAGATGCAGGTCGCTCACCAGATTGTTTTCGTGCCCTGTACGCCGGTTCTCCCGTTCATTGATGTTGCTGATGAAGCGCTTTTCAATAGCGTTAATGTGTCGGCGCAGTGGGGTGGGGACAGTGGATATCAGAATCAGCAATAATGCCACAAGCAGGATGGCTGAAATCACTGATGGGGCACTTGGATAAACACCATTCAATATCGAAGTGGTGAACATGATTGACAGCAGCACGCTCACGATAGTCATCACAACGATTGGGACATAGGATACCGTCCCCGAGGTTTCCACCAGCCGGTCTCGTTCGCTGCGCTTCATCGCTGGCAGAATAATTGAAATGATGAATGGTGAGGTAATGACAAGAGTAAGCGCCACACTGGCAAGGCGTCCCCATGCATTATTTCCCAGAATCTTGATAATGAGGGGCATGAGGTAGCTGCGACACAAGACAATCAGCGTGATGATGACAACCGAATATACAATCACACGGACAAGGTAACGCGAGATGATCGACTTCCACAGGCGGCGTGTCTCGCTCCCCTCGCTCTCGGTGGCATTCTGGCTATAGCCATCGAGCACACGAGCCCAACTCTTGGGCATGACCTTCAACAAAGCATTGTAACACGGCTCGGCCTGCTTGATGAAAAACGGTGTGGTGAATGTCGTGATGACCGACACGGCCACAATGATGGGGTAAACACTCTTGTCAAGTACACCCAAGCTGGTGCCCAGTGTTGCTATGATAAATGAGAACTCTCCGATTTGAGTCAGGGAAAATCCCGCTTCCATAGCCAGCTTGAGTGGCTGTCCACTGGCCAACATGCCAAATGTGCCAAATAGTATCATTCCCACAATCACCACGACGGCAAGCAGGGCTATCACACTCCAGTGCTGAGTCATCACTGTGGGGTTCACCATCATGCCCACCGAGATAAAGAAGACAGCGCCAAACAGGTCCTTGACCGGGGAAATGAGCCGCTCGATGCGCTCGGCTTCGATGGTGCCGGCAAGTATCGAACCCATAACAAATGCACCCAATGCAGCCGAAAAACCCGAATTGATTGAGAAGAGCACCATGGCAAAGCACAAACCCATGGCGATGATAAGCATCTGTTCATCGCTGATGTAGCGCTTGAATTGCTTGAACAAGGTGGGTAACGCAAAAATGCCCACAGTGAACCAGATAATAAGGAAGAATGACAACTTGAGGATACTGCCCAGCATCTCCTCACCCCTCACACTGTTATTGATAGCAATAGACGATAGTATCACCATCATCACCACCGCAAACAGGTCCTCAACAATGAGCACAGCAAATGTCATCGGGACAAAACGACGTTGACGCATGTTCAAGTCGGTTAATGCCTTGATGATGATCGTGGTTGATGACATTGAAATCATTCCTCCCAAGAAGACGCTGTTCACTAAGCCATATCCGAGATACTTGCCCACGACAAAGCCAAGGCCAAGCATACCCACCACGATGATGAATGCTGTCAAGATTGCCGAACCGCCCACATCAATGAGTTTCTTGAAACTGAATTCCAATCCCAAGGAGAACAACAGAACGATAATGCCGATCTGAGCCCAGAACTCGATATTGGCCTCGACTGCGACCGATGGCAACAACGCAAAATGTGGGCTGGCCAAGAAGCCGGCAACTATGTAACCCAGCACAATGGGTTGCTTCAACATCTTAAATACAACTGTTGCAATGGCACCCAATATCAAGATAAGTGCCAGGTCGCTGATCAGACTGTTTATGTCAAGTGTTTCCATAATTATAGTTGTGTTTTCGGCCACAAGACAGGCTACATGTTCATCTCATTGGTGATCGTTACCGAAACTGCTTCACTGTGTTCCTTAATGGCATGGAACAGTGCCGGCACATTGACATTGCTTTTACTGCGCACCATGAAGTTGATGATCGACAACTGGTTGTCATAGTCAAATTTCATGAACTCATCACTGATGTGGATGCCATTCCCCTCAATGATGTCCCGCAAGGGCTGGATGTCTTCAGGGATACCATGCAATTTTACCCTGAGGATTTTAGATTCCCACAGGAAGTTGTGACGCAACTCGATGCGCTCAATGTTCACCAGTATAAAGATTATGAGTAATGTAGCGATAATACTGATGGCATACATCCCAGCACCTACCGATAGGCCGATGCACGCAGCCATCCAAATGCCAGCAGCCGTCGTTAAACCACGCACCGAGCCTTTCATCTGGATTATCGCACCTGCACCCAGAAAACCCACACCACTCACCACTTGTGCTGCTATGCGTCCGGGATCGCCGTTTTTTAGACCCAGGTATTCTTGAGGAATGTAGATTGAGATAAGCATGGCCAGGGTCGCGCCCATCGAGATGAGTGCAAAAGTGCGCATTCCGGCGATCTGCCCTTTGCGTCGTCGCTCGATGCCAATGATGGCTCCCAGGACCATACTCAACAAGAGCTTGCACACTGCTCCAACCAGATTCACATCAGGACTGATGATGCTATTGTAAAACGATTCTAACATGGTTCTTCACTTTTTCAGGATATTCGAGTGCAAATTTACAAAAATTCAAGAAAAACTATTATCTTTGCCGATTAAAAAACTTCGAGAAAGACGACAATGATTAGTCAGATTATTGACCAGAATACCATCGAACGGCTGCGTGCCCTCATCAATCAGGTGCATCGCATCGTCATCACTTGCCACAAGTCTCCCGACGGTGATGCGCTGGGCTCCTCATTAGCGTTGTGCCATGTGCTCAAGCGCTTGGGAAAGGATGCTGCCGTCGTGACACCCGACATGGTGCCCAAGGCTCTGGAGTTCATCCCTGGGGTGCGCGACATCACGGTGTATACCAAGCATGAGCTACGAGCTCGTCACTTGCTTCGTGAGGCACAGCTCATCTTTTGCCTTGATTACAATGCCTTGCAGCGCATCGACCGTCTGGCCGAGGTCATAGAACCGCTCAACGCGCCTCGAGTGTTGATTGATCATCATTTGGATCCCGAGGATTCCTTTAACTTGGTTATCTCGGTCCCCGAGGCCTCATCCACTTGTGAACTTGTGTTCCGAGTGTTCATGCAGATGGGGTTGTTAAAATTTATGGACCGTACTGCAGCGAGCTGCCTCTATGTGGGACTGCTAACCGACACGGGCGGATTTGCCTATAGTTGCGATAATCCCGAGTTCTATGAGATTATCGCTTCGATCATGAGGCGTCGCTTTGACCGCATAACACTATACAACAAGGCGATGAACACCTTCAGTGCCGACAGCCTGCGCCTGCAGGGCTATGCCATCAACGAGAAGATGCAACTTTTCCCAACACAAGGGGTTGCCCTGATCACACTTGACAAGGACGAGTTGGAGCGCTTCAACTATAATCGTGGTGACACCGAGACTCTTGTCAACAAGCCGCTGGCTATTCCCGAGGTGTACTGGAGTGTCTTTATGCGCGAGGACCAGGACCGCATCAAGATTTCGTGCCGCTCACAAGGGGATTTTTCAGTGAGCGACATCTGCTCACGTTATTTCAATGGCGGTGGGCATGAGAATGCTGCTGGAGGTGAATTCTCGGGCTCATTGAGTGAGGCCGTGGCTTTATTCCATCAAATCCTGGATGACCTCTTTCCTGCCAGTGACAATCTGGACAAACAAACACAACAACAATAGAAAATGAAAAGATTTCTGAATTTCAACAATGTGCTTTTAGGACTGTGTTGTCTATTTGTGCTCGGCTCATGCAATGATGATCAAAGCTATGCCGATCGACTCAATGAGGAACGCAATGCAGTCAATGCCTATCTTGCCAACCACCGTGTTGTCATGTCCATCCCCGAGGATTCTGTTTTCGAGGTGGGCAGTGACGCCCCCTTCTACCGCGTGGATGTCGATGGCAATGTTTACATGCAAGTGCTCAATGCCGGAGACCGGGCTGGCGATCGCGTTAAGTCTGGCGAGCCTATCTACTTCCGTTATTCCCGTTACAACCTGGCAACCTGGTATGCCGATGGCACCTGGAACATGACCAGTGGCAACGAGAACACAATGGACGCCGTGTCCTGTAGCTTCAATTATGGAGATTACACGTTACCCAGTTCAGCGCAATGGGGATATGGTTTGCAATATCCGCTCATCTTCCTGGGCGTGGAGTGCGAGGTTAACCTTATCATTAAGTCACAGTATGGTTTCACCAGCGAACTCACCTATGTGACACCGTTTTTCTACCACGTTCGCTATTTCCACAGTCAAATCTAATAATATACATAATGGCACTTATAAAATCAATTTCTGGTATCCGTGGCACCATTGGCGGCAAGGCTGGTGATGGGCTTTCACCACTGGATATTGTCAAGTTTGCTTCTGCTTATGCGACATTCATGCGTCGCAATTCACCCGTCAAGTCTAATGTGATTGTCGTTGGACGCGATGCACGACTGTCGGGACGCATGGTGCTCAACACGGTTGTCGGCACCCTTATGGGAATGGGCTTTGATGTGGTTAACATTGGCCTGGCCACAACCCCCACAACCGAGCTCGCTGTTGTCGGCGAGCATGCTTGTGGCGGCATCATCATCACGGCATCCCATAATCCCAAGCAGTGGAATGCACTCAAGTTACTCAACCACAATGGCGAATTCCTTACCGACGAGCAAGGAAAGGAGGTGCTGCGCATTGCCGAAGCCGAAGACTTTGACTATGCCGACGTTGACCACTTGGGTCGCGAAATGAAGAACTACACATGGTTGCGCCGACACATTGATCATGTGCTGTCGCTCGATCTTGTGGATGTTGAAGCTATCCGCAAGGCTAATTTCACCGTTGCTGTTGATGCGGTCAATTCAGTGGGTGGCATTGCCATTCCACAGTTGCTTGAAGCCCTCGGCGTCGAGAAAGTGGAAAAACTCTTCTGCGATCCCACAGGCAACTTTGGGCACACGCCCGAGCCCATACCCCAGAATTTGACTGCCATCAGCGACTTCATGCGGCAGGGTAAAGCCGATGTGGGCTTTGTAGTTGATCCTGATGTGGATCGCTTAGCTATTGTGATGGAAAATGGTGAGTTCTTCGTCGAGGAATATACACTCGTCGCAGTCGCCGACTATGTGTTGCAGCACACTCCCGGCTCGACAGTGAGCAATCTCTCATCATCACGTGCGCTGCGTGATGTGACCAACAACCATGGCTGCAACTACACAGCGGCAGCCGTCGGCGAGGTCAACGTGACCACTGAGATGCGCCGTACAGGTGCCGTTATCGGCGGTGAGGGCAATGGTGGGGTCATCTACCCTGCAAGCCACTATGGCCGTGACGCGCTTGTGGGCGTGGCACTGTTCTTGTCGTTGCTTGCCCATAGTGGTAAGACCGTGAGCCAGCTCAAGAAGACCTATCCTCAATACAGTATCGCCAAGACTAAACTCGAGTTGAAACCCAAGATGGATGTCGATGCAATCCTCAAGGCTGTTGAGGCTCATTACCAGGGAGAACAGATCACCACTATTGATGGTGTGAAAATTGATTTTGCTGATAGCTGGGTCCACCTGCGCAAGAGCAACACAGAGCCCATCATCCGCATCTATAGTGAGGCTCACACCATGGAAGAGGCCGAGCGATTGGGTGAGGATGTCAAGAGAATCGTCATGTCGCTGATTTAGTATATCACACAATATCAACGCATGGCAAGACACAGATTACGTTACATCCCCAAGGGGGAACCCACCGACTTTGATCGGCGCATCATGGACTTGGAACGACGTGGTGCCATTGTACCTACTCGTGGTCTCATCAAGTCTCCAGAACAAATCGAGGGAATCCGCCGTGCAGGTGTCATAAATACAGGTGTCCTGGATGAGGTGGAAAAAGTGATTCATGCCGGGATGACGACCCTTGAGATTGACAGATTGTGTCGGGAGTATTGTGCCGACCATGGCGCCATCCCTGCCTGTCTGAACTATGAGGGGTTTCCCATGAGCGTGTGCACCAGCATCAACGAGGTGGTGTGCCACGGCATTCCCAAAGACAAGGATGTGCTGCGTGAAGGTGACATCATTAATGTGGATTTCACTACAATACTTGATGGTTACTATGCCGACGCTTCACGCATGTTCATCATCGGCGAGACCACACCCGAGAAAGAACGCCTCGTGCGTGTCACCAAGCAATGCCTCGAAGTGGGTATCAATGCTGCACGACCGTGGTGTGACGTCAACGACATTGGCCGTGCCATTGAGCCTTTTGCCCACCAGCACGGTTATGGTGTGGTGCGTGACTTGACAGGACATGGTGTGGGATGCAAGTTCCATGAGGATCCCATCGTTTGCCATTTTGCACAGCGCAAGAGGGGCATGATTCTCGTTCCTGGAATGGTGTTCACCATCGAGCCGATGATCAATATGGGCACATGGCAGGTCTTTATCGATGCCGACGATCCATTCGGCTGGGAGGTGATATCGGGTGATTTGCAACCCAGTGCACAATGGGAACACACCTTTGTCATGACCGAGGATGGGCCCGAAGTGCTTTCACATTAATGGAAAAGTCCATCGACCTGCAACAGGAAAATCACTTTCCAAGCCAGTTTTTTTCGCAGCCCTGACTGTTGTTAGGGAATTTCTGAGTAAATTTGCAATTCAATAAATTAAGGTAACAATCACGACAGCAATCATTGAATAATGAAGAATATACGCAACTTCTGCATTGTGGCTCACATTGACCACGGCAAGAGCACACTCGCCGACCGCTTGCTCGAGTACACCAACACGGTTGCAGGCAAGGATATGCAGGCTCAGGTGCTCGATGACATGGATCTTGAGCGAGAGCGTGGCATCACCATCAAGAGCCATGCCATCCAGATGGATTACATGAAAGATGGCGAGAAATTCACACTCAACCTCATTGACACTCCCGGACACGTGGACTTTTCCTACGAGGTCTCACGTTCGATTGCCGCTTGTGAGGGTGCTTTGCTGGTGGTTGATGCCACTCAAGGAGTTCAGGCACAGACCATTTCCAACCTCTACATGGCTATTGATAACGGATTGGAGATTATTCCTGTCATCAACAAGATAGACATGGACAGTGCTCACCCCGACGAGGTTGAGGACGAAATCGTGGAATTGCTGGGATGTGATCCTGGTGACATTATCCGTTGCAGTGCCCGCACGGGAGAAGGCGTGCCTGCCATCCTGGATGCTATCGTCGAGCGCATTCCCGCTCCCGAAGGTGACCCCGATGCTCCATTGCAGGCCCTGATCTTTGACTCGGTGTTTAACTCCTTCCGCGGCATCATTGTCTACTTCAAGATTCTCAACGGTTCGATTGCTAAAGGTGACTTTGTGAAGTTTGTGAATACACAGAAGGAGTATAATATCGACGAGTTGGGTGTCTTGAAGTTGCGTCAGCAACCTTGCGACCGCTTGTCGGCTGGTAACGTGGGCTACATCATCTCTGGAATCAAAAATTCGACCGAGGTGCGTGTGGGTGACACCATTACCCATGTCCAGCGTCCATGTCAAAAAGCTATCGAGGGTTTTCAAGAGGTGAAACCAATGGTGTTTGCCGGCGTTTATCCCATCGACCCCGAGGACTTTGAGAACTTGCGCGCCTCATTAGAGAAATTGCAGCTCAACGACGCTGCGTTGACATTCACGCCCGAATCATCGGTAGCCCTGGGCTTTGGTTTCCGTTGCGGTTTCTTGGGCCTGCTGCACATGGAGATTGTGCAGGAGCGCCTCAGCCGCGAGTTCAACATGGAGGTCATTACCACCGTCCCCAACGTTTCCTATAAAGTCTATGACAAAAAAGGCAACATGACCGAGGTACACAATCCTGCCGGATTGCCCGACATCGCTGTCATCGAGAAGATTGAAGAGCCCTACATCCGCGCTTCGATCATCACTCAGAGCGAATTCATGGGACCCATCATCACCCTGTGCCTGTCTAAACGCGGTGAACTGGCCAAGCAGGAGTACATTTCTGGAAACCGATTGGAACTCACGTTTGACATCCCGCTTGGTGAAATTGTTATTGACTTCTATGATAAGCTCAAGAGCATCAGTAAGGGCTATGCATCATTCGACTACTTCATCAATGGTTATCGTGATTCAAAGCTCATCAAACTTGACATCCTGCTCAACGGACAGCCAGTTGATGCCCTGAGCACACTCACCCATGTCGACAATGCCGTCTCGCTGGGACGCCGCATGTGCGAGAAACTCAAGGAACTGATCCCGCGACAACAATATGACATTGCCATCCAGGCAGCCATCGGTGCCAAGATTGTCGCCCGTGAGACCGTCAAGCAAGTGCGTAAGGATGTGACTGCCAAGTGTTATGGTGGCGACGTGAGCCGCAAGCGCAAGCTACTTGAGAAGCAAAAGGCGGGCAAGAAGCGCATGAAGCAGATCGGCACTGTGCAAGTGCCGCAAAAGGCGTTCCTTGCAGTGCTCAAGCTGGATTGATCAGTTCACCGCATTAGGGTAGGGGAGTTTTGACCGATGACCTGCAACATATTGACCTGGAAAATCCTGAGTTCCAGGATGCATGGAGTGTAATCCGAAAAACCAATCGTTCGGTGTTCCTCACCGGAAAGGCTGGAACCGGAAAAAGCACTTTCTTGAAATACATCTGTGCTAACACCCATAAGAAACATGTCGTGCTGGCTCCCACTGGCATTGCAGCTGTCAATGTGGGAGGGCAGACGATGCACTCTTTTTTCAAGATTCCTTTCAAGCCGTTGCTGCCCGATGATCCCGACATTGCCAATATCACGCGCTTGCGAAAGATGCTGCGCTACACCAAGGAGAAGGTCAAGTTGCTGCGCGAGCTGGACCTCATCATCATTGATGAGATTTCAATGGTTCGGGCCGATGTCATTGACTTTGTAGATAGGGTGCTGAGGGTCTATTCTGGTAACATGCGCGAACCGTTTGGCGGCAAGCAGCTGTTGCTGGTGGGTGACATATTCCAGTTAGAACCTGTAGTGACGCATGACATGCGTGATATCCTGCGCCGTTACTACAACAATTTCTTTTTCTTCAATGCTCGGGCATTTTCATTGGTCAACCTGGTGTCGATAGAGTTACGCAAGATCTACCGCCAGAACGACAACGAATTCATCTCGCTGCTCGATCGTGTGCGCATCAATAGGGCCACAAGCACCGACATAGCTCGACTTAACCAGCGATGCAATCCCGATTATCAAGAACTGAACGACACTTTTGCCATCACACTGGCTACCCGCCGCGACACGGTAGATTCCATTAATGATGAGCACATGCAAGCGCTCAAGACGTCGGAATATACCTATGAAGGCGTGATTGAAGGCGAGTTTCCTGATAACAGCCTGCCAACGGCTAAGAACCTTGTTCTCAAGGAAGGGGCTCAAGTTATCTTTATCCGCAATGACAAGGAGGGGCGCTGGTATAACGGGACACTGGCCAAAGTCACGAGACTTAACAGCGAACAAGTCTATGTGACACTCGAGGATGGCGAAGTCATGCATGTCATGCCCGAAGTGTGGGAAAACATGCAATACTCCTACAACGAGAAGGAGAAAAAGGTAGAAGAAAAAGTATTGGGCACCTTCATGCAAATACCCATAAAACCGGCATGGGCACTCACCGTGCACAAGAGCCAGGGGTTGACTTTCAACCACGTGGTGATCGACTTTGTGGGCGGAGCTTTTACGGGTGGACAAACCTATGTTGCACTGTCGCGTTGCACATCGATGGAGGGAATCACGTTGCTCAAGCCCTTGAGTGAGCGGGACATTATCGTTAACATGGCCGTCGTGGACTTCAGCCGCCATTTCAATGACCGGCAAATTCTTGCTCAGGCAATGGAGCAAGAACGCGCCAACCAGCTATATCGCCGTGCTGTTCACGCCTTCGACAATCAGGAGTTTGAAGAATGTGTTAACTGCTTTACGGCTGCAATGAAAATTAAAGATTACATTCAGGATGATGCAGTAAAACGATTAATATCCAGTAAATTAAACACATTCAAGCGGCAAGCCAGAATCATAGAGAGACTGCAGCAGGTTATCGAGAGCCAAAAAGCGACCTTGCAAGGACTGGCTTTAGAGTATGCATCACTTGGTGACCAGGCTCTTGATAATACAGCTGCTGGAGCATTGCAAGAGGGTAGTACTGGATATGGAAAACGGCTTGATGACATTGCAATCCGTTCTGCATTAGCCAACTACGACAAGGCACTACGCATCATGCCCGATTGCATTGAAGCCTTTATCGGCAAGGCACGGTTAATGATGGCCCTGGACCAACTTGAAAACGCCGAGAGTCTCTTGAACAGCGCCCTTGAAGTAGATAAGAATTGTTATCTTGTCTTAATCGTCAAGGCTGAATTGATGGAAAGATATCGCGACATTCCTGAGGCAATCAAGGCCTACAAGAAAGCAGCAAAAGCCGACAAAAAACGTCCTGAACCTCACGAGCGCCTCATGAATATCTATGAGAAGATCGGTTTAGATGAACTTGCCGATAATGAACGTGATATCGCTCAGAAGCTCAAGAAATTGATTTTTAAGGCATCTAACAAGAAAAAGAAGCGGTAAAAATGGGGGACTGGCAAATTCGAGATTTTCATTTTTGAGATTTCTTATTTTACATAATACTAATTTCAATCTTTTTTATAAAAAGAGTAGTGATTAGAAAATAACGCTATTTGATATTTATTATCTTCATTGATTAAAGATCTTGTACACAATGTTTCAAAAGTGAATTTGAGATTAATGATGTATTATTTCAACAAAATGATTAATTTTGTGGCAATCAATTCAACCACTAAAATTCAAGATGTTAAAAACCTTACTTCAACAAGTCAAACAATACAAGACGGCATCGTTATTAACGCCCGTCTTCATCATGCTTGAAGTTGTGCTTGACGTGCTCATCCCATTTGTGACAGCCAAGCTCATCGACAATGGCATAAACGCCGGTCACATGCCCAGCGTTTACCGCTACGGGCTCATCATGCTCGTGATGGCATTCTTGAGCATGTTAGCAGCTATCATGGCTGGCCGCTATGCGTCCTATGCTTCTTCAGGATTTGCTTGTAACCTGCGTGACGCCATGTACAAGAACATCCAGCGGTTTGCCTTCAGCGACATCGACAAGTACAGCACGTCGGGTTTGGTTACGCGCATGACAACCGACGTAACCAACCTGCAGAACGCCTATCAACAGATCATCCGCACCTCAGTGCGTGCCCCTTTCAACCTGTTGTCAAGCATTGTGATGTGCTTCGTCATCAGTCCTCAACTAAGCCTTATCTTCATCATTGCCAGTGTGGTGCTTGGCATCATTTTAGTGCTGATTATCAGCAAGGTATCTAAGATGTTTGCCTTGGTTTTCAAGGAATATGACGTGCTCAATGGCGTTGTTCAGGAAAATGTGTCTGGCATTCGTGTTGTCAAAGCCTTTGTGCGCGAGGACCACGAGAATGCCAAGTTTTGGAACGCAGCCAAGCGCCTCTACGACCTCAACGTCAAGGCCGAGAACCTGATGGCCTTAAACCGTCCCTTGATGAATGTGGTCGTATATGGCTGTATCATAGCCATTTCATGGTTTGGCGTTCAGTTTATAGTTGCTGGCGATCTCACGACGGGTCAATTGACTTCTCTGTTCACCTATGTGATGACCATCTTGATGTCATTGATGATGCTGAGCATGATTTTTGTGACCATTACTCAAAGTTTAGCCAGCGGACAGCGTGTGGCTCAGGTGATTAACGAAGTACCTGATATCGTCAATCCCGACCATCCACTGACCGAAATCCCTGACGGTTCCATCGATTTTAACCACGTTTATTTTGCCTACAAGGGCGGCTGTGGCGAGTATGCCCTCAACAACATCGACCTGCACATCGCTTCGGGCGAGTCAATTGGCGTGATTGGCGGCACTGGCAGCGGCAAATCCTCATTAATCAACATGATGAGCCGCCTGTATGACGCTTCTAAGGGAGAAGTTCTCATTGGTGGAAACAACGTCAACACCTATGACCTGGAAGTGCTGCGTGACAATGTCGCCGTCGTTTTGCAGAAGAACGTCCTCTTCTCGGGTACGATTCTCGACAATCTGCGCTGGGGCGACGAGAACGCCACACTGGAGCAATGCCGCCAAGCTTGCCGGGTAGCATGCGCCGATGAATTCATCATGGAGATGCCCGATGGCTATAACACCCGCATCGAGCAAGGCGGCACCAATGTGTCTGGTGGACAGAAACAACGCCTGTGCATTGCTCGAGCGTTGTTGAAAAAGCCCAAGGTCATGGTGCTCGATGACAGCACCAGCGCTTGCGACAACACGACCGATGCCCGCATCCGCGCTGCCTTGCGCGACAATTTGCCCGACATGACCAGGATCATTATCTCGCAGCGCATCAGCAGCATTAAGGATTGCGACCGCATCCTGGTGCTTGATGATGGCAAGATGGCGGGTTTTGACACTCACGACCGCTTGCTGCAATCATGCAAGATCTATCAGGAAATTTGCGCGATCCAGGAAGATGCTGGAGGCGACTTTGATAAACCCCAAAACGAGAGAAAGGAGGCCCAATCATGAGAATGCCCGGAGGACATAGCAACCGCAATGCCATTGTCGACACTACTGGTGTGGACAAGCGCAGCACCCTGTGGCGCCTGTTCAAGATCGTGATGAAGAACTACAAGTTCTCGTTCCTAGCTGTGGCCGTGTGTATCGTGGTGACAGCTTGCACTACCCTCGCCTCTACCCTATTCACCCGCACGCTCATTGACGATTACATCACGCCCATGATTGGCCAGGCACATCCCGACTATGCTCCGCTGGCCAACACATTGGTCAAGCTGGGCATTATCCTGGCATTTGGCGCCCTGTGTTCCTATCTGCACAGTCGCCTCATGATTAATGTGACTCAAGGAACGATGCTCAAGCTGCGACGAGGCATGTTCGAGCACATGCAGTCGCTGCCCATCAAGTACTTCGACACCCATTCTCACGGCACGGTCATGTCGGCCTACACCAACGATGTGGACACCCTGCGCCAGATGATTTCCAATAGCTTGCCCCAAGCCTTTAATTCACTCATCACACTGGGCATCACCTTTGCCAGTATGATAGTGATGAGCGTGCCCATGACCATCCTGTCCATCGTCATGGCACTCATCATGGCCTGGTCCACGACCTATCTAGGCAAGCGCTCGCGCAAGCACTTCCGCGTCCAGCAGCAGAAGCTGGCCGAGGTCAACGGCTTCATCGAGGAGATGATGACGGGGCAAAAGGTCGTCAAGGTGTTCTGTCATGAGCAGAAGGCAATTGAGCAGTTTGAAGTCATCAACGAGCAGTTGCGCAGCAACACCTACGATGCCAATCGCATCGGCAACATCGTCATGCCCGTCAACGGCAACCTGGGACACTTGAGCTACGTGCTCATGGGTGTGCTGGGCGCTTGGCTCATCCTCAGCGGGCACAGCGGCATGACACTGGGCACACTGGTGGCCTTCCTCACGCTCAACAAGAGTTTTGCACGGCCCATCGCCAGCATCAGCCAGGAAATCAACAGTGTGCTCAACGCCTCGGTGGGCGCCGACCGCATCTTCAAGATTATGGATGAGCAACCCGAGCCCGACGCAGGACAGGTCAAGCTGGTCAATGCCAAGCGCGGCGAGGACGGTCTGTTGCATCCCTGCAACCACCACACGGGCATTTGGGCGTGGAAGATACCGCAGGACAATGGCCGTTTGCGTTATGTCAAGGTATCGGGCGGTGTCAAATTCAACAATGTGGACTTTGGCTACAACGAGGAGAAACAGGTACTGTTTGACATCGACATCGATGCCATGCCCGACCAGAAGATCGCCTTTGTGGGTGGCACGGGTGCCGGCAAGACGACCATTACCAACCTCATCAACCGCTTCTATGACATCCAAGACGGTAAGGTGACGCTCGACGGCATCAGCATCAACGACATCAGCAAGCGCGACCTGCGCCACGGCTTGGGCATGGTGCTGCAGGAGACCCATCTGTTTACGGGAACCGTGCTCGACAACATCCGCTACGGTCGCCTTGAGGCTACCGACCAGGAATGCATCGAGGCCGCCAAGCTCGTCAATGCCGACGGTTTCATCCGTCGCTTGAGTGACGGCTATAACACAGTGCTCAATGCTGATGGCGGCAACCTCAGTCAAGGAGAGCGCCAGCTGCTGGCCATCGCCCGCGCCGCCGTTGCCGATCCACCCATTCTCATCCTTGACGAGGCCACCAGCAGCATCGACACCCGCACCGAGACCCTCGTGCAGCGCGGAATGGACTCACTGATGAAGGGGCGCACCACATTTGTCATCGCCCACCGCCTCTCCACCGTGCGCAATAGCGACTGTATCATCGTCCTCGAGAAGGGCCGCATCATCGAGCGCGGCACCCACGACGAACTCCTCGCCCTCAAGGGCAAATACCACCAGCTTTACACCGGCGGCCACATCGCCTGACCCACGACAACTCGCGCTGACATAACAACAACTTATCAACAACTGGTATTCTATTGTCTTAGAGAGTTGCAAGCCCTCAATGTCACAGTAGGGGTCTCGTATTGTCATGGTCACAACATGGACCGATTAGAACTCAAAACACATGAAAATTTTGTTATCAAAAACTTTTATTCTGTAGTTTGTTTTTGGGAAATGAAAAAAGCAGTACCTTTGCAAGATTGATTAGAAATAAAACTATTAACCTACTATATTAAGATTTTTAGAATACACATGGGTAAGAAATTGACTGACCGAGTGACTTGGGTCGGAAAGGTGGACTGGGAACTGAAGCGTTTCCATGGTGACGAGTTGTCCACCCATCGTGGCTCGAGCTACAACTCCTACTTGATCCGCGACAAGAAAAATGTGCTCATCGACACCGCATGGCTCCCCTATAGCCGCGAGTTTGTGGCCAACCTCAAGCAGGAGATTGACCTGAACAAGATTGATTATATCGTGATGTGCCACAACGAGATAGATCACAGCGGTGCTCTCGTTGACTTGATGCGCGAAATTCCCGAAACGCCCATCTATTGCACAGCCAAGGGCGAAGCCATCATTCGTGGCCACTACCATCAGGACTGGAAATTTGTCAACGTCAAGACCGGTGACAAGCTGGAGCTGGGCGACACCACCCTCTCCTTTATCGAGGCGACGATGCTTCACTGGCCCGACACGATGTTCTGCTACCTGAGCGGTGAGGAAATCCTGTTCAGCAACGACGGCTTCGGCCAGCACTATGCCACCGAGTCGCTCTATGACGACCAGGTGTGCCTTGACGAGGTGCTGCAGGAGGCCGAGAAATATTATGCCAACATCCTTGCGCCCTTCAGCCCGCTGGTAGCCCGCAAGGTGAAGGAGATTCTGGGCTTGAACCTGCCCGTAAAGATGATCTGCCCCAGCCACGGCATCATCTGGCGCAACAACCCTGGCTTGATTATTGAGAAATACCAACAGTGGAGCGATGCCTACCAGCAGGACCAGGTGACCATCGTCTATGACACGATGTGGCAAAGCACCCGCCTGATGGCCCAGGCCATTGCCGACGGCATCCGCCAGCAATCGCCCACGACGACTGTCAAGATCTATAATGCTGCCCAAAACGACAAGAACGACATCCTCACCGAGGTGTTCCACTCGCGTGCTGTGCTCGTGGGCTCTCCCACCATCAATAACGGCTACAGCTACGCCATTGCCGGCATCCTCGAGATGATGAAGGGCATGAAGCTCAAGAAGAAAAAAGGTGCTGCATTTGGCAGCTACGGCTGGAGCGGTGAGGGCATTAAGCTCATTACCGAGCACCTCAAGGCTGCTGGCATCGAGCCAGTCAACGACGGTTTCCGCACCATGTGGGTACCCGAGCAGGATTCCCTGGAGCAGTGCCGCCAGTTTGGCCGCGATATTGCCGCCGTTCTATAGAAACAATAGAATTTAACCCAAATAATATTTCAACTAATAACTAAAGATTTCAAATGAACAAAGTCGTTAGTAAAGAGCAGTTTTCTGCTAACGTGACTAAGCTTGTCGTTGAGGCTCCCCTCATCGCCAAGTCGCGCCGTGCGGGACACTTTGTAATCGTCCGCGCTGGTGAAAAAGGTGAACGCATTCCCCTGACGATCGCCGACAGCGACCCCAAGGCCGGCACCATCACCCTGGTCATCCAGAGTGTGGGCGACAGCACGCGCAAGATCTGCGCCCTGGAACCCGGTGAATGCCTGCATGACGTGGTAGGTCCCCTGGGCCAAGCCACTCACATCGAGAAGTATGGCACCGTGCTGTGTGCCGGTGGCGGTGTGGGTACCGCTCCCCTACTCCCCATCATCCGTGCGATGAAGGAGGCAGGGAACCGCGTCATCAGCGTGCTGGCAGGCCGTACCAAGGATCTGATCATCCTTGAGGATGAGGTGCGCGCAGCAAGCGACGAGGTCATCATCATGACCGATGACGGCAGCTATGGCAACAAGGGTGTTGTCACCGTGGGCATGGAGGAAGTGCTCAAGCGCGAGCATGTGGACTACTGCGTGACCATCGGCCCCGCAATCATGATGAAGTTCTGTGCTCTGTTGACCAAGAAGTATGAGGTGCCCACCGAGGCTTCGCTCAATGCCATCATGGTTGACGGTACCGGCATGTGTGGCGCTTGCCGCGTCACCGTGGGCGGCAAGACGCGCTTTGTGTGCGTCGAGGGTCCCGAGTTCAATGCCCATGAGATTGATTTTGATGAGTTGATGATGCGCTTGAAGGGTGCGCAATAACCTTTTATAATACTGAATAACAATGGAACAGAATAATATAGATTCGCGTAACGAACAATGGCGCATCGACTTGCGCAACTCCAAGACTCCCAAGGAACGCACTGCAATCCCCCGCGTGGAGATGCCTCAGCTCGATCCCAAGTATCGCATCACGTGCAATGAGGAGGTGAACCAGGGCATCAGTGCCGAACAGGCCGTTGTCGAGGCCAGCCGCTGCCTGGACTGCGCCAACCCGCAGTGTGTGACCGGTTGTCCCGTTAACATCAATATTCCCAAGTTCATCAAGAACATCGAGCGAGGAGAGTTTGGCCAGGCCGCCGCTACCCTCAAGGAGACTAGCTCGTTGCCCGCCGTGTGTGGCCGTGTGTGCCCGCAGGAGAAGCAGTGCGAGTCGCGTTGCATCCACACCAAGATGAACCACCCCGCCGTGGCCATCGGCTATCTGGAGCGCTTTGCCGCCGACTGGCAGCGTAACAACTTGCCTCAAGAGGTGCCCGCCATGGCTCCCGCCAATGGCATCAAGGTCGCCGTTATCGGCAGTGGTCCCTCTGGACTGTCGTTTGCCGGCGATATGGCCAAGAAAGGCTTTAGCGTGACAGTGTTTGAGGCGCTGCACGAGATTGGCGGCGTGTTGAAGTATGGTATCCCCGAGTTCCGTCTGCCCAACCACATCGTGGACTACGAGATCGAGGGCTTGAAGAAAATGGGTGTTGAGTTCGTCAAGGACTGCCTGGTGGGCAAGACCATCAGCTATGAGGATCTGCACGAGATGGGCTTTAAGGGCGTGTTTGTGGGCAGTGGTGCCGGATTCCCGCGCTTCATGAACATCCCCGGCGAGAACCTTAACGGCATCATGTCGAGCAACGAGTACCTCACCCGCATCAACCTCATGGAGGCTGGCCGCGGTGGCGACACTCCCGTGCTGCGCGGCAAGACCATCGCCGTCATTGGTGGCGGTAACACCGCCATGGACTCGACCCGCACCGCATTGCGCATGGGCACCGAGCGCGTCATCCTCATCTATCGCCGCAGCGAGGAGGAGATGCCTGCCCGTCGTGAGGAGATTGGTCACGCCAAGGAAGAGGGCGTCGAGTTCATGACCCTGCACAACCCCATCGAGTACATCGGTGATGACAAGGGCCGCGTGATTGCCATGCGCGTGCAGAAGATGGAACTGGGCGAACCCGATGCCTCGGGCCGTCGTAGCCCCGTGCCCGTCGAGGGTGCCATCGAGGAGATTCCCGTTGACCTGGTGATCGTGGCCGTGGGTG
>Ga0247611_10002680_pt1 | contig 27990 bp, 25 predicted proteins | sample 177DNAGHGhighgp2_FD_192422 | JGI IMG/M metagenome (GOLD analysis project Ga0247611, IMG submission 192422) | Sheep rumen microbial communities from Palmerston North, Manawatu-Wanganui, New Zealand - 1770 DNA GHGhigh gp2 | ecosystem: Host-associated > Mammals > Digestive system > Stomach > Rumen... | reverse complement strand
GTCGTCCTGACCTGCACAGCTTAGTTCGTTCGGACCTAACTTCACTGTCCACAAGTGTTGACCGCTGCTAAGATAACCTTCAACATAGCAGTCAAGTCCATTAGTGTTCGACTTGCGATTAACAACATAGTCCATCTCACCATTTCCATCTAAGTCTACTGGCCATACGTAGGCTGTGTTGAAATCGGATGATTTAAGAGGGCTGCCACCTTGCTCAAAGTTGATATCCATAAACATCGAACGAGCATCACGCTGCCTGAATTCAAATGCTATGCTCTGGGCAGATTCCTTACCGTTTTCAATGATTGTAACACTAACCTTCGAACCGAATGGTATCTGGCTTGTTGTAGTCTGAAAGTTAGTGTTCCTCACAGGACTGGCATTTACCTTTCTGCCGTCGGCATATATATTATAGGTGGCGTTTTCTGCTTCCTGAGCTAAACGGCGCCAAGTTACGAGAACGCTGCTGCCATTATTTACTGCCACAACACCACGACCCAGTTTGGGCTGAATGCGCTGAGCATTTAAAGAGAGCGATAATACGAAAGATATCGCTAAAACAAATAATGATTTGAATTTCATAATGATTATGTTTGTTAGTTATTGATTGCTATAGATAAAATGATATTTTTACGATTGCAAAGTTCATCAAAATTTACAACATATTCTTAAAATATCGTAAAATAATCTTATAATTTTGTAACAAAAACCTATATACAATCAACTTGTCTGATAAATCATTTAACTGTCAGATAAGAAAGACTTTGGCGATTTCTTATATTTATCCTTGAAACATTTTGTGAAATAACTTGGATAAGAAAAACCCACCAAGTCTGATATCTCGTTGATGCTGTAACTCGTTGTCTGAAGCAACATCAATGAATGTACAAGCCGTATGTCGCGGATGAATTCTGTTGGTGTCTTGCCGGTTATTTCGCGTAGTTTCCTGTAAAGATTCATTCTGCTCATATACATGTCCTGACTCAAAGAATCAACGCCATATTCTATATTGCTCAGATTTTTCTCAACTAAGTTCTGACAACGGTCAACAAAATCCTTGTCTTGAAACGACAAAGATGTATAATTCTCCGATGGATTCGACTCCTTATATCCCATCTCACGTGCATGAGCCTCTGCCGAACGCAATTTCTCTTCTAACATCTCTTTCTCCTTTTCATAGCGTTTCATGCGTTCAGTGAGTTTCCTGCGGAATCGTTTTGCACGACGTCTATACCATATTATCAATAATACGCCGACAATCAGCAATAATGCACATAATACATAGTGATACCATGGACGGCCATGATGGATGCTCAACACTTTGAATGAATCCGACCATCTTCCGTAAGAGTCCTTACCCTTCAAATATATGTCATGAGTTCCGTAGGGTATATTGTTGAGAGTAAAACTATTCACTCCTCTGTCCATCTCGTGGTATTCTCCGCCATCTATGCTGTAGGCATAACTGATGTGTTTGGCGTTTTCATAAACGAAGCTGCTTACGAAAAATGTTATAACATCCATCTTGCTTGGTATCGTCAGCTCACTTCCATCATAAGGCATCAGTATATGCTGGCCATCGAGTGTATAAGAAACCACAGATATCTTGCGTATCTCATTTTCAGTCGACAGGGCTTCTGTATTCTTGAGATGAACACTCCCTTCACTGCCTTCTATATATATACCATTGTCTTCAATATATATTGCTTGAAACGAACCAACCGACAACTCGTCGGAATTAATAGTTTTACAACCTCCGTTTTCGGTGTTGTATTCCTTCAGCGTATTACGCGACATTATCCAAAGACGGCTCTTGCCATCTGAACGGAGCTGACTGACGGCATCACCATTCAGATTGCCGGCAATGGAATCGTCTTCAAGATCATGGCTCTTTCGAGATAAACGGTAGACGTTGCCCAAACGGTTAGACACCCACAAATCATGACGACCATCAATAGTCAAACTCGAAAAGCTATTGCCTTCTGACAACTGAACGGCTTTTCCGCGCTCAATCTTGCAGAGACCTTTCGAATTGCTTATGAAGTAAATCGTTCCGTCGTTATCTATGACGATATCGTGAATACGACCGCAATCAGATAAAACTATCATAGATTCATCATCATGAATGCTGTAGATGTTATCGAACGTGCCGACATATATCGTGCCGTCAGGACTTTTGGTGAAGCAAAGTGAACGTTCTGAGAATAATTTGTTGATATGACTAATCTCCTCCTGGCTTATATATTGATAAGGAAGTGTGAGAACTTCTGATGAAGTGGGAGGGGCTGACCTTAGAGAGCCATCGAGAGAATAGTGATAGCGTTGTCCGTTGCTCGTAATTGCAATAATAATACCGTTCTTAGCATCATATTGGAGCTCCGAAGGATAATCGGAATCGGTCCACTCGCAAGCTATGAAACTGTCACTATGATTTGGAAGTCTGCACACACCGCCGTTCCACAGATTCGTCCAAATGCACGAGAGAGAATCTTCTAACAGTTGAACCACACTACGGTTTTTTTTGCCCCAATGTGTTTCATAGCGATGAAGCAAACGTCCTAAGGTGTCTAACTCAAGCACTTGATTACGATAGGCAACTAACACATTACCACTCTTCATGCATAGTATGCTGTTTATACGTTTGTCCATTAGTTCAATACTGTCTACGGGTACCTCAGCAACACCGGCACGAAGATACATCTCACGTATCATATAGTCTTTGGTACTTAATATGTATGCACCATTCTTTGTACCTAACCAAATGTCATGGGTATGGGGATGTTCTGCCAAACACATCACATCGTTACTCCTAAGTAAATCTGGATTATTGCGGTCGCTGCGGAATACCTCATAATGATAGCCATCAAAACGCTTCAGACCATCATGTGTGCCATACCATTCATAGCCTTTGCTGTCGGTAATTCTTGAATATATGTCATCTGAAGGAATTAACGATGTATTCAATATTTGGCTATATGTATGCTCAAAAGATAACAGCAGGAATAATAATAAAAAAACTAATCGAGTATTATGGTTTAACATTGACATTCTGATAATTATATGTCCATAGAACTTATGAACAACAAAGATAATGCATTTTATCGTTTTTAAAAACAGATTAATAAAAAAATACGTTTTTAAATCCTATTTTCAAGGTTTTTATCATGAAATACACTATCTTTGCTCAAAAATTCAACTATTATGGATAATAACTTTAATTCACATCAAGCAAACACGGAGGAAAATACGCAGATTTCTGCTAATCAGCAGCATCCTCAAGTAAATAACGAACAACAAACCACTTATAACCAAAACAATCCTAATCATCAACAACCGCCATATTTGAATAACGCACAACAATATAACACTAATAATGCTACCCATCAACAATCCTATGGATATAATGGGCAGCAGGGTAATGCTTATGGACCTCAACAGCCTTCTTATGGAGCTGGTGGGCCGCAACAACAGGCTCCCTATGGATATGGCGGAACGCAACAACAAGGCTACCCGAATCCGTACATGTATCCTTATGGAAGCAATCAGCCACAACCAGGATTTGGCGGATCAATAAAACTATTTTTCTCACAGTATGCCAAATTCTCAGGACGTTCCAGAAGACAGGAATATTGGTATGTCGTGCTGTTCACATTCCTTGTGGGATTAGTGTGCAATATAACGGGTTTGTCGGTCCTGTCATCTGTTGCTTCTCTTGTTTTCTTCATTCCTAATCTCGCTCTTCAATGCAGAAGACTACATGATATTGGAAGAACCGGACATTGGATTTGGCTCGATATAATATCATCTATCATGTTGACATTCTCATTAATATATATGATTATGTGTATGATTGTATATATTCCTGGTGTCTCCGACGAACTGGCTAAACAGGGAATCGATACTTATGCTCTTTATCAATTCTATTCTATAGTCGACATCCCGTATTATATCGTAATTGTATTTGTCATATTAGCTTTGGCAATCAAAATTACATTCCTTGTATTTAATTGCACAGACAGCAATAAAGGTACGAATCAATACGGACCATCGCAAAAATATCCCGACATTAATTCTTATCAACCATAATAAAAATCTCCGCAGCCCTGCGGAGATTTTTTATATCAGCTACGCCTAACCGATTGTTCTGAATAACTCTATTTTTTAGAAGGATGAAATTATGCTTTTTCACATTGCAAAATTACATCCATTCCTACAATATGTTTTTTATTTTCTGGACATCTAATATAAAAATCTGGACTTTTTACTTTTCCTATTTTTCTGAATGAGACACCCAAATTTACAAATTTTAAGCGCTATATTATTGAAAATCAATTATGATTTTCCTAAAAAGACTTTTGTCGGAAAAACAGGAAAAAAAAATAAACAATTGCTATTGAGGATTAATCAACACATTGGAGTTGGTAATGATTGTTCCTGGATGCAGTTCTACATTGCCACCTTTAATCAAAACATTTGCACCATTTATAATTACATCACCAATTGGTTTTGTATTTGTAACATTTCTGCCAACTATTATCTTTTGACCTACATAAATGCGATTGTCATTAATTGTTTCGTTCTGTATGTATGCGTTCTTGTGATAGGTTACTACGTATGGTATGCAGTTATGGCGGTCTATTTGGTTAATTCGTGGTTTTATTGACAAAGAATTAGGTTACTTCATTCTAAGTTTTCCACCTTGGATATATATCCCACGATTAGGCGGAGAGGTTAGCCGGCGGCCGGAGAGGTCGTAGAGGGTGTTATTATTTGTAGTAGGTGTGTTCACCGTGATTATACTATTTACAATATCCGACCATAAGCCACTGAATCTGTAGAACGGTTCGTCCTCCCAGGAGCAGTCAAGCAATAGGCTTTCTGGGTACTTGCCGTCTTTGAGGCCAACACCGGCATTGCCATCCAGGCCATATACACTTCCTACACCCTCTATCCAGCATACCATGTTGCCACTGTCATAGTTTCCGCTCTCGTCAGCCACGTTAACGTACAAGTGTTTCAAAGTATGACCTTCAACAAGTCTGTCTTCAACTCTCTCAACCCTGCACGTCCTCGTTTCCAGCTTATGAGGCACAGAATAGTCATTATTGAAGTTGAACACTGCCACCTCCATCTCGTCGCCTGCTTAGGCAGAGAAATCATAAAGCAGATATGATGTCTCTGCTCCCTCGTATGGCCTGACATATACTTTCTTTTCAAAATCCTGCCTATCACCATTATTCACTCGTTTCTCGCTCATTGCCGCAACCACATGAGCATTGGCTGTATCTCCGTTTTCACAGGCATATATCTTGCGCCAGATGTTTATGCCCGACTCGTCTATTTGGGTATCTGGTTGCTCAAGTTTAGTGAAATACATCCTTGCCGGGTTGTCCCCGGTCTGCATGATTCCACTTTCGGAATATTCCTCAACCCATATCGTATTGGCATCAAGCATGTTGTAATATTCAGGCTCTGCTTGATTATAGAGAATGGTGTTGTCCTCGATGCAACATTCCAACTTGGAACCTTGGTCATAGCGAATGAATTCTGCATTCCATACGGGGGAAGACAGACTCCCGATTCCCTCAATCCAGCATCCATAAGAAATGCCGGTGTCTTCAGCTTCGGGTGAGTTAATGTCACTCAAATACATGTATTTCATCTTTGTTCCTCCCACGTCTTGGTATTCCACGTCTGTCAGTTCAACCTCTATCTCGATGGGGGTCCATAATTTTTTGTATTCTGGAGCAAGATACACCTTTGCTGTCTCACCTGCTGACATATTGAAATCATACATCAGGTAGCTGTCTTCATAACCGGAAGGAATAAAATACACTCTATTGTCGGTTTCGAACAAAGAGGCCAGATATTGGATATCGTCAGAATGGAATGTGTCATAGCCATACATTCTTATGCATGGCTTTTCGTTGATGATAGTATCACCAGAGAGGGCATACGTAACAGACTTGTTCTTGTAGTTACCCATCTTTGTGTTATAATATGAACTGGATAGCCTTACTTGCCACATCTTGCCATCCTTAACAAAAGTGACAGCGTTCAAACTTGAACAAAGCATCATGAAACATATAAACAAATAATATTTCATATTCATAGTGAATTAGTTTATTGTTCCAGAATCTATTTGTAATATATTGCCTATTGGTAAAGCAAATTGACTGTTCTCACAAGTGTTTATCAATCAACGAACCTTCTTCCGTCCGTTCTCGATGTATATCCCACGCTCAGGCGGAGAGGTTAGCCAGCGGCCGGAGAGGTCGTATATGGCATTGGAATCATTAATTGAAGATTGTGGATTTAGTATTGTTTGTTCTTCCATTCTTGTGACATCATCATGACAAACCAACTCTACAGGATTCTTATCTTTGTATCGGATTTTGTAAGTGCCAGTTTTAAATCCTGGTATCTTTACTTCAAATCGTAATGGAGCGCCTAAAGAAGGGATGAATAATATAGGCTCTGTCACAACCAGGGTAATGATAATATTATCAATTTTTGAAAATCAGTGTGTTATAAAGAATATTGCAGTCAACGGACTGTGATATTATAAGTTCTTTACAGATCCCATAAACAGTATCGTGCCTGTTGATGAGTCAAATATGCAATACACAAATGGATGGTCTATACGTAATTCTACAGCCTTCTCCTCATAAGATGGTACTCCAGTGCTCTTCTCGCCAATATATGTAACAGCCGCGGCTTCCGTGCCATCTTCATCCACATCTATAACAGACTTTTGCCTGAATTCGTCTGCCATGAGTGGAATGGTGGACAGACGCGACAGACAGCCACTTTCTGTGAACAACTTCTTTATTCCCATCACTTTCATAATCTCAACCAAATCCATATCGGCAGATGACTTGAATTTTGGAAGCCTTATGTCAATAAGTGATTTTGTCAGTTTTTCATTGATTCTTCTCCATTCTCCGTCGTTAAGGCTTTCAACACATAAACCAAGCCCTGACTTTGACTTTGGCAGACAAACCATCATACTATATTTATCTACAAAAGGAATACAGACAACATCCATTTTCTCTAAAGAAGCGTAATTGGCATATAACGGTTGACTCCATCGCATCATATCTACTTTTGGTGCCTTGCCGTTACTGTTATAGAATGTCTCTTTCGATGTTAGCTTCTTGTCAAAGCAGTCGGACCAAGATGCTTTGAAATAAACTGCATTGGCGAGCACAAGACGAGACGACATTGGGCCGTCGTCGATAATTTTATCTATCATGCCATGAGTCTTGTCTGAACACCATGAGTTGATGATTTTACCGGCATCATCTGCATTAATGTCCACCCCCATTATGTCACTGTCATAATAGTTTTTTAAATTAGAACGAAATGCCCTGAAAACCGGTTTTGTATGGTCAATCCATGCTGCGTTTGCTATTTCCATGGCACATTCTTCGTCATCCGACTTGAGCAGGTTGAGCAACATACGGTTGGCAGAGTTGTAGTTTTCCTGGCTACCATCATACCCCAACACCTTATATATTTCATCCAATGTCTGCTCGTTGGCTCCATTGGCAATCAAGGCTAGTACCTGCTGTGCGCTAAAAGGAGATACTAAAAGGTTTTCGCCTTTATTAAACTCGTCACTCTCCAACTGTTTGAACAACTCGATAGAAAACGTATTTAACCCATCAAGTGCTGATCTTTCGGATTCCGACAAAGTATTTCTATTATATGCCGACCCGTCGAAACCTGTCGCTTCTTCACCTATTAAAGCCAGTTCCTTCTGATTCTTTATATAGTACTGACTCTCAATATCACCTGTTTCGGTTTTGTCGGACATATTGTCATCATCATCAGAACAAGAAAGTAAACATGGAATTGATATTATGAATGTAATCATCATTAAATTACATATATGCTTTTTAAAGCATGTTTTTGAATTTGAAACAAACATAATTCTTAGTATTTAATTGTAAATAATATCTTTAAACTATTGTTTGGATAAGCAAATATACAAAATTAATAATAAAAATACTTTTTATTTAACAAGAAAATAATTCAAGCTTAAATATATGGAACATAATATCTAATATTATAGTTGAAATCATATCCAGCAGTTGGTGGATATGGTCCAGAATCCAAACTTGAATAATTTGTAGTATCAAACACGTTATCTAGGAAGTACCAGGGAAGGGTGTAAGAACAATCTTTGGTTTTCCACCATTGCTCTGTGCATAAATTAACTCACATGATGAAGTAATTAAAAGTAAAATAAGTACAATCAGTTTTTTCATGGGAAATATATTAAATAAGTTAGACAATATTTAAAATGAAAAAGTAATGTACAAAAATATATTTTAATTAAATTACATCAAAAGACAAGGGGGTGGAAATTTGACTACACAGCAAAAGCATAATAAAGTTTTGATATTCAATTATGAAGACAATAAATGCATAGCTATTTTAACATTTTAGTGGTGGAAAATGTCTTAAATCAAACTGAATTTAATAATTTTTAACAGTATTCTTTGACAGATTTGAGTAGTCATTCTCAACAATTCACAAGTTTCCAATTATATCCTCCAAAGAAATATGGGAGTCATAAACATTGAAAATTTTTCTTTTTATCACTGCCTTTCTTTTCTTAACGGCTGATGGTGTTATTCCAAAAATCATTCCAATCATGTGGTTGGTTTCCTTCAACTTTATAAGCATACATAACCGTATGTCATCTTCTTTAATATATGGATGATTACCCTTTAAATTTTTCACAAAATAATTATCAGTTTCATTAAGGAGATCCTCCATATCCCGCCATAATTTGTCAGACAGGTTTGGAGTGCCATCAGTAAAACAAACATCATGGTTTCCAATTTATTTAATAAATGTCTCTGGATAGTACATATCTGTGTAGTCTTCTTTTGTATAATCTCTTTCTGATCTTGTATCAATTTTTCCGCCTCATATTTCTCGTTCAAAAGAGTTGAATGTCGCAGACGCTGATTTATTATATTATTTAAACGTTTTTTGTTTCTCATTTATATATCTGTATCTCGCCCAAAGTAATAAAAATAAGGAAAGCATGATGAGAAGCGATATTAACAATGTGATTATCCTCATTCTCTGCTCGTGCTTTTCCTTGAGTAGTTCCTTTTGTGACAACTCTTCCATTAAGTCTTTACGGTATTCTGCCTTTTCCTGCTCTAAATGGAAGAACCCATCCTCCATACATTGGTATGCTGAATCTATGGATTCTGACACAGTACTATAATCGTTTGTGCGTAATGCTATGTCTGCAAGATAACGTTGTTTGAGATATTTGTTAATATAATCACTTGAATCGAGACGTATCTGACAAACCAAATTTCGGGCTTCAGTTAGAGAATCCGCATCTATATAGCAACGAACCAGAGATAGTTGAGAGTTTGCAAGAGTGGCACCTTCTGCAGTTGATATTCCTTTACGGGAATATTCTACTGCTTTGTCAAAAATACCCTGATGCCAGTATAATCCGGCAATCCCCATGAACACCTCATTTTTTGTCTTGGAAAAACCATTCTTTTCGGATATTTCCAATGCGCGATTGTAGCAGTCTGATGCATTTCCAAAATCTGACATCGCCGTATAGACAGCAGCCATTTTAGTTAGGATTAAGGCTTTGTTTTTCTCGTCATCCTTTACTTTATCATATATATCCAAAGCATTCCTAAACTGCTCAAGTGAATATCTGGGATTACTCCAGAGTGCTTGCATACCTAGCTTTGTGTAAGCTAAATAGCATGTATGGAATTCTCCACACCTTTCTGACTCTTTTATAGCTTCACGCATTAAGTCCTCGCACTCTTTTGTGCTGTCACATTGAGAATAGTATAGTCCCATGTAATAGCAACTGGATGCGTATCGGCTTAATATAATGCTGTCAGCATATTTGCCTGAACTGGTCTCGTCCTTGAAATACAAATAACTTTGACGTATAAGGGAGTCACTTTTTACGCTCGCCCCAAGCCTATTGTCGGTATAAGTCCTTAACAAACCATATTATAATGCTCTGTCGCTTTCGTTAAGGTTTTCATAATTTTCAATTGTCTTAAGCACGGAGTCAGCACTGTCGGGCAAAGCCGGTAGATAGTGCTCTGCCCGCTCCAACAATAAGGATGTTTGGCTGTCCCCACAAGAGAGAAACAACAATGGAATGATATATAAAATCTTTCTTAATGAAATGTCCATAGACTGAACTTGCTTCAAATAACATTTAGATGCAAATATAATCTATTTTCGATTTAATTATTCATTAATGGCTGAATTTAATTCTTTTACATTGTTTTTAGTAATGGCTATTCTCACATTACAAAAAACAAATAGCATAGCCATAGTGGTTTTTAACCATTTACTGGTCCTTCTGAATTACGCATGAATGCTGTTTTGTGTCGGGGTCGTAGTTGATGCCAACTAGCAGTATGTTGCCGGAAAACTGGCGCAGCTTGGCGGGATAGTCCTTGCGAAGGATCTGGTCTATGGCGGCTGAGGTGTCCTTGCGGTTCTTCAGCTCAATGAGAATTACCGGTGAATCCACGTTCTTGCGAGGTATGAGTACGAGGTCGGCAAAGCCCTTGCCCGACGGCAGTTCACGGAACACCACATAGTCGTTGCGGGCATAGTAGTAGGCAATGGAGATGACGCACGAAAGCGAGTTCTCGTCGTTATACGACAGGATGCTGGTGTTCTCGTCGTGTGCCTGGTCCAGAGCCTTTGCCACTGCCTCCTCGTCGCCGCGGAGGGTGGATTGCAGCAGCTTCTCCGACTGCTCCAGCGAACGGACCACATTTGTCCAGTCGGTATCTTCTACTGCGTTCGACATCTCACCTCCCACCTCAAAGTTTGGAACATAACATTCGCGCCTTTCCCAGTCGTAACTGAGGTAACCAAGATGAATCAGTACTGTAAGCACGTCGTCCTTGGACCGGATTACCGACATGTCGTTCTGGAACTTAGTGGTGTTCACCTTGCATCGTCCTCCTGCCAGCATCTCTATGATGTCGTCCTTAAGCCCCTCGTAGTTATAGTTTATATATGCAGCCACGGCGTCGTAGGCACCGGTGCTCGCCCAGAAACTGCGGCAACGGCCTGAATCCACTGCCTGCATCACGGAGTTGGGGTTGAACATCGAATGCTCGTCGCCTATCTGATAGCCGTCGTACCATTTCTCCAGGTCTGAGAAGTCCATGCCGTGTTTGTCGGCAAGCATACGCACCTCGTCCTTCGTGAAACCGAAATACTGAGCCATCCTTCGAGGCTCAACCATTGAATACTCTATGAAATTGTTCAGTGCCGACTCCGTCTTGTATTTCTTTATCGGCAGGATGCCGGTAAGGTATGCTCCCGCAAACACATTTGACGACTGGCCACTCTTAAACATACGGCGGAGCCAGTCAACATACTCGTCCATTGCCTTGGAACCAGACTTGAACTCGCGGCAGATGGCGTCCCACTCGTCTATTATGAAGATGAAACTCTGGTCTATCGTGGACCTCACCCTGATGAGATAAGTCATAAGGCTTTCGTCTTCCTTCATTGGCACGTTGGGATAAGCTTCGTGGATATCGGCTTTAAGAGTCTCCTGAATCTTCTTAACGATACTCTCATCCTTGATTTCTGTGACAAAGTCACTCATATCCACATATATCACCGGGTATTTATTCAGATGCTTCTCAAAGCACGGATCACCAGCTATCTCCAAGTCCTCGAACAGTGAGCGTGAATCGCACGACTGGTCGTAATAGGCGTTGAGCATCTTGGCTGCCATCGACTTGCCGAAGCGGCGGCAGCGCGTCACGCAGCTATACCGTCTTTCTGTGAAAAGAGAACCATTCACTATTCTTATCAGTCCAGACTTGTCAACATACTCGCTGTTGCGCGACGACTGGAATCCCGAATTGCCTATGTTGATATACATTCCCATAATCGGAGCCTTTTGACGTTACACTCGCAAAATTACTAAAAAAAACGAACCAAGCAAAAAAGCCATGCAAAAAAACTCCGCTCATCACGAGCGGAGTTTTCTGGTTGGTAATATCCAACCGATTTCATTCATTACATGAGAGAATTGAAACTTAAAAAATTTCGTTTGGTGTTTTTAGTAACTATATTATTATTGTTTATCAAAAAATTATTCTGTCTGCAGTTGTTCCACTTTTGCATCGGTGTTTTGGTCGAACTTAATGCTGTCGGCTTTCGCCGTCATATTGCGCTGAACTGTTTCGAGCACCTGCTTCACTTCTTCCTTTTGTATATAGGTTTCAGATGTGAGATTGTCGCCATAGTCGATATCCTCCTCGCTCATAAGTCCTCTGAGTGCAGCTCCACCAACAGTCAGGATCACTGCCACAGCCGCTGCAGCCTGTAGGAACGGCATGATTCGGTGTCTGAATGTCACCTTGATAGCCTTCGTCTTCATGTCGTCGGCCTCTTCCTCAGCGATGATATTTTCGAAACGCTTGTCGAAATCATCGGACACGCGCATCTCAGCATCTTCCGCCAAGCAGTTGAAATAATCTGCGTAAGGTCTGAGGGTTTCTGGCACATCGTTCTGGCTGAAAAATGATTTCAGTATGCGTTCTTCTTCCAGAGTGGTGTTGCCATCCCAGTAGCGTTCCAGCAGTTGTTCTATGTATGTATAGTTCATCATTGTTTCGAATCAGTAAAAATGCTTTTTTAAGGTTGTTGTTTCATTGCTTGTTCCCCAGTCTGCTCAACCGTTCCTTTAGTCTTTGACGTCCTCTGAAAATGTTCACTTTCACATCGCTTTCTCCTATACCCATAATCTCTGCAATTTCCTTGTAGGATCGTCCTTCCACGTCTCTTAGCTGAATTGCCGTCCGTTGCTTTTCTGGCAGGCTGTTAATGAGAGCTTTGAGATATCCGTATCGTTCTTTGCTTTCAATCTCTTCATCGGGGCTTCTGCTGTAATCCACTTGCTCATGAATGGTTTCGTCAAGCGAAATATTCTGATGTTCTTTCAGAGCGTTGTGGTCGAGCGCGAGATTTCGGCAGATGGTGAGCGCAAATGCCTTCAGGTTTTCAATCTCCTTGTCCTGCGTCTCATTCCAGAGTTTTACGAGCGTCTCTTGCACGATATCCTCTGCGTCTTCCCTGTTGAGGGTGATGCGCATTGCCAGTCGGAAGAGCACATCTTTCAACGGCAAAATATCGTTTTTGAAACTCACTTCTTTCATAAGACGGATTAATGGATTAAAAAGTTACAGAAAATTTTAAAAATTTTAAATGAAGAATGAAGAATTATGTTACTTTAGTTGAAGAACCTTTAATAATTAAGGATTTTAGATTTATGATTATGCGTGGTTTGATTTTCAGGAGCTTAGTGAACGATTTACAAGTAGATAGAGTTTGTCGTTTGGTCGTACTTTTTCATTAGTTTTTATTGAAATGCGCTGTCCCCGAGTGGCTGTTTGCACTGGTTGAAGTTCGTAGCGTATTTCGTCGACGTTTTGGATGATGGCACCTGTAGTGGTTCCCGTGATGAGTATCTTATCGCCTACATGCAGTTCTTCGTTTTCCACGAGGAATTCCCCCACCCCGAGTTTTGAGAAGTATTTGAGGCATTTGGCAGAATACACTTTCTTTTCCTTAGCTTTGGAGCCATATACCTCGCACCATTCTCCGAGTTGCTGTCCTTGATAATATCCGTCCCAGAATCCACGGTTGAAGACAGTGGATAGTTCGTCGTCCCATCTTTTTTTACGTTGCTCATCGTTGTTGAATGTGCCGTCCACCACAGCATTGATTGCTTCGTTATAGGCATTGACCACCACGTGTACATATTCCGGTCCGCGTGCTCGTCCCTCAATCTTGAACACACGCACTCCGGCATTTATCATGATATCCATGAACTGAATAGTTTTCAAATCCTTTGGCGACATGATATATTTATTGTCGATATTGAGTTTTGTGCCCGTTTCGAGGTCGGTTACTTCATATCCACGCCGGCATATCTGCACGCACTCACCTCTGTTGGCTGAACGTCCGGCATTGTTTAGGCTGAGATAGCACTTTCCGCTGATGGCCATGCAGAGTGCTCCATGACAGAACATCTCAATTCGGATGAGTTTTCCTGATGGTCCAGTGATATTCTCTTTTATGATGGCATCATAAATATCCTTCACCTGCCACATATTTAGTTCTCGAGCAAGCACCACTACATCAGCAAACTGCGCATAGAATTTGAGTGCTTCCACATTGGATATGTTAAGCTGAGTGCTCAGATGCACCTCCTGCCCAATCTGTCGGCAATATGTCATTACTGCCACATCGCTTGCGATGATTGCGGAAATGCCGGCTTTGTGTGCCGTGTCGACTATTTCATGCATGGTGTCTATGTCTTCGCCATAGATGATGGTGTTGACAGTGAGGTAGGATTTCACTCCTTGCTTACTGCACAGAAGCGCTATTTCCTTGAGGTCTTCGAGAGTGAATGCATTGGCCGAATGTGATCGCATATTCAGTTTTCCTATTCCGAAATACACTGAATCAGCTCCGGCATTTATAGCTGCAGCCAGGCTCTCTCTGGACCCCACTGGCGCCATTATTTCAAAATCACCGCGTTTCATGCTTTCTTTTTCTTTAACCTTGTTATTCATTATTATTTGCAAAGATAGCAATTTTTCTCTAAAATCCATAAAATACAGGCGGATGAAGTAATTCTAAAGACCAAGATAGCGACATAATGGAAAGGCAATATAACGACATAATCAAATATCATTTTTTATTTTAATAATTTTATAGTAAACTTTTTAATTTGCAGAGCCGATATTTTTTGAGTAACTTTGCATAAAGTTATAGAAGAGAGATGATATTCAACTACGATGTACTAGTGATAGGCGGTGGACATGCCGGCTGCGAGGCTGCTGCTGCATCTGCCAATATGGGCGCAATGACCTGCCTCATGACTATCGACATGAACAAGATAGCCCAGATGAGTTGCAATCCTGCCGTTGGTGGTATTGCAAAGGGTCAGATTGTGCGTGAGATAGATGCGATGGGTGGGCAGATGGGTGTTGTGACCGATGCTTGCACCATCCAATTCCGTATGCTCAACCGATCTAAGGGTCCAGCGATGTGGAGTCCACGTGCACAGTGCGACCGTGGCAAGTTTATATGGAAATGGCGCGAGGTGCTCGATTCCACTCCCAACCTCGATATATGGCAAGACCAAGCCACGGAACTCATCGTAGAAAACGGCAAGGCAGCGGGGGTGAAAACCCTCCTGGGTGCAGAATTCAGAGCAAAGACAGTGGTTATCACCGCCGGCACCTTCCTCAACGGGCTTATGCACATAGGAAGGGTTCAGATAGCTGGAGGCCGTATAGCCGAGCCGGCAGCACTCATGCTCACTGAATCCATCACACGTCACGGAGTGAAGAGTGGAAGGATGAAGACCGGCACACCAGTGAGGATTGACCGGCGAAGTGTGGACTTCTCTCTTATGGAGCGTCAGGACGGCGATGATGAATACTATAGTTTCTCGTATATGAGCGAAGGGAAGAAGCTCAAGCAGTTGCCTTGCTGGATTTGCTACACCAACGACAAGGTGCATGAGGTTCTGCGCAGCGGATTTGCCGACTCACCACTCTTCAATGGTCAGATTCAAAGCATCGGCCCGCGCTATTGTCCAAGCATAGAGACCAAACTGCACACCTTCCCTGACCGCAATCAGCACATGCTCTTCCTCGAGCCAGAGGGTGAAGACACCAACGAGATGTATCTCAACGGGTTCAGTTCGTCGCTTCCAATGGATGTGCAGATAGAAGCCCTCAAGAAGATTCCTTGCTTCAAGAACCTGAAGGTTTACCGCCCAGGCTATGCCATAGAATACGACTATTTTGAACCTACCCAGCTCAATCACTCGCTTGAATCTAAAGTTATTGAGGGTCTGTTTTTTGCAGGTCAGGTGAACGGGACTACCGGCTACGAAGAGGCAGCAGGCCAGGGTCTGATAGCCGGCATCAATGCAGCACTGAAGATTCATGGCAGGGAACCGTTTGTCCTCAAGCGCAACGAGGCATATATAGGAGTTCTGATTGACGACCTTGTGACGAAAGGAGTTGACGAGCCATACCGCATGTTCACGTCGAGAGCCGAATACCGGATATTGCTTCGCCAGGACGATGCCGACATGCGCCTGACAGAAAAAGCCTATAAAATAGGTCTTGCAAGTGAAGAACGCTATCAACGAATGAACGACAAGCGTGAGCGTATCCATCAGATTATCAGATTTGCCGAATCGTTTTCGGTGAAGGCAAGCATCATCAACCCATCCCTTCTGGAAATAGGCACCACACCGCTTCAGCATGGATGTAAATTAGAGGAATTGCTTGGTCGTCCACAGATAACGATCAACAACCTACTGCCACATATTGGACCATTCCAGAAAGAGATGGACCGCATCTGTGCCGGACTTTCGGACACTCAGCGTGAGGAACTGATAGAAGCCACTGAGATACAGATAAAATACAAGGGATACATAGCACGTGAGAAGCAGATAGCCGAGAAGATGATACGTCTGGAAAACATTAAGATTGAGGGAAAGTTCGACTATATGAATATGAACCAAATCACGATAGAGGCTCGACAGAAGCTGAATGCCATACAACCCAAGACACTTGCTCAGGCAAGCCGAATACCAGGCGTATCGCCCAACGACATCAATGTGCTACTGGTGCTGCTGGGAAGATAATTTAAATGAATAATAAAAAATTTTTTTTAGTTGACAAGTAAACAAGTTGACAAGTTGGTTGTATTAGTTGACGAGTAGACATTGATGATATGGCAGAAGACGATATAAATTCCAAAAAAATCCAGAGAAAAATAGTTCTGTAAATTTCTAAAATTGGCTTCGCCGAATCTAAAGGTTTCTTGAGAGAAAATAATCTCTGATTTCGCTGGTTTCTTGAGAAAAAAATCAAAAAATTCCAAAGAAAAAAATCTATAAATTATAATAATTCCAGACTAAAAGAAAATTCTAGAGCATAAAGATATGAACAACGAATATTTAATGAAAAACCTCAGATGTATTGAGGATTTCCCTATTCAGGGAATAAACTTTAGAGATGTGACCACCCTGTTCAAGAACGCAAAGTGCATAGAGATCATGGACGACGAACTCTATGAGCTATATAAGGACAAGGGCATCACGAAAGTAGTGGGAATCGAATCTCGAGGATTTATTATGGGTGCCATCTTGGCCCGTCGTCTAGGCGCTGGCTTGGTGATGTGTCGCAAGCCAGGTAAATTGCCAGCAGAGACTATCAGTCAGACGTTTGAGAAGGAGTATGGCACCGACACGATAGAGATTCATAAGGATGCTATCAGCGAGGATGATGTGGTTCTTATTCATGACGATCTTCTTGCCACTGGCGGCACGATTAAGGCGGCGTGGGACTTGGTTAAAAAGTTCAACCCGAAGAAATGCTATATGAATTTCATCATAGAAATTCGCGATGAAGGCCTCACCGGAAGAGAAAATATAGGCGACGGCATTGAAGTGACGACCCTTATCAAGGTGTAAAAAAAAATGGAAAGCTTATGAAATGCTTTCCATTTTTTTAGTTTATAATATCAAAAATATATTTACAAATATTAAACCTAACTTACTCATTTTTCCATTTAATCTGATTTATATTTCGCATGAGTCCCTCATATTTAGCTCGCTTTACTGCCGAGTCACTGAAGAGTCGCTGATATTCTTCTTTAGATAGTTTTTTCCAGTCTTCGGTTTGCATTGACATGAATTCTTCTGAAGGATTGAATTCTTCGATATCGGTTGGTTGTGCAAAGCGGTTATGTGGGCATGCCAGTTGGCATCGGTCGCATCCATATATGCATTTTCCCATCTTCGATGCAAGTTCTTGAGTCAGTTCACCACGGTTTTCAATCGTGAGAAACGATAAACATTTGTTGCTGTCGAGTATATATGGTTTGCACAGTGCTCCCGTTGGGCATGCCTCGATGCATTGTCTGCAACTGCCGCAATGGTTCTCAATAGGCGAGTCGTATTCCGAAAATTCCATGTCGGTGATTATCTCCCCAATAAAGAAGAAGCTGCCACTTCCAGGTATGATCAGTGATGTGTTTTTCCCTATCCATCCTATTCCACTCTTCCATGCCCAATAGCGGTCGAGCACAGGCACGGTGTCGCAACAGAGCAGTCCTCTGTAATGGGCATCGACGTCATTTTTTTTATCCCTTATATCTTTTATGCCAATAGACTGGGCAAGCATTGTCATTCGTCGCCTCATCACGTCGTGATAGTCCTTGCCGTATGCATAATAAGCAAACTGCAGTTGATTATCGTCGAGCAGTCGTGAAGGATAATAGTTGAGTGCAACGACGATTACGCTCTTGGCTCCATCCAGCAGTAGTCGCGGGTCGAGGCGTTTTTCGATATTACGCTGCATATAATCCATACTTGCATTGTTTCCCTCTGCAAGCCAGTTCTCGAATGCCTCCACATTGCTTCGGCCCACCTTTTCCGCCCTTGCTATCCCACAAGCATAAAAGCCGAAACGCTTGGCTTCGGCTTTCATTTTGTCTGTATTGAAAAATGTGTGTCTACTACTCGGCATAGCATTTATTGCATTTAACTAAAAGAATCATTTCAGATGTCTGCTCCATTTCATGTTTTCGTCGAACACCTTGAATGCATAGCCCTCGTTCTTTAGCCATTCGAGACATTCTGGGAGAGCCGTCTTGAGTTTGTCGATGCTACGCAGTGAGTCGTGGAAAGTAATTATAGAACCGTTTCGTGCATATTTTTTCACGTTTTTTACCACATCTTCAGCATTGAGCCATTTAGAGTAGTCGCGTGTGACGAGGTCCCACATGATGATTGTTGACTTATGTCTGAGGAAGAGATAAGGCCACCTTCGCATCCATCCGTGAGGCGGTCGGAAGAGTTTCGACTGAATCAGTTCGTGTGCCTTCTTCACATTTTGAATATACTTTCGAGTAGGCGTTCTGAATCCGATATGGTTATGAGTGTGGTTTCCCACTGCATGTCCCCTTCTTTTAACCTCTGCAAACAATTCCGGATATTTCGACACGTTGTCGCCTACCATGAAGAATGTAGCTTTCACATGGTATTTATCGAGCATATCGAGAATCCATGGGGTGGCTTGAGGTATGGGTCCGTCGTCGAAGGTTATATATACAGCTCTGTCGGTTTTATCCATGCGCCATATAGCGCTTGGATAAAGCCAACGGAGCCATTTGCTGGGTTGTTCGATAAACATATCGTTTATTGCAGTTGGGAAGGATTTGAAATGCTATTGCAGTTGGATTCCAAGTTTCTGACAGCGGTCAATAAACACAGCAGAAACTTGGTTCATTGTCCTTTCCATTGTCTTAGAGTGCTGTTGGAGTGTCTTAGTCTCTTTATCAGTAAACTGCTTGTATCCTTCCTTGCCCTCCAATGCATCGTCGTAGATACCAAGTAGGCTGTTGATAGTAATAATCTCTGCATAGCATTCGTTGTAGACAACAGTGAAGTTATAGTCGTTGAGCGACAGATACCAGTTGGCATATTCCTCCGAACGTTTCTTCAATGCATTCATGATATGTTCAGCCTTATCGATTTTACCGAGCTGCATATATGCAGTAGCCATTTCGATTGACCCGCTGAACGGATCGTGCGGAATATTGTATTCAGGAATTTCAGCCTCACACTTCTCGAGTGCCTTGAGTGCCTTGTCGTGCTTGCCTTCATCCATCAGACTCTTGATGAGGAGCGAGAACCAACGTCGGTGTGTGAAGCACATACGCTGCGTTGTCTCATCTATATACAGTCCTTTCTGCTTTAGATTGCCATACTTATATTTGTTCATCATGTTGTCGTACATCTTTTCAGTGTCGACAACAGTTCTCTGAGCCTGGTTTTCAGGATAAGTGAACGGAGTGAATCTCCATGCTATACCTTCTTGAATGAAATGCTTAAATAGGCTGCCATAGTTGTCTGGACCCACTGTGGTGGACATATAGAGCGGTCGTTTGAAATTGCTCTGTCCAATCATCTCAAGCATCATCATGAAATTCTTGTAGACAGTGTGTCTGCCACTGAGGTCGATTATCATTCGGTCAGGAATAGAGTCGTTCTCAATCTTCATTCCCGACTTGCGAACTGCCTCTTTATCTACATTAAGATATAGAGTATCTGACGGTAGGCACGGCGGTATGTCAGCCACTTGATCCTTATATTGTTCAGGCACACGCTTGAGTACGAATTTCTGAATTGCGTTGTTCAGTTCGAACGGTTCCTCGCCCCATATTTCCTTAGCTGTCTCAGGATTTTCAGCATACATCTGCCTTATCATCTCCTTCATGCTTATCTCCTTTCCACCTGCAAGTCCCACAGTCGGGTTCACATCGACAGATTCGTTCTCACCTGTGGCATATTCATATTTCTTCCATGAAATAGGCAGTGGCGATGATTGTCCTTTGCCTTCGAATGCCGGTCGTTTCATCTGATCGATATACCAGTCTGTCTGCAGATATGAGAGGTTGCACACACGCACGTCTGTACGGTTGCCCTCTGTGTCTTCATTATACCATAGAGGGAATGTGTCGTTGTCGCCGTTTGTGAAAATCACACCATCGTGTGGCACTGTCTCGAGATAGTTGAGTCCGAAGTCCCGGCATACGTATCGTCCGCTGCGGTCGTGGTCGTCCCATGTCTGGCTGACCATCTGCAGAGGCACTGCAAGAGCAGGCACCACAGCGAGCGATGCGGCGATGATATCCTTACGGTCTTTCATTCCACGCTTTATCCATTCATAGATTGCGCTGACTCCCAGTCCGCACCAAATAGCGAAGGCGTAGAATGAGCCGGCGTATGCATAGTCGCGTTCACGCGGTTGTCCCGGTGTTTGATTTAGATAGAACACGATTGCGAGTCCTGTCATGAAGAAGAGGAAGAACACCACCCAGAACTGCTGAATGCCTTTCCTTCCCCGGAACGCCTGCCAGAAGAATCCGAGCAGTCCGAGAATGAGTGGAAGGCAATAGAACACGTTGTGACCCTTGTTCTCACGCAGGTCGCTTGGCAGTTTGCTTTGGTCGCCCAGCATGGCATTGTCGATAAAAGAAAATCCGGTAATCCAGTTTCCATGTTCCAGTTCTCCGTTGCCTTGTATATCGTTCTGTCGTCCGGCAAAGTTCCATAGGAAATATCTCCAGTACATGAAATTCACCTGATAGGATATAAAGAACTTCATGTTTTCTGCGAAAGTAGGTATTTGCACAGATCCGTCGGCAGTATATGCATACGGCACAGTTTTCTTGTCGACGTCTCCGAGCCAGTTTTCATATTGTCGTGCATACTGGCTATTGTAGATTCTCGGGAAGAGCATACACTGGTCGGAAGGATATACATATTCAATTTTTCCACCCATGTTGACATATTCGTCAGGCTCATTTTCCGATTTCTTCTCCTTCGGCATATATCTTGGTGCACCTTCCGAGAACTTATAGTTCATCTTAGCCTCATCTACGTCTGGCATTGACGCGTATGTCTGTCCGAAGAACAGTGGTCGGTCGCCGTATTGCTCACGTCCGAGGTATTCGGCCAGTGTGAACACGTCTTCAGGTGAGTTCTGGTCCATTGGTGGGTTTGCAGTGGAACGTATTACGATTACAGCGTAGCTTGAGTATCCCACAGTGATGAGCGTCATGCACAGAAGGGTTGTGTTGAGCAGACGCGATGTGATTTTCACATTTTTGAACAATAAAACTCCCAATATAATCAGTACGATAATCCCTACAGCCACGCTTCCTGCTCCATGTCCATAGAACGGTATTCCGAGCAGAGCAGTGCAAACAAGGAATGCTATTCTCGACTTCACTGTCAGTTCCTTCTTATGTGTGGTATATAGTCCCCAAACGAGTGCACATACCAGCAGTAAGATATAGAAATAAAGTCCTGTGTCGAAGGACATTCCCAATCCATTGACGAACAATAGTTCGAACCATCCGCTTACCTTCATGATTCCCGGAACCATACCATATAGCACAGCTGCAACAATCACCACTGACACAGCCAGTACGAGCAGTGATCCCTTGAGTGTGGCTTCCTTCGCTTTCTTGAAATAGAACACGAGCACGATGGCAGGAATACAGAGGAGGTTGAGCAAGTGTACTCCAATTGATAGTCCGACGAGATATGATATGAGTACAAGCCACTTGTCGCTATGCGGATTGTCGGCATTATCTTCCCATTTGAGTATAAGCCAAAAGACAAGTGCTGTGAAGAAAGAAGAGAATGCATATACCTCACCCTCAACTGCAGAGAACCAGAATGTGTCGCTCCACGTATAAATCAACGCACCTCCCACTCCGCTCGCCATGATAGCGATGAGTTGCGGCAGGGTCATGGTTTCCACGTCGTCGTGTATCAGTTTCTTTGCTAGATGAGTGATACTCCAGAATAGGAAGAGAATACATCCAGCACTTAGCAATGCCGACATTATATTAACCATCACCGCCACTTGCGTCTGATCGCTGGCAAATAGAGTGAAGAATTTGCCGAAGAGCATGAAGAAAGGAGCTCCAGGTGGGTGTCCCACTTCGAGCTTGTCGGCAGTAGTAATAAACTCAGGGCAATCCCAGAAGCTGGCAGTTGGCTCTATGGTAAGGCAATATGTAATAGCCGCCACAGCAAAAACCAACCAGCCTGTGATGTTGTTTATCAGTTTGTAGTTTCGCATTGGTTGTATTTAATTGAAAAAATTAGTAAACGAGTAGACAAGTTGACGAGTTGTTAGTATATTAGTTGTCGAGTTGTTAGTTCTCGAACTCCTTATAAAATGCAAAGTTACAAAAAATATAGGTTAACTTCCGTATATTACCGAAAATTAACCCGTAATTCTCATTTTTTAACAACAAAAAATACTATTTTTCAAAAATACTTGCCGAAGGTCTGGTTCAGTTCATCACAGTCGCTTAGCCGTCCGTTGATAAGGCATACAGTGTCCACCTGAGCTCTGACACTTAGTTTATTATCTTCGGCACGGAATATGTCTTGCATAAACACATATCTCAATCCTTCCTTTTTCAGCCACAATCTGCTGACGAATTCATCCCCGCTATTGAGCGGCACTTTAAAATGCATTGTAATTCGAGCCACCACGGCATCAATGCCCCTATTGTGCATATCTGAAAAACTCACTCCATGTGCTAACAGGAATTCATGACGTGTATGCTCCAGATAATGCTGATAATTAGCATTGTTGACGATTCCTTGAAGATCGCATTCATAATCGCGTACCTTCATCCTTAGTTCATATATATAATCCATTAGTATGTTTTATTTCCAATTATTGCAGGCTTAAAGTTGTTTTAAGAAGACGAGAAAAAGACAACGAAAAATGAAAAATGAAATTATTTGGACGAATTGTTTATTGCATACGAGAAGATGTGACAATTGTGTTGTTGACGAAAGAAGTAAATTGAAAGTTATTAATTTGTTTCGCTTTGCGAATCGTCGTCCCATTTATATTTGCGTTTTGGGTTTCGTGGGAACCATCCTTTCTTCACTCGTTGTTCTTGATGGAAGAGTTCTCCAATTCCCCAGAAAGCAGAGAATGAGAATGATCCGAGGATGGCAGAGATAGTGATATTTTCGATAAACAGAGAACATCCCAGTGCAATCAGCCCCGCAAGGAGCCATGTCCACCAGTACTTAGTTCCCCAATAATACTCCATTTTTATCACCAGCGGATGAAACAATCCAATAATCAAGAAGGTGCATACACCTATCAATAATCCATTAAAGTACATAGGAATAAATTTAGTAAACAAGTTGACAAGTAAACAAGTTGACGAGTTGTTTGTTTTATATATAAAGGGAAGGAATCAAATGAAAAATAATTATAGTATAGTTGACGAGTAAACAAGTAAACAAGTTGACGAGTTGATTGTGGGTTATGATTATAATTATTTCGATATACCGACACTTCGACATACCGATATATCGCATCTTTTATGAACACTCAACCATAAACTATCAATTATTATCCACAATGCTGATTGGTATTTCTTTCCTGATACTTTGGTCGAGAGATATTAGTGTTTCTGTGGAGTCCACACCATGAATGCCTTGTATTCGGTTGTTGAGCAAATCCATGAGTTGCTCGTTGTCGCGTGCATATAGTTTGATGAGCATGGTGTATGGTCCGGTTGTGAAATGGCATTCCACAATTTCGGGTATGTTTTTGAGTTCGTCAACCACCTTCTTATACATAGATCCTTTTTCCAGTCGTATTCCAACATATGTGCATGTGGTGTATCCCAGACTCTTAGGATTGATGTCGTAGCCCGATCCGATGATCACGTTCATATCTATCAGTCGCTGAACGCGTTGATGTATTGCCGCTCTCGACACCCCACATGCAGCAGCCACATCCTTGAATGGTATCCTTGCATTCGACGATATGATGTTCATAATCTGCAAGTCCAAATTATCAATTTTTTCCATCTATATTTTGTTTTAATATTTTTTTTACAAAAATATAGATTTTTTCTTAATTTTCACACTTTTTCCTACTAATTTTTATCATTTTTCTGAAAAATAGCGTAATTATGCTTTCATTTTGACACAAGAAAGTATGGTATTATTGACGAAGATATCTAATCAAATTGACTAGAAAATCATGTGCAGATGAAAACTGCACATGATTTTCCATTTATCTTTCTTATCATTAAGCACTACTTTCAGAATATATACTTTACCGATTTAGTAGTTTAGGAATATATTTGTTATTACTCTATCTTTCATATTATTAGCGAGGCTAATAATGTCTTTATTATTCAATTCCGAGCAGTTCTACCGTGAAGATGAGTGTGGAGCATGGTGGTATATCTCCTGCAGCCCTTTCTCCATATGCGAGGTTGTAAGGGATATAGAGTTCGTATTTTGAGCCCACTGGCATGAGGCATAGCGCTTCGGTCCATCCTTTGATTACATCCTTCACTCCGAATGTGGCAGGTTCGCCACGCTTATAAGAAGAGTCGAATTCTGTTCCGTTGATGAGATGTCCCTCATAGTGCACCTTCACGCGCTGGTTGGCATTAGGCAGAGGCCCGTCTCCCAGTTTCAGCACCTTATACTGGAGTCCACTAGGCGTGGTTACCACTCCCGGCTTTGTTTTGTTAGCCTCGAGAAATGTTTTTCCTTCTGCAATAGTCTGTGCATTCTGTCGTTCAGCCTCTTGTTTGCGCTGTTCCTCCTGTTTCTGCTGCAGGGCAGTCATATATGCGCGGAATTCCTCACCAGCCGTTTCCACTTTCTTGCTTGAATTTCCCAGCATACCTTGCATCACCCCCGTTGCTACGATATTAGGATCAATTGTTGTTTGTGAATCGGCTGTGCTTATATTCTTTGATATGTCTGTAGCCATCTGCTGTACCTGACCACCAATCTGCAGTCCTTGGAAATATGCGAATCGAGCCTTGTCGTCCTTATCAAGGGATGCACGTTCCATCACTCCCTGTACGAATTGGTCGATATATGCAGTATCGACTCCCATCTGAATGATATAGTTACGCAGTCCGTTAGACTGTGCCACACCGAAGGTGTATGCGAGCGAATCATCGGATGTCTTCAATGCAGGTGTTTTTGCAACTATCTTTTGTGCATTTTTCAAAGCCTTGGCAGCTTTTTCTTGTATTTTTTTCAATTCCTTGTCGGTCTGTGCATAGGAATTGGTTGATATGAGCGCCAGAGCCACAAATGTTGAAAATAAAAACAGTTTTCTCATAGTGTATTTGATAATAAAAACCTCAAGTCGGTCAATATGCCGAATGAAGGGTGTTATAGTTTAAATAGATATTTACAAAAAAAGAAAGAGGGTGTGTAGACGGCAAAAAGCATACACACCCCCTCTTTATGTTATGTAATTTTTACTTTACTGGAACAGGAGAAGGAGTTGGAGTAGCCTTTTGAGCGGCTTTACGCTTTGCCTCAGCTTCCTTCTTAGCAGCAGCAGCGTCTTTAGTCTCGATTGTGAACACAAGAGTTGAATAAGGCTTGATATCGCCCATTTCGCGGTTGCCATAACCAAGCGAATCAGGAATTGTCACTTCCCAGACTGCATTCTTAGGCATGATCTTCAACACCTCGATCCAACCAGGAATCACGCTAGGCTGTTTGAGGTTAACCTGAATAGGTTCACGTCCTTCTTTCTTAGAAGAGTCGAACTCAGTACCGTCGATGAGCTTACCAACGTAGTCGCACCATACGATAGAGTCAGAACCGAATGCGCTTCCGCTACCAGCTTCGATAACCTTATACTGCACACCACTAGGAAGAGTAGTTACGCCAGCAGCTTTCTTGTTGGTAGTGAGATAATCCTGGTTCTTCTTCTTCCAGTCGCCATATTTCTCGTCGAGCATCTTGTTGTGCATCTTCTCAAGCGAAGTATTGAAGTTGTTGTTGGCAGCCTCTAACTTTGCCTGTTTCTCTGCACCTTCTGCCATTTTCAATCCGTCTACCAGTCCGGCTACGATCTGCTCTGTTCCGATGTTATGAGTAGAATCCTCGCCATACACCTGCATAGTTAGACCTTTAGCCATGTTAATGATGTCGCCACCCACCTGCAGACCTTTGTTGTAGGCAATCTTTGCAGAGTCAGAGCTGTTGGCACCATCTTTCATACCTCTGATGAAATCATCGAGATATGTAGAGTCAACACCCAGCTGCATAGTCATATACTGCTTCAATCCACCCGACTGAGCAAGACCAAGGTTATAAGCAAGTGAATCAAGTTCTGCACTGCTATCAGTAGATGCAGTGCCGCCTCCCTTACCACAGGAAACAAACATCACGGCAGCCATTGCTGCAAAAAAGAAAATCTTTTTCATTGTTTTGTTTTAATTTTAATATTTTATTTTTAGTTATTAATATTTTCTAATTATATAAATCAAACTGTGAAATAAAGTCGTACCTCAGAAAAGTTGCATGAGGATTTAAAAAGTTTTACGGCAGAACGGACGCACACAAGGCGCGCTGCTACAGGTATATAATGCTTTTAACAAACCACCCTCAATCCTCTTTCTGCTTTTATAGTACTTCTATGAGTTCAACGTCGAATATGAGAGTGGCAAACGGTGGTATCATACCTCCCGCTCCGCTCTCGCCGTATGCCAGACGATACGGTATATAGAAACGATATTTAGCCCCTTCCGACATGAGCTGTACGCCCTCTGTCCATCCGGTAATCACTTGGTTGAGTCCGAAGACAGCCGGTTCGTTGCGCTGATACGACGAGTCAAACACGGTACCGTCGATGAGAGTTCCCTCATAGTGGCAACGTACCTTGTCGGTAGCCTTAGGTTTCTTTCCTGTTCCTTCTTTCAATACTTCATACTGCAGTCCGCTGGCAGTGGTAATCACTCCCGGTTTGCTTGAGTTGTTCTGCAGGAACACCTTGCCCTCTTCGAGCGCTTTCTTTCCCTGTTCAGCCTTTTCGGCATTCATCTTTTTCTCTTGCTCCTGGAAGAAGCTGTTCACAATCTGTTGTGCATCAGAGTTCTTTACTTTCAGTTCGTTGTCTTCGAGCACATCTATGATGCTCTGGGCAAAATCATCGATAACGAGTGTGCCTTTCAGCCCCATCTGCTTCAGTTGCTGGCCGATTCCCAGTCCCAAAGCATAACTTAATTTATCCATAAGTCTGTTTGTTCTTATTTTCTATTGCAAAAATCTCTGCAAATTTACGTTTTATTTTGCTGATAATAAAAAAGAAAGTGTAAAAAAAACAATATTTTAATGTTTTTTTATTAATATCTCTGCTTGAGCCATCAAATCAAAGAGTTCGTCGATGTTTTCAGCCCTGAGAATCTTGATACGCATCTGTCGGAAATCGGGTATACCCTTGAAAATAGGTGATGATGCCAGATGCCGTCTGACGTGTATGATTCCCCCCAGTTCAGTGGCTTTCCGCGCACAGT
>Ga0247611_10002678_pt1 | contig 28007 bp, 18 predicted proteins | sample 177DNAGHGhighgp2_FD_192422 | JGI IMG/M metagenome (GOLD analysis project Ga0247611, IMG submission 192422) | Sheep rumen microbial communities from Palmerston North, Manawatu-Wanganui, New Zealand - 1770 DNA GHGhigh gp2 | ecosystem: Host-associated > Mammals > Digestive system > Stomach > Rumen... | reverse complement strand
AGGCACCGAGCAGCGATGCCATTGACCTTGACGTGTGTCATGATGTGCTTGTGCATGGCTGCTACATGAGTGTCAACGACGATGCTGTGGTGCTCAAGGGCGGAAAGGGAACATGGGCAGATCAGGACCCCAATAACGGCCCCAACTTCAATATTATCATCGAGGACTGCACCTATGGAAGGGTGCATGGCTGCCTCACTCTCGGCAGTGAATCGCTCCAAGACAGGAACGTCATCCTGCGCAGATGCCGTGTGACGGATGCCAGCCGTGTGCTGTGGCTCAAGATGAGACCCGACACACCGCAGCACTATGAATATGTCACAGTGGAGGACATCCAGGGAAAATGTTCGAGTTTCCTTGTGGTGAGGCCTTGGACTCAGTTCTTCAAACCGGAGGACCGTGAGGACATGCCGCTCTCGACGTGCAACAATATCGTCATGCGCAACATCAACATGGATTGCAACAATTTCTTTGATGTGGGCAGTTCTGACAAATACCATCTCAAGGACTTCACTTTCGAGAATATCAACGTGCGTGACCAGAAAAAAGCCTTCGATCCAACGCTCATCGACAACTGCATGGTGAAAAATGTGAAAATTGAGTGATGTCTGATGATAGAAATATGATGGAAACCACATCTTTTCTTTGGAGAGTGTCATTTTATCCTCTTTAACTCCTCAATAGAGAGATGTCATGCAAAAGAAATCAATTGCAGGTTTTGCCTTGTTGGTGACGATAGCAGCATTGCTGGTTTTCGTCTATATCTCCTTCCTCGGCACGGAATATCTGCTGGAGGGCAACCATCTGTTGGCTGTCCCATTGGTGTTGCTGGGTGCCGCACTCCTGTCATATGCCATCAGCGTGATGTGCAAGAGCAAGGGGTCACGCGACAAGCGCAAGGGACTGCCCAAGGAGGTGGCGGCGATAATGGCTGCCGTCATCATCCTCTTGGTGGGCAGCATCGCCTTCACACAGTTCCTCTATGTTCACGACCATCAGCGGCAACTGAGGGAAACTTTATTCTCGACAGCCGATGATGTGTCGAGGATTGACTCTGTTTATAAAGATTATGCCATGCAACGTGTCAATGCTTATCGCAAATTATTGAAAAAAGAGCGCTATCCTTCAGAGAAACAGACTTCGATGACCAAAAGCCTCAGAAGAAGGTTGATGCCGGAAGAGTATGACACGATTTGCGCTGACAGAAAGCGTTGGCTCGCTTCCGTACATGATGCTGGTGTGTGGAATATCTCCACGCCGCGCAATCTCCACTACCTTGTGTCGGCAGGACACGACTGGACCGAACAATACCGTGAGGTGTCATCGGTCATCTACAAGGGAGAGGTTGCTGAACCCTTTGGCTCGGGCGAGACGGAGTTCTCCCTAAGTGAGGAAAGCAGGCAATTCAGCAAACCCCATCGCCCCGACTCCAGAAGTATGGCGGCCACAGTCATTTGCTGCCTGTTGATACTTACTACCTACTGGCATATCAGAAGACCCAAAAACCGCTATGCCGGAAGTCACCGATAAATCAAATAAACTCAAGATGCAGGACGATATCAAGAAAATCGTTTTCAACCCTTGTGCTTACAGCATGGCAGACATCCGGGAGATGTTGGCAACGGGTAAAGTGTCACGAGAGGAACTGAAGAGGTTTTTTGGTGACGAAATAACCTCCAGCATCCTTGGAATGGCAGAGACGACGTTGCCAAAAGGAGATGGAAAAGATACCGATGTAAAAATGGCCGATGCCACACAGGTGGTGCTTTGGGGTGCCGGCGGAGTGGGCAAGACCATGGTCATCGCCTCGCTGCTTTCCCTCGACGGCATGAAGGTGAAGTATGCTGACGACCCCTCTGTGATGAGCAGAATCAAGCACATGACAGGTCTTTTCAAGAAAGAGGGAGTGCTGCAACACGTTCCACAAGATGGAAGCGGACAGAAGAATATCTACAATGTGGTATATAGGAAAAATTGGTGGGGAAAGGCTTACCCCATCACTTTCATCGAGGCGACCATTCCTTCCGGTGTTCCCAACAATGATACCATCGATATCACCAAATATGTGAACAAGGATAGAAACCAAATCCATGTTTTCTGCATCGACTGCCGGCAGGATGTGCAGACTCAGATTGACAAGCTTGTCAAGGTTATTGATGAATTAAAACGATTGGATTTCCTCGGATTGACTGACGGAGCTTATGCATTGGTCACAAAGACTGACTTGATGAATGTGCCGGAGGCATACATGGACAATGCGGCACAGACATTGGTGACAAAAGAGATGCCCAGCCTCTGGAGAAAAATCCTGGATATCTGTTATGACAACCAGATTTACAATGCGCTGCCTATCCCCTTCAGTGTGGGCAAATTCGTAGTCCGCGACCTGGCATATCTCCATGCTGGTGATGCAGAGGCTTTTCTCCATGAGGCACTACTGCCCAAATGCCAGCCTCGGCGGGGTTTTGTGGGGAAGATGCTGTCTGTAGGCAAGTGGTGGCAGGCAGCCATTCTCGGAGTGCTGTTGGCATGTGCCATCGGCTGGGGTGGCTGGAAGACTTTTGAGATGCTGACAGCGCCTCCCACGGCTCCCATGCTTCCCTACGATTACAGGGCCGCTTTTCTGAAGGAGGAGCGTGGTCTCGGAAAACAAAACTACAAGGAGGCATACCAGACTTACAAGCGGTTGCGCAGGGACCTTGATGTGGAACGGTCGCTGCACACCGTGAATCTTGAGGTGGTATTGTCGGCAGAGGACCTCCGCATCTGTGACTCCACACTCACCAATGACTTCGCCAAAGTCTTGTCTGCCAAGTGCAACAGGCTGCTGGAATCCAGCCACTGGAGCGATGATGTGGAGACACTTCAGGAACTGAGGAGTCGGTTAAGCGACCTCCTGAGCCATGAGAAAGTGCTGGAGGGAAGAGACATCCAGGCTTACAAAACCTATATCGATGACTATTTTGAGTATGTGCGTCCGTTGCTGAAAAGGAGCAAGGCATGCATGAAAATAAGGGATGTCGACTATGTGGAGAACAACTATCAGAAGTGGAGAAAATATCCCTATACCAACGATCTCGACTTGAGAGGAGACATCGGGAATGCTGAGCGAAACGCATATGAGAGTTGTGCCCAATTCTACAGTGACAGGGTCGACAGCATCATCCGGCGTTATCCCACAGACAGGGAGTTTGATTTCGAGTCTTTTGGATTCACGGACAGAAATGAGGATATCCGAAGAGATAAACTTGACCCATACTACAACAGCGTTGACTCGCTAATGAGACGCCTTGATGGCAAAAGCGAGTCATTCAATACTGCAAGGAGAATCCTTCGCGAAGCAAAGAATGTCATTGAAAACAACTATTGAATTATATGAAGTTGCTATTTAAATTACTCAACAAACTGAGCCTGTTCAACTACAGGGACTCCAGCAGCCATTTGGCATCAGCTGTGTCTTTCCTCCTCCTTGGACTCGTCTTTGCTCTATGCTGGATGATGTCTGCCAAGGTGGAAAGAAAACTGGTGTTCTCCATCGATGAGTTCACGTTGGGAGATACTAGGACGGTCACGTTCGGCGAGAACAGTGATTTCTGCGTGAAAAATGTGCCTCACGATTATTTGAAAATCACATACGACCCTGAGGCTTCAGCCTTTAGATGGGCGGTGAACCCGATGTACCGCGATACCCTGCAGTATTTTAAAATCAATGGCGATAATCCCAACAAGCATGCCATCCGAAACGATGCCTCACAACAAATCAGCCTCCGCTTGCCTGTCAGCGACCGCGACACGCTGAGTGTGGAGATAACGGGTGCCGATGTGTGGAAGGTTTGGAAAAACTTCAGTGATCAAAAAGACGTGCTCGCCCGTCATCTGGCAGCCTATATCAAATTGGAAGAGGGAAAGGCTGCTCACGATGACAGCGTGCGCTGTCTCGCACAGATGCAGAATAGTAAGGTGAGGTCGTTCTTTGAGCATGCAAACGGCAATATCGTTTTGGTGATTCTTGATGAACTGACTACCTTGTCGGAGAATGGCAATATCCAGAGATACAACAGGGAAGGCGTCATACCCGTAAGCGACAGGGATGGGCGAGTCAAGGTGCAGTTCTTCGGTATAGCCGACTGGTGCTATATGGATGGCAATGAGGATGACGGATACTTCAGGGTCGATGGAGTCAACTATGTGATGAAGCCCTCTGTGAAACTGACGGATTGGGGAGCGGGCCATGCCACGGTCATCCTCTCAGAGGAAGGACTGCGCCTGACCTATCCAAAACCCATCACTTATGTGGAGTCGGTGGACTCGCTGAGGAAAAGGGCGCTCTCATCGAGCCATATCCTCACCATCAAACAGCGCAACAATGCCTATCCTACCAAGAGCGACCTCTATCTGCCAGCGTTCTCCAATGCCATCAATTTCGATGTCGCCAACATCGAATTCTTCCATCAGGAAGACTCCATCTGTGTGAGAGGCAACAACGACCAGGCGCAGTTGGTCAACAATCCCTTCAGCATCATTCCCGCATTGGGGAAGATGACGCTTCATTCGGGCAAGGATACCTTGAAATGCAGAGTGGGATACGTCAACGGCAGGTTCATTTTCAGCTACCTGTGGCTTCCCCTTTGCGTCTTCATGGTGCTGATGGTGCTGGTGTGGCTCAAAATAGGACCGGTATACGTACGGAATACCAATTATCTCTATAATCCACAGCATATTCACTATTACAGACCATATCTTACCTCGTTGCTTGTCACTTGTCTGGCATATTGCATCTGCAAGTCGCTCATCGCACTCAAACTGAGTTATTCTTATCCCTATTTTGAGAAGATTACGGGCATCACCCCAGTGGCTACATCACTGATGATGCTGCTCTTCTTCAGTTTGGCCATGCTGCTCAATACGCCGCTGCGCCATTATGCCACACAGAGGGCTCGTTTCCACAGGGTGTGGCATTGGCTGGCTTGCTTCTTGATGTGGGGCGGTTTAGGCTTGGTGTTCTTCAAGGTGATGGACAATATGGTGAACCAAAGCGTCATCAATTCTTATTTCCAAGAGGAAGTGTTCAATATCAGACCATGGAAATGGTTGGAGGAATATGGCATCAACGACACCCATCGTTCGGTGGTTTATGCCCTGCTTTTTATCGAGGGAGTGGTGCTTTTCCTTTGGTTCGTTGCCGATTTCTTCTGGGGACCAATCAACAGTTGCTGGGAGAAAGCCCAAAACACTTGGAATGGCAGAGGTGAGAAAATAACGCAGAAATTGGCTGAGATATGGGACAAAATCACCAAAGGCTTACCCATGAGGATAATCATGACTGCCGCCATGCTGCTTCTCTCAGCTTTTATCATTTATAAGGTCGGATTCAGTTGGTTGCTGCTCATCGTTTTGTTGGCTCTCACAGCCATCGTCTTTTCCTTCCAGTTTGTGCGCGATGCCTTCATTGCTGCGTTGAAGAGCCTCTTCCCCAGCCATATTTTGCTCTTTCTCGTACTATATGCTATAGGCAAGGTGTCGGGCAACTTTGGTACTGCTTTCATCACGCTCATCGTCATTTTGGGCATGACACGTGCCCTATCCAGCGTGAAACTGTATGAGGGACAGTTGCCGCGCCATACTATCTTATGTCAGATGTTGTTCATCTCCATGGCATACATCGCTGCGGCGATGGTAGGCGACCATGGCTATATGACCAACTACTTGGGGTTTGTGATGTGCTTTGTCTGCTTCTACTTCCTCATGGAACGCCCTACGGCGTATTATAGCAGCGACTATCAGATGGCGAAAAGCGAAAAGAAATGGGTAAATGTCACCTTGCTGGTATTGGTTGTCATCCTTGTTGCCATGCCTTTCGTTTGCAGTCACTTGTTCTCACCAGAGAAAGTGAACTACGACCGTTTTGCCCGTCGTGTGATGCTCTATTCCAATTTCGATGATTTGGAGCGAAGCGGTTACCGTTACAGCGAGAGTGATGCAGAGTTCATGGTCATCATGAGCCACTATATGCATCCTGCCGAAGGGAGTGACCCATTGTCTAACGACAATCATTTCTTGCATACCTCGGTTAGTTCGGGACAGTCGCCGGTCGTGCTCAACGATATGAGCATGCCTGCCGCCTTTTTCGGTTCCTATGGCATCTATCTCACCTCTTTCACTTTTTTCCTGCTGCTCTTCATCGTCATGTGGCAGGTGATGATGTTCAGCCTCTCTTTCTATGACAACGATGCTCGGCTCACCAGGGCGATGCAGTGGCGGTTGCTGGCAATGATGATGTGGGTGGGAACCAGTTTCTACATCTATCTCTCCTATGTGGGACGCCTGCCGTTCACTGGCCGTCTCATTCCCGGCTTCGGTGTTGATGCTGTGGGTGAGGCACTGGAGACAGCTATCCTTTTGGCATTCATGGCGGCAGTCACCTGCCGGGAGAATAGCGGCAACGATAAATGGCATTGACGTGTGGCTTCTGTGACTCCATTAATTATCAATTAAAATATAAAATATAAATATGAGCGCTTTTGATAAATTGAGATTTCTCTTCTCTGGTGTGCATCTTAGGCATGTATGCAAGAAGATTAAGCATTCTTGGAGATATGGTTTTGGCAGAGAATACATCCGCTTGGCTGTAGTGGGCACCACTTCCAGCGGAAAAAGTTTCCTGCTGCAGGATATTCTGACATCGCTGAAAAGCATGTCGGGCATCTATCATCCCTTGGAGAACGGTATCCAGGAGTTTAAGGATTTTGGCAACTATTCTCCGGATGAGTTTGGTGGTGATGGCGGTACACCGCTATATTCGTGTCGCCAAGGCAACCATTATGGTTCGGCAATGAGACACAACGACAATACTAATGCCAGTTACGATATGGATTTTCTCAATATTCCTGGGGAAATCTTTGCTGAACCCAGGACGGGGGTGTCTCGGTTGAAGGCATTTACTACACTGAAGGACAAACTAAGAAAGACAAGAAAGGTGTTCACCGTCACCTTGTGGATGTCGGACACCGGTGAGCAGAAATGGATTGTGGAACCCAACAATGCTTCGGCACCCACAGCAGCTGACCGGGCTGCCATGACATCAATCAATCCCAAAACCTTGGTCACGTCTTTTAAGACATGGGAGCAGATTTTCTCAGAACTCAATGAAGGAAAATTCAAACCTGTCAAAGGGTCTGCCAAAAGAATCAATGGAGCGACTCTCCTTAAGCATTTTTTCGAGTATGACACCGACTCTGTCATCAGAAGTATCCAGGAATGGATTCGTTCCCGAAAAATAACTGACTTGGGCTTTGATGCAGATGATTTCCAGGGCAATGCTTATGACAGAAGTTTTGTGTTCTTCCACTATTGCTCTTTGGCGACGGATATCGTCATCTGCGACCGCATCTTTACCAGTGAGAAGTCGGAAGATGAGATGTCGTTTGAAAAACTGATAGATGGTATCTACTCTTTTATGGATGACTGCAGTGAGAGTGGACAACTGAATGCCTATCTTGCTTTTCGCAATGTGGATTTCATCATGTATAGTAAAGAGGCCAACTACCAAAAGCTCAACAACCAGACATTGAGGGTTGTCCCTCCAATGGAACGCTACAATGTCATCTACTCCCTTTTTGCATATGCTATGCAACATTACATTGAGCCTGCATTTGTGCTTGAGAGAAAAAAACTGGCCGATTCGTTAGGTATGCGTGATGAGAGAATCTTGGCGTCGGGAGTTGCCGATGCCATCACTCCAGACGGCGTTACTGATGATGCAGATAAATTGGTTGATGCCCTTTTGGATGTGAGTGGAGGAAGTGGTTTCCTTAAAGAGGATCAACCCAACCTTCGTGCCCATATTATGAGCAGGTTGGGTGGCAATGAAGGTCAAGGGTTTCGCATGATTCTTACAAAGACCAAGACGAAAAGAAAGACGATAAGAAGAGAAAAAGGAGATCCTATGGGAATGATAGTTCCCCATGTCTATTTCTCAAGCACACCAATCACTTGTGAGTATGATATTTATCAAAACTATACCAAGGATGGACGGCCTGCGCCTGATTTCAAAAAGACGATAAATGGCAAGGATTACTATTTCCATAAATGTAGTTCTAAAGTTTGTTTCGGCAGCTATCAGCTGACGATGGACATCCTCTCTCAACATGAATTGGGCAATTTCACCATAGGAGCTTTGTTAAGAAACCTTCAGGAACTGAATTAAAGCATACTCGATGATGACAGGAATACCCAAACGTCTTCGCATCGCTGTCGTCGGTGAGCGCGCAAGTGGCAAGAGTTATTTGCTCTATGACCTTATTCACGCTTTCGGATTGCTCGGATATCAGCCTGAGGAACTGCCTCTTGGCTATCCACACAGCAGTTTCGGAACCTATTTCTACGACACGTTCAACAGTGTGACGGGCGGGATGAGAGGTACCGAGCACTATGCTTGCAGACCCGACAATCATTACGGAGCATGGCTCTCAAAAGGCACATTGGGATGGAGGTTGGAAGTGGACTTCCTCAATATCCCCGGTGAGGTTTTCGACATGGGCAAGGACAAAGACCGGATGGGTATGTTTTTCAATTTAAGAAAACTCATAGAACGACGGGGAAAAGGCTTGTTCTTCCTTTCCACTTGGAGAAATCAGGCTGGATTGGAGAAAAGGTTGATTGTTACTAAAGACCTCGACCTGACCAATGGCAAAAGTTCCGAGGCAAGCAACCAACAGCGTTTAGGCAATTATCTCAATTGGGACAATCTGCGTTTTGAACTCCAAGAGGGACGATATAAGGAAGTGAATCGCAAACCTGTGAGCGGACGGTATCTGTTCAAGCACCTGACGGAGTTGCAGACCGACTCCTTGCTGCTCACCATCGAGCAATGCTGGAAAAATATCACTTCTTCACAGGAGATGTCACTGGAGGATTATAAGGCGAAGCAGGTGCTCTTCTATTTCTATCCCCTTGTCTATTGCCAGCAGGCTACTGACCTGATCATCTGTGACAATCTTATGGTGGATAGTAATGTAGGGGAACTTGTAGAACGTTTGGCTTATTTCATGACAGAGGGAACCGCCCGTCCGAATTCCTATCTGGCCTTTAGGGGTGCTGATGGCATTCTGAGGAATTGTTCCTCGGTCACGAAAACGTCACTTGTAGGAACATCAACGGCAGATGCTGCGGCTCGCAACTTACTCTATGAGGGTATGGTTCAGGAGGTGGTCAGGGAGATACCCGATGCTGGAACGGCTTCTGTGCTTCCTCAGGGGTGGGCATACCGTATCCGTCAGAGCCTTGGCGACGGAGTGGGACAGGCTTTCTGGCATCTGCTCAATGCCACAGCTTGCAAAAAAACGTTTTCATTGTGCTCTGTGCTTGGAAAACGGCTGAATCTCTATGAGCTGACGCAGCAACAGGGTTTCAGATTGCCACCGCATGTGTATTTCACCGCCACACCAGTCGATGCCGATGGCCGTATCTATGACAACGACCCAGCCGACATGACCCGGTTCATCAATGATGAGAATGGTAGGATAAGGTCGTTCACAGCAGAGGTCAACAGCGGCCGTGTTCAGCACATGTGCCTCGGTTCCTATCAGTTGCTCACCGATATCCTTCTGCAAAATGGCATCCATTCAGAGGGCTTGCGTCAGCGTGGCGAGCACTTGAGATATATACAAAGTATGATTTGATTCATCTTTGCTGAATAATAAATTAAGGAGTTAAGAAGTTAAAGAAGTTAAGCAATATGTCTAGTTTGACCATCAACATCGCCAAATACGCCTCTGGCTCATGGCCCGACAACATAGGAGACACGACGCTCTTCTATTCTGCTGGCTATACCCGCCATGCCAGTGATGTGAGCGGATTGTTTCTCGACAACCCACCTGTGCTCTCGCCCAAGCATGCCAGTCTGGTGTGGCGCTACAATGCGGATGTCGACCATTACATCCTCATTCATGTGCAGGGCTCACATGTGGTGAGCAAGGCACTGGGGCGTATCTATCCTTTCCGTGCCGGCTATGAGGTAAGCCGCGACGATATGAATAAGATTGAATTCTGCCTCACGTCGCTCTTCCGCACAATGCCGCGAATCGGCAGGATGCCGGAGGGTAGGGTGGATGCTGCCGCTGTGGTGAATGTGGGTAATCCGATTCCTACGACGGCGGCTAATACACTGAGAACCCATATCATTAAAGCACTGCTGCAGGGAAAGCCACTGTATCTCGCTTTCGACATCATGGGCGAGGAGTTCTTTGGCGACGGGGTGTTCACGGGGGAACTGCAGACGCTGACATCCGCCATAGAGACGCTGCCACTCAACATACGCAGATATGCTGCCTTCGGCTTCTGTGTGGATGAGCACTTTCTTGATGTGCTCGGTGGCGTTCCCATCATTGTCTACGATAGGGTGAGCAAAATGCCTGTCCCGCAGAATGCCATCACGATGACATGGGATGAGGCGACAACTGCTCCCGCCCGTATTGGTGAGAAAGAGGATGCCCTGCTTAGGGGTATTAATTTGCCTGGGGCACAGGAACCATTGCTGTCTTTCGATAACCTGACGCGGGCTTTCAAAGTGGGCGGCATGACACCTGACCAGTTGCGCGACAGTGACTGGACCATTTGGCGGATGCTGGGAAACAGATTCAACCAACTTGGTACCAACAGTTGGAAGACATTCAGAAACTATTATTCCCGGATGGATGCCGAGTCGCAGCAGGCATACGCCAAAGCCATGCAGGATGTTTCATTGGAATGGTCGATGGAGGGGTTCCACGAGGATGTGTTCAACCTGATGGACTATGATGGGGACAGCGTGTCGAAGTTGCAGGCCAAGGCTTTGCCGGGATATCTCTATGAAGGGCGTCACTCCTTCCTCTTCAAAAAAGGACTCAGTGAGGAGCAGAAGGAACGGCTTGACGGACGGTTCCTGAGATCGCTTAAACTGACCGAACCGCAGTCTGTCATCAATTGGTATGGCATTTTCAAAAAAGAGGGACTCGATAAGAACAAGGGCGTGGCTGCGGTTTTCGGAGAATTGTTTGGCACCCTCGTTGTTCCAGAACTGAAATCCATGCGTAAGATAGTCGAATGCATGAGCAAATACCCGTTTGTCCCCACTGAATATTTCAAACCGCCCAAACAGGTGTCGATGCCTGAGGGAATAAAAAACCTGAAACCCGCTTATCGTGAACTGATAGAGACATGGGTGCGAGATGCTGCAAAAGGCTATTCGTTTGGTGATATCGGAGCGGTGATATCGGCTTTCGGCAGAATATTGGATTCGAAGAGCAAGGATAGGTCGCCTGAGAGCATGGCTCTGATGCAGGTCGGGGAGGAGGAACTGTTCGCCCTGCTCTCGAAGGGAAACGATAACCAGAGGTACGACTATTGTGAGGACCTGTTGGGCGTGGGGCGTGCCTTGCCCAAGGACTGGGACGACTTCTTCCGTGACACACTGCTGCCTGCTGTGCAGCACACCTTGTTCGGCGGAAAGAGAAATGAGGCTTACCGACCTTTGCTCACCAAGGAGCAGTTGCTGGATGTGCATGAGTGGTCCCGTATTGCAGCCATCCGGAAAAACCACCCGCTCGTCTACAAAGTGATTAAAGAAAGGCTCAAGACCTATTTTGAACAGACATCAACAGCAAAGGGTCTGGGCAGTGACATCAAGACTCATTTCATCAATGCGGCGTCACTCAAAAGGGAGAAGAAAAATCCCCAGGATGACAAAGCGATTGTAAAATACAAGGGCAATGCCATTGAGGCTTATCCGATTATCAGTTTATTCATTTCAACCATCAAAAAAAGCAATAGCAAAATGTCAAAAGAGTTGGATCATTTGTTCCGTGACCTTAAGGGTACACGCAACTGGGGAAAAATCAGGTTGGTGGCATGGGCATTGACTGCCGTCATTTGTGCCATCGGTGGTTTGGTGGCGGGCAAATACCTGTTCTCACCGGAGAAGCCATTGGCCAAGGATGGACTGTCCATTGTATGGGAGGGCAACCAACAATGCAACCTGATGCAGCAACTCGCTAATGTAGTTGACTGGGACAGCGTCAGTATGGTAAAGGTGGATACCCTGGAGGTTCCTCACCTCACTTTCAATAAGTCTGCCGACTTGCTCCCACTCAGCAAGGCATACTACAGTTTGAAGGGTTTGGAGGTGCCTGATACCGCAAAGGTGAGGGCATACCTCTTCAATGAGAAAGGTGAGCCTGTAGGGAAGGAGGACACGCTCATCATCGTTGATGGCAAACCATTGCTCGAGAGCGTCTACGACAAGAAATACCGTCTCCGTAATGTCCAGGTCAAGGGGAGCACGATTGACATTCCCAACAAAGTGCTGCTCGATAATGACTCTACTCAGTTGAGCACCTTGGATGCCAAGTACTATCTTATGGTGGTGAAATATCTGACAAAGAAACTGCCAGATGATGTAACCATCGCTTACTAAAATAAAGAAATGAGCATATGCTTTACTTCTTTAACTTATTAAATATTTAACTACTTGAATAACAAAATGATGGAAGAGCCAAGAATTGACCCCCAACTTCATAGGGACAGACAAGTGGCATTGCGCCCCTTTTTGGTAGCAGGAGTGCCCATATTCATCCTCCTGCTGGCTGTAGTGCTCTCTTTCTTCCAAGGTTGCACCGCCTTGGGCAAGGTGAGCAACGACAATCTCTATGACCCCTCATCGGAAGTGGGAGAGGATGAGGGCTTTGTGGGGAAGGCGAACTTGTTGCTGAGAGAATTGGTGGCTGATGTCGACAACTCGGTCAGCGCCACCTGCCTCGACAGCCTTAATAGGCACTATCCTGCCTTGGAATTTGCTTTGCCCTATGCCGAAGCGCATAAACCCTATATAGAAGCTTCCGACCTGCGTCTGGTGGCCATACACCCTGAGCGTATCAAAAATGAGTCTCTGAGGGAATTCTTTTTCAACAGCCGTCTGCCACAACTGTTGCAGAGGCAAGGTGAGCAACTTGATGAGACATACTTCAAGATTCGTTGCAGAGGAGTGGACACCAGGGTGAACCATACCCGACCTATCGAGGTGCAGTCCATCGAACTGTTGCCATCCATGTTTAAAGTGGCGCTGGCGAAGAATCCATGGACAGGCATCATTATGGGCGCTCCCAACGGCCTGTTCAATGACAGTGATGCCGTATTCCTCACCTATGGTAACAGTGTGTTGCCCCTTCACAACGAGCCGAGGCTTATACGTGACAATCCCCTGCAGTTTCATGCGGTCATGGGAGAGGGTACCTTGAAGGGTACACATGGCGACATCGATTACTATGACTATTACCTGAGGACGTTCAAGAGCGATGAGGTGCACAGCATCAATATTGACCTGCGTGAGCAGGAGAACACAAGAGCACGTGCTGATTTTATGCTCTGCTATTCCCATGACACGTTGCTTATCTCGCACAGTACCGACCTCATGGTGATTGGCGAGGGAAAGGCGAAGATGTATCGGAAGCCGGAAACAGGTTCGCAGCGACCATCATCCATCCCCTTTGTCGATGGGATGAAACTGCTGGTCTATGATGACGAGGAGAGAAAACTTGGTGAGTTTGTCATCCAGCGCCAGGATCCCTCGCGCATGCTGTCGTGCCTGGTGCAGTCGAACATGGGGACAAGCCGCTTCTTTATCGACCCATCACAGACCGACCTCTTCACTCAGCAGATGCTAAGGGGACTGTCTCGACATCTGTCCAACCGCGACAATGTCGGCAGGGTAGACTTGTCAATCGACCCACTGCTCTCCAAGGAGTTTGAGCGTGAGGTAACAAACTATGTGCACCACTTGCAGAATGTCATTGGAAGAGGAAAACCCAGCCGTCAGACCAAAGAACAGTACGATATGTCCGTGACCATCATGGACATGTCGACAGGGCAGGTGCTCGCTACCCCATTCTACACATCGCTGTTTGACTTTGACGACTATCCTGAGGCGATGAAGATGACGATACGCAATACCTCTTTGTCAAGGCGCTCTGTGGGGTCAACCTTCAAACCCCTCGTTGCTTTGCCTGCCGTCCTCTCCAACCCCAACTTGTTGGACATGAATACGGCAAGTCCTCATCGATATCATTGGGACCGCAAGTCATCAGATGTTGACTTCTTTGGAAGAAGAACCCATTTGTGGGCAAAGAAATCGTCAAGCCATTGGGAAGGATGCGATTTTACAACCTTCCTGTCGCGTTCTGATGATGTCTACCCAGTGGCTTTGGCGGCATTGGCGATGACCAATGAACGCTTGGATGCTTCAGTCACTACCTTGCCTGTCGATGGAAACAACAACTTCTTCACCTTGAGCAATGGTAAAACCAGATACCTCATGTTCAGAAAGGCTGAGGATGCGCAAACCATCAACCAGCGCAACCGGTATTTCACCGATTGGTTGTCATATCTCTATAACACCAGTTATGACAATGACTATGTCAATGACCTCAACTTGTTCAAAGGATTGTTTGTCAACGATTCCTTGAACATTGACCAGAAGCATTTCGGGTTGGATGAAATCACGCCGGAATATACCGACCTCCGCCTCGACCGTTTCTATGATGGTGATGATTTCCATCATAGATTGGTGCCGTGGACCCTTGGACAGGGCGACAATATGTGGAACTGCATCAAGGTGGCCGAGGCATGGTGCCGCATGGTCAGCAAGCGACAGGTGAACGCTTCCTTCATCAAGCAGAGAGGCGACTCTCTCCCATCCCTCATTCAGGCTGGTCCCGCCTATCCAGGTAGCGTGTTCGGTGAGAGGTCGGTGAACAACATCAACAGCACGTGGAACACGTTCCTTGGAAAACTGCATGATGCTCAGCAAAGTGGTGGACTATTGTCGCCCATGCGAAATAGGGTGGTGGAACTCAATCAGAGGGAGCATACCCAGTTGACGTTGTTCTCCAAGACAGGAACTCCCGATTCCTATATTAGGTATGAGTTCCCTATGCTGGGTGGCAACAACAGGTATGTGGATATCGGTATGTATACTTTCGCTCTGATGGACAACAATCAGTATGAGAATCGTGTGCTGCGCAATCTGCCCTCCAAAGGTGTGGTATGCGTGGTGCGCATAACCCGTTCATATCAGTGCAACCAATGCCGTCCCGGAAAGCAGTGCGATGCATGTGAGCGTTACATGGGTCTGCAGTCATCTCACGCCCGCAACTTCTTCAGCGATTCTGCCACTCGCCTCCAAAAGTTCTATGAGATGACGAAAAACTATTATTGATATTATTGATTCAACAATCGCCCCTGCATCCAAGAAAATGCAGGGGCGATTGTTGTTTGTAGTTCCTATGGTAACTATCAACCACCCATTAGCAAAGTGGATTTTTCTCTGACTGATACCAAGCGATGAAGCGCTGGATGCCCTCGTGAAGGCGGACCTCAGGCTTGTAACCTATTTCTGTCTCCAGCCGGGTGGTGTCGGCATTGGTCATGTAAACATCACCAGGCTGCATGGGCTTCATGATTTTGATTGCCTCAGTACCCAATGCTTGTTCTATCTCGCTGATGAAATCCATCAGGCGGACGGGGTTGGAGCAGCCAATGTTGTATACCCTAAACGATACCCCATTGTCGCAACGCTCTGCCACAGGGGGCTTGTCGAGACAAAGGATAGAACCTGCTGCGATGTCGTCAATATAGGTGAAGTCGCGTATCATGTCGCCGTTGTTGAACACGTTGATGGGCTTGCCCTGGGAGATGGCACTGGCAAAGAGCATGGGTGCCATATCGGGACGTCCCCATGGTCCATAGACGGTGAAGTAGCGCAGTCCGGTGGCGGGAATGCCGTAGAGTTTGCTGTAACTGTGCGCCATCAGTTCATTGGACTTCTTGCTCGCAGCATAGAGGCTCACCGGGGCATCCACCTTGTCTTCCTCAGAGAATGGTGCTTTGGAGTTGAGACCATAGACCGAACTCGATGAGGCGAAGAGCAGATGTTTGACAGGATTGTTGCGGCAGGCCTCAAGGATGTTGAGAAATCCAACAAGATTGCTTGTAAGGTAGGCATATGGGTTGGTGATGGAATAGCGCACGCCTGCCTGTGCGGCAAGATTGATGACCTTGTCGAAATGCTCGGCAGCAAACAATGCGTCGAGAGCCTCCTTCTCCTCAATGCCCATTCGGACAAAACGGAGGTTGTCATGCAGCGTGCTCTTCATCATGACATGCCATGGCAGGTCGCATTGCTCATCGGCAGCTATACCCAACTCACGCAGGCGTCCTGCTTTCAGACGCACGTCGTAGTAGTCGTTGATGCAATCCAAACCAACCACTTCGTCACCCCTGAGTGCCAGTAGATGGCATATCTTGGAACCAATGAATCCGGCGGCTCCCGTTACCAGTATTTTCATATAGAATTATCTTAATTTGAAATAATGAGTAATAATAAATAAAGGAAAATCTTGGTATGTTATTAAAACTCCCCAATTCCCCAACTCCCAAACAACTAAACAACTAAACGCCCAAACAACTAAACGACTAAACGCCCAAACGCCCAAACGCCCAAACAACCAACCCCCTAAACGCCCAATATCTTAAGGGAGCGGACCTTTTGGGCCCGCTCCCTTAGGTGTTGGTTGATAATCGGAATTACTTGTTCTTGAGCAAGTCGCGGATTTCACCGAGCAGTTTCTCTTCTGCAGAGGGCTCGGGAGCAGGTGCGGGCTCTTCTTCCTTCTTGGTGGTCAGCTTGTTCATAGCTTTGATCATGAGGAAGATACAGAATGCGATAATCAGGAAGTCAATGATGTTCTGGATGAAAGCGCCATACTTGAGGGTGGCTCCGGCGATAGGCTCACCGCCATCGACTGCAGGCAACATCATTTTGTACTCCAGACCAGAAAGGTCAATGCCGCCAGTCAGCATGCCGATGAATGGCATGAGGACGTCATCTACCAAAGATGTGACAATCTTACCGAATGCACCGCCGATGATCACACCGACAGCCATGTCCATCACGTTGCCCTTCATGGCAAACTCCTTAAACTCTTTAAAAAATCCCATAATGATTAAATTTTATAGTTAATAATAACGTGAACATTCTGAATGGATGCGAAATGCCTTTTTTGCCAACTTCATTTTGCAATCCTGCCAGGCAAATGGCGTTTTATGTTTTTTTAAAACTACAACTCTCCTTTTTCAATCAATTAACATCCTTTTCTTGATGCAAAATTAGAAAAAAATCGTAACTTTGCACACGAAATTAAAAAAAAAATGGCACATGATGTCAAATTTGTTGATTTTTGACAATAAAGTGTGCTTCAAGTGAATGAATTAAAAGATATTGTAGTTATATTTTCAACCCTAAAGTTACATTACAAAAATGATTAAAATTGCTATTAATGGATTCGGCCGCATCGGTCGTCTCGCTTTCCGTCAGATGTTTGAGGCTGATGGTTATGAGGTAGTTGCTATCAATGACCTGACCAGCCCGAAAATGCTCGCTCACCTGCTGAAGTATGACACTTGCCAGGGTGGTTTCGCCGGTCGTTTCGGCGAGAACAAGCACACTGTAGAGGCTACAGACAACTCAATCATCGTTGATGGTAAGGAGATTACCATTTATGCTAAGCCCAACGCTGCTGAACTGCCTTGGGGCGAGCTCGGCGTTGACGTAGTCCTCGAGTGCACTGGTTTCTATACCTCTAAGGAGAAGTCAATGGCTCACATTCAGGCTGGTGCCAAGAAAGTGGTTATCTCCGCTCCTGCTGGCAACGACCTGCCCACCATCGTTTACAATGTGAACCACGACAAGCTGACTCCTGCTGACACCATCATCTCAGCTGCTTCTTGCACCACCAACTGCTTGGCTCCTATGACCAAGGCTTTGAATGACTACGCTCCTATCCAGAGCGGTATCATGACCACCGTACACGCTTACACTGGCGACCAGATGATTCTCGACGGTCCTCAGCGCAAGGGTGATGTGCAGCGTGCTCGTGCTGGTGCTCAGAACATCGTGCCCAACTCAACAGGTGCTGCCAAGGCTATCGGTCTCGTTATCCCCGAGCTTAATGGCAAACTTATCGGTGCTGCACAGCGCGTTCCCACCGCAACTGGTTCTACCACCATTCTGCACGCTGTCGTGAAGAAGGACGAAGTGACCGTTGAGGGCATCAACGCTGCTATGAAGGCTCAGGCTAATGAGTCATTCGGCTACACCGAGGAGAAACTCGTTAGCTCCGACATCGTAGGCATGCGCTTCGGTTCGCTCTTCGATGCCAACCAGACTATGGTTTCTAAGATTGCTGAGGGTGAGTACCTCGTGCAGGTTGTTGCTTGGTATGACAACGAGAACTCCTACACTTCACAGATGGTTCGCACCATCAAGTGCCTCGCTGAGCTCAAATAATAAGCAATTATTATAAGTAATGTATAGGGCGTGCCAATCGGCGCGCCCTATTTCTATATTCGAATGGCTGATTCCAAAACACCCTGTATGTCTGTTCCGTCAAATGAATGATGAACTAAAAACTAAAACTGACCTACATCAAGAATGACGCATTTTTTTGCAAAAAAAGAGCAAAAAGCATGGCTGTGTGCGCAAACAGTCGTAATTTTGCATCGTCAAAAGGAAAAAAGGTCAGCTAAGATATAGGTCAGCCGAATATAAAAGATCAGCGAGAAAGAGATCAGCTCAGGTATTGGTTAAGGAAAAAAGAGCGTTTCATCAGGATGACAAGACATACAGCATTGAATGACGTTTGTGAAAGTAGAATTAGTTTGGAAAAAGGTTTTGAATTAAGGTAAGATTTTGAATTAGAGTATAGGTTTTGAAAGATTAAAATAGGTAATAGTTGATAAAAGGTAAAAGAAAGAGATTGCAACAGGGTAACACAGATGCGAGAGATAAGCATTGAATAAGTTAAAAAGATTGTGCATTAAATTTTCAGGTAACCGCCTATGCCGTGAGGCACGCGAATTGTTTCATTTAAAGTATTAGAAAGGGTAAAAAGATGAACACAACGATTTTATTGGCATTTGCCACGTTAATTATTTCAGGATTTCTGTTCGAGAACACCATTGAGAAGAAATAAAACTCGGACATTTTAGGTTGATAATCATTAATATAGAAAGGATAAATTAAGCGGGCGGAGACGGCAAGACTGTTCTCCGCCCGCTTTTTGATATCCGAAAGGTAATCAACTAATGCACTTTCGTGGTTTTGATTTTGGCACAAATTGTTCGCAGAATCAAAAAAAAACACTAACTTCGCAGACCAATGAAAGTTTTCCAAGGACAAAGTGGTGTGCTGCTGGGGTATATCAGGGATGGCAAAGCCCTTACAGGCAGAGAGAAACTCAACTTGATTATACAGTTGAGCATCCCCTCCATTTTGGCACAAATCACCAGTGTGGTGATGTTTTTCATCGACCAGGCGATGGTGGGGCATCTCGGCGCCAAAGCATCGGCGGCATGTGGATTGGTGGAGACTTCCACATGGTTGCTTGGCAGTCTGACAGGCGCTGCTTCAATGGGCTTCTCCGTTCAGGTGGCGCATTTCATTGGTGCCAACGATTTCGTCAAAGCACGTCAAGTGTTCCGCCATGCGCTTGTCGTCACTTTCCTGCTCAGCCTTGTCACCATGGTTGTGGCCGCACTCATCGCCAAGCCCTTGCCCTATTGGCTGGGTGGAGGTACCGACATCGCCCGCGATGCTTCGCTCTATTTCTTTATCTTTGCCCTTGCAGGACCTTTTTTCCAACTCTACAGCCTCTCAAGTGCCATGCTCAAATGCTCAGGAGACATGAGGATGCCCAGCCTCCTCAGCATCATCATGTGTGTGCTCGATGTTGGATTCAACTACATCCTCATCTATCAGGCGCATCTTGGCGTGATGGGGGCTGCCATAGGTACGGCTCTCTCCATCGTCATTTGTGGGTCAGTGCTGGGATATATCGCCGTCTTCCGGAACAAGATGCTGTCGCTGAGGAGAGTGGGGGAACGATTCTTCTGGGTGGTGGATTATCTGAAGAACGCTTTGAAAATCGGACTGCCCATGGCGGCACAGTCGGTGCTCATGAGTGGGGCGCAGATAGTGGGCACCATGATTGTAGCACCCTTGGGAAACATCGCCATTGCTGCCAACACGCTGGGCATCACTGCGGAGAGCCTGTGTTATATGCCGGGCTATGGTATCGGTGATGCCGCCACTACACTTGTAGGACAAAGCATCGGAGCAGGGCGCACCGACCTATGCCGCAGTTTCGCGCGCATGACGCTATTTTCTGGCATGGCGGTGATGGCGGTGATGGGATTGGTGATGTTTGTCTTTGCACCCGAGATGATGGGACTGATGACACCTGTTGATGAAATTGTAGACCTGGGGGCATACTGCCTGCGTATCGAGGCGTTTGCCGAACCCATGTTCGCTGCCTCCATCATTGCCGTTTGCGTCTGCGTGGGGGCAGGTGACACCCTCAAACCTGCCATCATCAGCCTGTGCAGCATGTGGCTGGTGCGCCTCACGCTGGCATATTTCCTCTCTATTCACTATGGACTGGTGGGAGTATGGATTGCCATGGCTATCGAACTCACCTTCCGAGGCATCCTGCTGATGACAAGACTTTTCCGCGGCTCATGGATGAAGGTAACCACATCATCCATGGCCCATCAAGGTTAAAGGGAGTTGATGAGAGTCTTTGCCTGGTCGAATTCTTTTACCAACTGGCTCATAACGTCCTTCACTGGAAGTATCTCTTTCACAGCAGAGGCTATCTGACCGATTTCCAATTCTCCGTTGTCGATGTCACCCTCGAAAATACCGCGTTTGGCGGCAGCCTGCCCCAAAATGGCCCTGAGGTCCTCCACTGCGGCACCCTCCTTCTCTGCCTCCTGGATACGGCAGTAGAGGTCGTTCTTCACCAATCGGGTGGGGGAGAGGAGTTTCAGCGTGAGCATCGTGTCGCCTTCCTCCAACTGTGTGCATCGCTGTTTAAAAGCATCCGAGGCACTGCTCTCCTCGGTGAGGGCAAACAATGTGCCAATCTGCACACCCTCTGCTCCCAATACCATGGCGGCAAGCATCGCCTCACCCGAACCAATGCCGCCGGCGGCGATGAGTGGAAGCGTGGTGGCACGGCGCACCTGTGGTATCAGCGTCAGTGTCGTTGTCTCCTCACGGCCGTTGTGACCGCCAGCCTCAAAACCTTCTGCCACAATAGCGTCGACACCTGCCTCCTCACATTTGCGAGCAAACTTTGAGCTCGACACCACGTGAACCACTTTCATACCAGCATCATGCAGGCGTTGGGTGTATTTCTTCGGACTCCCGGCGGAGGTGAACACTATCTTTACTCCTTCGGCAATGAGAAGGTCAATCAGACGGTCAATTTCTGGGTACATCAGGGGTACGTTGACACCCCACGGCTTGTCGGTGGCTTCACGCATCTTGCGGATATGCTCCTGCAGCGTCTCAGGGTGCATCGACCCCGCTCCAAGCAGTCCAAGACCGCCTGCGTTGCTCACTGCAGCGGCGAGACGCCAACCGCTTATCCACACCATGCCCCCTTGGATGATGGGATACTTAATGCCAAATAACTCTGTAATCCTGTTCTTATTCATAACTCTTTTGGTGGTTTGGGAAGCAAAAATACTATTTTTTGTTGAAAAAATCATATTTTTGTGTCACAAAAGCGAAAGACGTGCGTATTATTGGAAAAGAATCAATCATCAACAATGTATAACCCTATTATTATCAACTCACAGTAAGTATGAAAAAAATCATTATGACATTGACTGCGATGCTGACACTGACCATGATGTCGGATTGCATCACCAAGGAGAATGCTGAAAACACAGAGAGTGACGTTGTGGAGGCTGACTACAGCAATATCGACAACGACGACCCCATCACGCCTTATCAAATCGACAATTTCTCAGAGATTTCCATAAGCGGTATCGTGCATGCCGTCATCAAACAGGGAGAGGGCTATGACGTCAGGGTATCGGAAAGTCCGAATCCAAAGATTAAGACCCGTGTGGAGAAAAAAGGCAACACACTGAATGTGTTTACCGAGACAAAAGAGAAGAGTATCCATACAGGGGATGCCCCGACACTTTATGTCACCCTGCCGTCCATCAAGGGAGTGAGAGGATCTGGTGCTACGGTGATGACGCTGTCCAATTTGACAACGGGCGACATGGACATCGACCTGTCGGGAGCGGCAAAAGCTACTTTCGGCGATATGAAGTGCGGCGGATTGGACATTGATTGTTCGGGAGCCTCAAAGTTGGATTTCGGCAAAGTGAAATGCGAATCGTTGAAAGGTGATTTGTCTGGTGCCAGCAACATGACACTTGCTGCTCATGTGAATGGTGATATTGACCTTGATAACAGCGGTGCATGCAAGCAGAACCTCCATTTGAGCGGAAAGAATTTGAGGATGGAGAACAATGGCGCTTCCTCCTGTGAGGTTTCCTTCAAAGGCGTTTCCGCCAACGTTTCGTGTAGCGGCGCTGGTAAGATGCAACTTGATGTGGACTGTGAGGAACTGAAGGCTTCCAACTCTGGCGCATCAAAGTTCACCATCAGCGGCACTGCCGACAAGACCGACATCGATGCCAGCGGAGCCGCCAAAATCAATACCAAGCAGCTCAACCAGATGTAGATTTGAGATTTGAGGTTTGAGATTTAAGCTTCGCTTGATTGTCGGCTGCACCTCGGCATTCTGAAAGCAAGCTTTCGACTGCACTCGGTTTGCACGACAATTGAGGTTTGAGATTTGAGGTTTGCCCCCAAACGACCAAACGACCAGTTTCCCAAACGACCAAACGACCAGTCCCCCAAACGACCAAACGACCAGTCCCCCAAACGACCAAACGACCAGTCCCCCAAACGACCAACAAATGACCGATGAAGAACTGCGGGGTATCATCCCCACGCTAAGACCCAAGTTGGTGGCCATTGCCCGTCGCTATGTGAAAGACAGCGATGAGGCGGAGGACATCGTGCAGGACGCGATGCTCAAACTATGGGTTATACGCGACAGACTCATCGGCTCAGCGGATGGATTCGCCATGGTGATTGTGAGAAACCTTTCATTGGACTATCTCCGAAAAAGACATCGCATCAACTCTCTCACCGAAATGGAGAAACTGGAGATGGAAGATGTTTCCCACAACACCGATGGCGAGTCGACAGAGGAACTCATGCGTATCGTCAGCACCCTGCCCGAACGGCAGCAGACCATACTGAGACTGCACGACATGGAGGGAGTCAGTTATGAGGAAATCTCCTCTGTCACTGGCATTCCGATGACTGCCCTGCGACAGACCATCAGCCGCACCCGCCGCTTCGTGCGCATGCGCCTGCTCGCAGCAGTTGGTGCCGCTGTAGTGGCGCTCCTCTTGGTCACCTGGGGATGGCGCTCATGGCAGGATGAGCAATATATGCGCCGTTTTGATGGCTCGTATGTGATTGTCAATGGTATGCGCAATGACAATTTGAGGCAGATACGTCCGCAGTTAGAAGATGCGCTCTCACAGGCCAGAGGCATTGAACTCACCGTCGGGGAACAGACATTGCTGCATGATGCGGAGGAGGAGGTGCTCAACAGCATCAGCGACCCCGAAGAGCGCCAACGACTGCAGCAATTGCTTGAGAATTAAGAAATTTAATCATACGTCTATACTCCTAAACTCCCAATAAAATCATACGTCTAAACTCCTAAACTTCTAAACTCCTAAACTCCCAAATAATAAAATCATACGTCTAAACTCCCCCCAAAATGGATACCAGAATAATCAATCGACTTGTTACATTGTGCCTTTTCCTTCTCATGGGGATTGCTGCCCAGGCGCAGAACAGCATCGACGAACTGGTGGACAACATTTCCACGCTTGGTTCGTCAAAGTTCACATCAGTGGTGGAAAGAGACCCAAAGACCAGGCGAATCAACAAGGTGGTTAAGGTGCTGCAGGTGCCAGGCATTCAGGTCGGCAAGTTGCGCAAGGCCTTCCTAAAGGAGAAAGACAGCGGCAACTTCAGCCACACAAAGGACAACCGTGAGGAAACTATGACGCTGACCGTGGAGTCGTCTGAGCGGGTGCGCATCTATATGCTCCGCATGGAGACACATGGGCAATATACATATAGTTCAGGCAAGGTCACCGTCATCGTGAAAAACAAAGGTTTGTAGGAGCGCAACATCGCGTCCGCTTGAATCCGTTTGAAACACGGCATAAAAAGGGGGAGATGATTGGACGAAAGTCCTTTCTATCTCCCCCTCACACTAAACCCTTAAATTATGAACAATGAATTGCTAACTATGCATGATTAACTTCTAATGATGCACTAATCCAAGTGGCTGCGCAGCACGTCTGACTTCTTGTTGAAACGCACCTTGCGGATGCTCCGCTCGCGAATCTGACGGGCACGCTCACGGGTGATGCCTATTTCCTCGGCGATGTCCTCAAGGCTGCGGCCAGCGCAACCGATGCCGAAACTCTGCTTCAGGATGTAGACCTCCTTCTTGCTGAGGATGCCGTTGAGCACACGCTCCAGGTCACTCACCATCGATTCACGGTCGGTGATGGTGTCGGAGTCAAAGGTGCCGTCGGCCGATAGGGTGTCCGACATGCAGTTGCTGTCATCATCAGAGATAGGTGCATCGATGCTTGAGTGATGAGTGCTGATACTCATCGCCAGTTCCACCTTGTCAATGTCTATATCGGTCAGTTCGCTGATTTCCTCCACCGACGGGCGGCGGTTGTTCTCCTGCTCAAACTCCCGGATGGCAGTATTGATGCGGCTTTTGATACCTGTCTGATTCAGAGGGATGCGGATCAGGTTGCTGTTCTCGCTGATGGCCTGCATGATGCTCTGGCGAATCCACCATACGGCATAGGAGATGAACTTGAATCCACGTGTCTCATCGAAACGCTCGGAAGCACGGATCAGACCGATGTTGCCCTCATTGATGAGGTCAGTCAGCGGCAGACCATAACGCTGGTATTGCTTGGCCACGGAAACCACGAAGCGCAGATTGGAGTTGATGAGCTGCTGCTTGGCACGCTCACCCTCCTCACCACCTTTGCGGATGGTCTGGGCCAGTTCTACTTCTTTTTCAGGAGTAAGCAGAGGATAGTGCCCGATTTCAACCAGGTATTTCTCCAGTGCCTCTTCCTGACGGCTGGTGATGCTTTCAATAATTTTGATTTGTCTCATCTGTTCTCCTTTTTTATGCTGATTCGAGAATAATGAGTAGGCTATTGGAGAAAAACTATCACAAACATCAAAAAAAATATGTTTTTTTTCAGTCATGTCTCTTTTTTTTCGTTATTTTGCATAACCAAAAGGAAAAGATATTAAGGAGTTAAAGAGGTTAAGGGGTTAAAATAGTTAAGCCAAATGTCATGTGTGGCTGTGATGTCCAAACTCCTATACTCCAAAAACTCCCACACTCCAAAACTCCAAAAAACAGGAATATGATTTACAATGAATTGGGAAAAACCGGACTGTGTGTGTCAAACCTCAGTTTCGGAGCCTCCTCACTGGGCGGTGTATTCCACAGTCTGCGTGAGGAAGAAGGCATCAGGGCTGTCCATACGGCGGTGGATAATGGCATCAACTTCATCGACGTGTCACCTTATTACGGACATCTCAAGGCAGAGACTGTATTAGGAAAGGCACTTCAGGAAATCCGTCGCGACCGTTACATCCTTTCTACCAAAGTGGGACGCTACGGCAAGGACGGCGTCAACACATGGGACTATTCTGCCAAGCGCGCCACTGAAAGCGTCTATGAGAGCATGGACCGTCTCCATGTTGATTATATCGACCTCATCAATGTGCACGACGTGGAGTTTGCTGATTTGCAGCAGGTGGTCGACGAGACATTGCCAGCCCTCGTCGAACTGCGCAACAAGGGTGTCGTGGGACATGTCGGCATCACTGATTTGCAGCCTGAGAACATCAAATGGGTGATTGAGCATTCCGAGCCAGGAACAGTGGAGAGTGTGCTGTGCTTCTGCCACTATTGTCTTAATGATGACCTTCTGCTCGACTATCTTGACTTTTTGGAAGCCAATAATGTGGGTGTTATCAATGCCTCACCACTGTCGATGGGCCTGCTTTCTCAACGGGGCGCCCCCGACTGGCATCCTGCCACTGCTGCCCTCAGGGAGGCATGCCATCAGGCGGCGTTGTTCTGCCAGCAGCAGGGTTATCCCATTGAGCGACTCGCCATGCAATATTCCACCGGACTCAATCCCCGAATTGCCACGACGCTCTTCAGCAGCACCAATCCCGACAATGTGCTGCGTAATATCGAGTATGTCAGTGAGCCTGCCGATATGCAGTTGGTGGAGGAGGTGCGTCGTATCATCGGCGACCAGATGCGCGTAAGATGGAAGAATAGTTAAGTTTGAATATCTATTTCATACAATGAAAGCAATCAAGATTACAGCAGAGCGGCAGATGGCTGTCGTTGATATCGAAGAGCCGCAGATGGGAGACAATGAGGTGCTCCTCAGACTGAGTTATGTGGGTTTCTGTGGTTCTGATTTGAACACATTCCTGGGTCGTAACCCTATGGTGCATATGCCGGTGATTCCGGGTCATGAGGTGGGCGCCGTCATCGAGAAAGTGGGCAGCAAGGTGTCCGACGCACTGAAGCCCGGTATGGTGGTGACGGTGAATCCTTACACCAACTGTGGCAACTGTGCTTCCTGTCGCAATGGGCGGGTGAATGCTTGTGAGCACAACGAGACGCTCGGTGTGCAGCGCGATGGCTCCATGAGAGAGCGCATTGCATTGCCATGGGAGAAAATCATCCCCGCAGGACAACTCTCGCCGCGCACCAGTGCACTTATTGAACCGATGAGCGTTGGCTTCCATGCCGTGTCGCGTGCACAGGTCACCGACATCGATGTGGTGTTGGTCATCGGTTGCGGCATGGTGGGCATGGGTGCCGTAGTGCGCAGCGTACAGCGTGGTGCCACCGTGATAGCTGCCGACATCGATGATGAGAAACTCGCTCTCGCACGCCAGATGGGTGCCACCTATACCGTCAATACAATGACAGAGGATGTGCACACCCGCTTGCAGGAAATGACTGGTGGCTTCGGACCTGATGTGGTCATCGAGGCGGTGGGAAGTCCCATCACCTATCAGATGGCGGTCAACGAGGTGGCCTTTACTGGACGTACTGTATGCATCGGCTATGCAAAGACCGAGGTGTCGTTCCAAACTAAATTCTTCGTGCAGAAAGAACTGGACATCCGTGGTTCGCGCAATGCACTCCCCTCAGATTTCCGTGCCGTCATTCGCTATCTGGAGAAAGGCACGTGCCCTGTAGATGCACTCATCTCCAAGGTGGTGAAACCTGAGGATGCCTCCGACGCCATGAATGAATGGGCTGCTGCCCCTGGCAAGGTGTTCCGCATTCTGGTGGATATGGAATAATGTCCCCAATAACGGACATACGTCAAAACTCCTAAACTCCCAAACTCCTAAACTCCTAAACTTCTAATAAATGCTTTCCTTCTCATGTGATTATAATGAGGGTGCACATCCAGAGATTCTGCGCCGCCTCACGGAGACCAACATGCAGCAGGAGCCTGGCTATGGCGAAGACTCTTTCTGCACGGCTGCCAAGAAGAAAATCCGGGCAGCGATGGGGTGTCCAGAGGCTGACGTGTTCTTCCTTTTGGGTGGTACTCAGGCAAATGCGACAATCATCGATTCCCTGCTTCGCAGTTATGAGGGGGTGGTGGCTGTCCAGACAGGCCACATTGCCGTCCACGAGGCGGGTGCGGTGGAACTCAATGGCCACAAGGTGCTTACCTTACCGCCTCATGAGGGAAAGATGTATGCTGAGGAGTTGGACGACTACCTCACCCGCTTCTTTGCTGACCCCACCTGGCCACACATGGTAAGGCCAGGGATGGTCTATATCTCCTATCCCACAGAGTATGGCACGCTCTACAGCAAGGCAGATCTGGAGGCCTTATATGCCGTTTGTCGGAAGTTCAAATTGCCG
>Ga0247611_10002677_pt1 | contig 28012 bp, 20 predicted proteins | sample 177DNAGHGhighgp2_FD_192422 | JGI IMG/M metagenome (GOLD analysis project Ga0247611, IMG submission 192422) | Sheep rumen microbial communities from Palmerston North, Manawatu-Wanganui, New Zealand - 1770 DNA GHGhigh gp2 | ecosystem: Host-associated > Mammals > Digestive system > Stomach > Rumen... | reverse complement strand
TATTTTGTTTTCACTCATTGTACATTGTCTTCCCTTTTCGGACACTCATGGAAATCGTTGTGTTTTTTGTTTCTATGGTTCCATTTTTAGAGGAAAGATATGGATTATTTGGAATATAATCCAAAAATTCTATATGTTTTTTGGATTATATTCCAAATAATCGACCTTTATGGCATGTGTCATTGTTGTGTGGCGAAGTAGGCGAGGATGGCTTTGGCTTTGGCGGGGCCTACCACTTTTGCGAGGTCGGCTTCGGTTTGTAGGCGAACCTCTTTCACGCTGCCGAATTTGAGCAAAAGGTCGCGGGCGGTCTTGTCGCCTATGCCGGGTATGTCGGTAAGTTGGGTTCTGAAAGTACCCTTGCTGCGTTTGTCCTTGTGGAAGGTGATGGCAAAGCGGTGCACCTCGTTTTGTATCTGTTCCAAAAGGTGGAAGAGTGGGTCGGTGGGTTTGAGTCCCACCACCTTTGGCGGAAATCCGTAGAGGAGCTCGGAGGTGTGGTGTCGGTCGTCCTTGGCAAGTCCGGCAATGGGGATTTCGAGGTGCAGCTGGTCTTGGATTACCTGTCGCGCCACTTCCATTTGTCCCTGTCCGCCATCAACCACAAGCAGTTGGGGTAGTGGTTGCCCCTCTTCTGTAAGTCGTTTGTATCGGCGGTATATCACTTCGGCCATCGAGGCGTAGTCGTCGGGACCCTCTACTGTTTTGATATTATATTTGCGATACTCTTTCCGGTTGGGTTTCCCATTGGTAAAACGCACCATTGCCGCAACCGGGAAGGCACCTTGGATGTTCGAATTGTCGAAGCATTCAATGTTAATGGGAAGCATAGGCAGATTCAATGCTTTCTGAATGCGTTCCAATAGATGCTGGTGTTTGCGGTTCGGTTCGCCCGCATCGGGATCTACCAGTGCACGCTGGTGTCGGCATTGTATTTGGTATGCTTTTACATTTCTCAGCGACAGCTCCAGCAGTTGCAGTCGGTCGCCCCGGGTGGGTATAGTTTGTTTCATATACTCTTCGGGCAAATCATCTACATGGAAAGGTATCACGGCCTCTTTTGCGGTGCTCTCTGTGCGTTGGTGCAGGGTAGGGATGACGGTTGAGAGTATCTCTTCGTCGCTTTCGTCCAATTGCTTCACAATCTCGTGCGAGAAACTGTATATGATACTTCCGTTTTTTATCCGCATCATATTGACATAGGCATATTTCTCGTCCGAGAGGATGCTGAATACGTCAACGTCCTTCACCGAGGTGTTGACCACTGTGGAGCGGCTTTGGTACTCTTCCAGCCGGCGGATGCGGCGCTTCATCATCTCGGCTTCTTCGAATCGCAGTTCTTCGGCCAATGAGAGCATCTGACGTTTCATCTCGTCCAATATGTCGGCAAAATCGCCTTTTAGTATGCGACGAATATTTTCTATATCCGCCAAATACTCCTCCTTGCTTTGCAGCCCCGCACAGGGAGCCTTGCATAAACCTATCTGGTGTTTCATGCAGGGGCGCCCGTTGGTTGGCATCTTGTTGCATTTGCGGTAAGAGAAAAGCTGGTCTATAATGTCTTGCAGTTCGCGCATGATGCGCTGGTTGGGATATGGGCCGAAATATTGTCCCCGCAGTTGATGGTTTCGAGTGAAGATAAGTCGGGGGTACTCTTCGTCGGTGATGCAGAGATAAGGATAGGTCTTATCGTCTTTGAGCATACTGTTGTATCGCGGCTGGTAGCGTTTTATGAGGTTGTTCTCCAGCAGCAGGGCATCAACTTCGGTGGCCACAACAGTAACACGTATGTCGTATATGTTCCGTACCAGCATTTGTATCTTACGGCTCTTGTCCTCGTAGTGCGAGAAATAGGAGCTTACCCTCCGTTGCAAGTTACGGGCTTTGCCTACATAAATCACTGTCCCCGACTGGTCAAGATGCTGATATACCCCGGGGTTTTCCGGGATTGTCTTGAGGCGCAGTTTAATGCGTTCTATATTTTTGTTTATAGAAGCGTCTATCATGAGTAGGAGGGCTATACAACTAAGCCATTGGATATATACAAATCCGCCGACATCATTGTGGATGAACTACGATAATAATAATGCCTGTTTTTCAGCAGCAGGCGGAATAAAGCATCAATCGGGGTATTCCAGCTTGGCTTTCTCTATATGGAGGTTCAGCTGCTTAATGCCTCGTATTTCGTATTTGCTGGTTCGCTGTCCCAGCGAAATGTGGTGTACGCCGGTGGTGTTGAAGAAGTAGTATTCGCGCACCGTCTGGGTTATCACCAGATTGCCGTTTTCGTCTAGATGCCCCAATACGGTTCCCTCATGGTTGCGAAACAGTAGTGTGGCAAACATGGTGCGGGTCTCGTTCTCCGGGTTGGCTATTTCGAGTATGATGGGCAATCCAGCTTCGTGGAAGATGTTGGTATCGATAGTGAGGGTAACTACGAAGTTGTAGCAATCCTCGGTGCTTGGGGCGTTCACTTCAAACTTTTCGGGCGAGAATCGCATCCAGGTGTCGTTAGCAAAGGTGCGTGTCTCGTCGAATATGGTCTTGTTGCAGCTGCTTGTCAAAAACAATATGGCTGCAGCTGAGAGTATGAATAGGGATTTGCTTAATGCCGATTTCATGGGTTGATTGAATAATATGTTTATTGTTGATGGTGATTGCGTTGAATAAGTTGTTGTAATATCTGTATAGCGTTGGTGGCGGCACCTTTGCGCAGATTGTCGGCCACAATCCAGAGGTTAAGTGTGCAGGGCTGGGTGTCGTCTCGCCGTATGCGCCCCACAAACACTTCGTCTTTGTTGTGTGCCATTACGGGGGTGGGGTAGAGGTTTTGCGAGGGATTGTCGCAAACTATTACTCCAGGAGTCCCGGCAATGAGTGTGCGTACTTGCTCCATAGTGAATTCTTTGTGGAATTCGACATTTACCGACTCGCTATGACCGCCCACCACAGGCACACGTGCCACAGTGGCAGACACCCGTATGGTTTCATCGGACAGGATTTTGCGTGTCTCGTTCACCAATTTTTCCTCTTCTGTGGTGTAGTCGTTGGGAAGGAAGTCCCCTCCGTGAGGGAAGAGGTTCCGGTATATTGTGTTGGGGTAAGCAGGTTGGTATAGGTCTCCCAATTCACGCTGCAGGGTCTGTCTCAATTCATTGTCGGGAGTGTGGTGCTCAAAACTGTAGGTCTCTTCTGTTTCAAGCTGCCTTACGGCCTTAATCCCTGTTCCGGTGATGCTCTGATAGGTCGAGATAACCATTCGTTTGATATGGTATTCCCAATGCAGTCTCGAAAGGGCAAGCACCATCTGAATGGTCGAGCAATTGGGGTTGGCGATGATTAGGGTTTTCGGCCCGACGCTGTCTATATTAATTTCCGGCACCACCAGTGGCACATCTTTGTCCATGCGCCAGCATGAAGAATTGTCTATTACGGTACACCCCACTTCTGCAAAACGGGGAGCATATTGGCGTGAGGTAGAAGCCCCAGCCGAAAAAACAGCATATTGGGGATGTTGTGCTATAGCGTCGTCCACGCTCACCACGGTCAGCTCCCTTCCGGCAAACGGGATGCGTTTGCCTACCGATTTGGGCGAGGCGGCGGCAATGATTTCTTCATTGGCAAAGCCTCTTTCCTGAAGCACTTGTAACATCACACTCCCCACGAGGCCGGTGGCTCCGACTACTGCAATTTTCATTTTGAACGATTATTATTAGTTTTCTCTTTTAGTTTCTCTCCTAAGAATGTAAGGCACACAGTTCGCCAATGGGATTTTCCGAAGCTTATCGCAGCAGGGTCACTGTGCCTTTCACTTCCTGCGTCAGCAACGGTTCGAACGAACTGCGGTAGCGCATCACATATACATATACACCTTGAGGGCAACGTTTCCCGTCTTCGGTTGTGCCGTCCCAATAGCCGTTGGGTCCCTTGAAGTAACATACCTGTTCTCCATGACGGTTGAAAATCCACATTTCCACTTCGGTAATGTTTCCTTGCACCAAGGGGAAGAAACGGTTGTTGTCTTCCTTGTCGGGGGTGAAAATGTTGGGAACGAAATGGGCCACCTTGTGGAGGTGTATGGTGGTTTTTGCGGTGTCGTCACATCCGTAATCGTTATGCACTGCCAGCCTTACATCCATCGTGTCCACTCCGTTGAGCGGGAAAATCACGCTGGTTTGCGGCAATGTGCTGGTCGAGCCGTCGGGTAGCAACCATACATGCGAGTCGTGTCCGTAGCTCCGGTCTATCAAGTCTATAGTCAGCTGGTCCAGAGTTGCCGCTTCGGGCGTATGTTCTATGATGGCTTTCATGGGTATGAAAGTGAAGTCCAGCGTCACGGTGCTGTCGCATCCCCATTCATTTACCAGCACCACGGTGTCTTGGTCGCGGGTGTCGGTATTGTCCGAATCGTATGTTCTTCCGTTAATCCAGGTGTGGGGCTTGCAGTCCAGCACTTTGTCGACGGAATGGCTGATGTCGGACACGATGAGGTGTAGATAGCGTGTACTGTCGCATTCGGTAACAGAATAGTAGTGTTTGCTGGTGTCGATGGGTTGAGAGAATGTCATTCCGCACCACGTGTACGATTCACCTCGGCATATTCCCGTGGTGTCGTAATATTTATAGTTGGGATATGTCTGTATCAGTATGCTGTCGTGGTTGTTGCAGCCATTACGGAACGATGCTGTGCATATTATCCATGTAGAATCGATGTGGTTTTGTGTCAGGTGGCCGGTTTGGTCGTTGAGCTGCACAGTGGTGAAGGCGTTGGTAAGTGCTGTGGGGGGCATCAGGTTTTTCACCCCGTTAAACTCTTTCAGGGCACTCCACGAACAGGAGTCAAGTATTTGGTCGTTGCTGGGATATTGAAGTGCTATGTTGCAGCGTTCACCTTCACAGAGTATTGAGTCGTCGGTGATAAGTGTCATTGCACGTGCAGTATCCATACCCACGGTGATAGTGTCTCGCATACTGCGTCCGTCGACACCGTACAGGTAACCGTTGGCGCCGCGATACACACATTTCACCATATATCGGGTGGTTCTTCGCGGAGTAACACTCACTATTGTGTGCTCGCTGTTGAGGTAATAGCCGTTCGTGTCGCCGATGGTGGAAGAAAACTCTACGGAGTCTACAATGTTGCCGTTTGCGTCTTCCACTAGTTTCCACCAGCTGATATTCTTAGCTGTTGCTCCTTGTGGGGTGAATCGCCAAGCTTCATAACTTGTTTCTGTGGTCCATCCTCCTGCTTGATTGCCGCGGTTGGGTGCCACAAAAGCTCCGGGCGAGTTCGGCTGAATGTAGTATGTGGGGTCGCCCAGGTATTCCACATCATGATAATGCGACAGTTGGTCTGTTCCCGAGGCGTTCTGTATGCCTATCAGTCCTTTGCCGCTGTTCGTTGTAGAGCAGCAGTGGCGTTGTCTGACGTGTACTTCAATAATGTTGGTGCCTTCGTAGCATACTATCTGGTAGGTGTTTTTCTCGTTGTTGTTGCCAAAGAGTCCCACTCCGTTCACACTGGCACAGAGATATCTGCACGGATATTCGCCACCCACACTGCGGAATATTCCGCCGGTGGTGGGATTTATCAGGTATCGGGGGTCGATGTCCTCATACACGCCGTAAATGGCATTTTTGGACGTATTGTTCGAGGTACTGAAGTTGGCCAACGGAATGGGAACATTAAACGTGTAGTCGCAGTAGGTTCCCATCTGTGTGGAGTTGAACGACACCAGTCCGTTTGAACCTACATTGGCTTGTGTGTAGGGATATCCGAAAAACATAAAGGTGAATGGGAATTGAATCATGCTCTGTTCCCACTGGTCGTCCTGCGTGATGTTGAGTCGGGTGCCGGCACAGAAGGTGGAGTCTACTGGATTGTAGGGTATTTCTTCCACCAGGTATTGCCCATTGAAGTGCTGTGTAGTGATAAACGCGGTGGCATGCAGTATCAGGTTTGCATTGATACAGTTGACCGAGGTATCCCAGTTGTGGGCGCGGTTGAATGGTGACGGTATGTGGTCGTATTTCTCGTCAATTGTAATCTCGGGGCATTGGGCCTGAAGTCCTGTTGCTCCCAGTAATGATAGCAGAGCTAATGCAATATATCTACCTTTTCTCATTATGTGTGAGTTAGTTGTTTTTAATTGAGTGTTTCCGCATCCCATTGTACCAAGAATCAGTCATTGTGTTCTGTGATGTAGATGCCTTTTTTCTATTTATATGACACATGGATACCTGATTTGTTGCAAAGTGGGTGTGAATTAGTTTTTTTTAACACTCTTTTCTGGTTTTCATGTGTCAGATTTCTGTTTTTTGGCTATATCAGTGTGATGCCCAATGATTATTCTTTGATTCTTTTCCTCTTATTGAAATCTAGAAGGAGAGACCCGCTGCAGCAAGTCCCTCCTTCTGATAGGTAATTTATTTGATTCTCATTTTGTAGAAGGATCGATAGGCAAAGATGATAGCAATGATAAGGAACGCTATGCCCACCCAGGGGGCTATGCCTTTGAATCCTTCGCTTATGGCTATCTCCATTGCCAGAACGCCAAACAGTGTGGTGAATTTGATGATGGGGTTCAATGCCACCGACGAAGTGTCTTTGAATGGGTCGCCTACCGTGTCGCCTACGACGCTGGCATCGTGCAGGGGGGTACCTTTGGCTTTCATGTCCACTTCTACCACTTTCTTCCCGTTGTCCCATGCGCCGCCGGCATTGGCCATATACACCGCCTGGAACAAACCGAACACTGCTATGCTAATCAGGTAGCTGATAAACAGACATACTGCGTTCATTCCGCCGATACTTTCGGGCGACGAGAAGCAGGCAAAAGCCAACGCGAAGCAGAATATGGCTATGAAGATGTTTATCATTCCCTTCTGTGCATAGTTGGTACAAATCTTCACTACCTCTTGCGATTTCTCGGTGTCGGCTTTCTTCGGGGCGTTGGCATCCAATTTAATGTTATTTTCAATATATTCTACTGCACGGTTGGCACCGGTAGTGACTGCCTGCATAGATGCTCCGGTAAACCAGTATATTACGCAACCGCCCAAGATGAAGCCTATAATGCTGTAGGGGTTGAGCAGGTTCAGCACACTCGAGGGCTCAATGCCCAGAGTTTTCTGAATCATCAGGATGAGGGAGAAAATCATGGTTGTGGCACCTACCACTGCTGTGCCTATCAGCACCGGTTTGGCGGTAGCCTTGAAGGTGTTTCCGGCTCCGTCGTTGGCTTCCAGATAGTATTTTGCTTTCTCGAAGTCGGAGTGAAACCGAATTCCTCTTTTATCTCCTTGGTCGCTTTCTCGGTGTCGTCCTCAATCAGCGACAGTTCGTATACGCTCTGTGCATTGTCGGTCACCGGCCCATAGCTGTCCACAGCAATGGTCACCGGACCCATACCCAGCATGCCGAATGCAACCAGACCGAAAGCGAAAATGCTGTAGTAGTTTCCAAACACTGTCTCCAGTCCAAAGCCAGACGATGCCATGTAGGCTATTATCATCAGCACCACGAAAACCAGTCCTGTCCAGAAAGCACCCATATTGCCGGCCACAATACCCGAAAGTATATTGAGCGATGCTCCGCCCTTCTCGGATGCTTTCACCACCTCTTTCACATGCTTCGAGGTGGGGGAGGTGAACAGTTTGGTAAACTCTGGAATCAATGCAGCTCCTAAGGTGCCACAGCTTATGATGATGGCAAGTGCCAGCCAGTAGTTGTTGCCTAGGCCGTCAAGCAGGAAATAACTGGCCAGGAAGGTGCCCAGAATGCTCAGCAGCGAGGTAATCCACACAAGGCTTGACAGCGGCTTCTCAAAGTCCATATCGTCGGCATTGCGGTAGCGTGCCGAAGCAATGGCACCGTTGATATAGTATGCCAGAACAGATGCCACAATACCCAGTATACGCATCACAAATATCCACACCAGCAGCTGCACCTGGTATTCGGGAGGAACGGCCAACAGTATGAAACTCACCAGCGCCACACCGGTTACTCCGTAGGTCTCGAATCCGTCGGCGGTGGGTCCTATGCTGTCTCCGGCATTGTCGCCTGTGCAGTCGGCTATTACTCCAGGGTTGCGGGGGTCGTCCTCCCCAATTTTGAACACCACTTTCATCAAGTCGCTTCCAATGTCAGCTATCTTGGTGAATATGCCGCCGGCAATACGCAGCGCACTGGCACCCAGACTCTCGCCTATGGCAAAACCAATGAAGCAGCTGCCTGCCAGATTTTCGGGCATAAACATCAGGATTACCAGCATCAGTACCAGCTCTATGCAAATCAGCACGATACCGATGCTCATTCCGGCACGCAGGGGGATATTCAGCAGCTCGAGCGGTTTGCGTCTCAGAGAGGCAAAAGCCATTCGGGCGTTGGCATAGGTGTTCATCCTCACACCAAACCAGGCCACCCCATACGAACCGAGAATACCTATCACTGTCCACGCCAGCACCAGGCACACAGCCCCGGCAGACATGTGCGACAACAGTCCGAAATATAGCACGATGGCCGCTCCAATAAAAAGAAATAATACAATCAGAAATTTGCCTTGTTGTTTCAGATAAGTAGAGCAAGTCTTGAAAATCACGTTGCCTATTTCCAGCATCGACTTGTGCGCATTCAGTTTCCTTACTTTTCTAAACTGCCAGAAACCGAACAACAGTCCAAGCAATACTATCAGAAATCCCCAATAAAGGATTTTGGTGTCAGGATTGCTCGCAAATCCTGTGGGCATTTCCAAATCTGCCTCACTTGCAAATGAGATTAGTGGGAGCACAATGGCTAGGAGTAAACTTGTTAATTTTTTCATAAACAGAGTATTTATAGCACTTTTTTCTTTTTGATTCAAAATACAAATATACTACTTTTCGCTAAGATACAAAAAAAAATCGTACTTTTGCATTTGCAAATATCAATTCAAAACAGATTAATATCTTTTTTATTATATGATTCACAACAAGATTCAACAAGCCGTTTCCGATGCAGTGAAACATCTCTATGGGGCCGAGGTATCGCCCGATTCTGTAGTGTTGCAGGACACCAGCAAAGATTTTCAGGGCGACTATACTGTCGTCGTATTTCCGTACGTCAAGATGGCTCGCAAGTCCCCCGACGCTGTGTCGGCTGAACTGGGTGCCGCTGTTGTCGAGGCGGTGGAGGAAATCAGCTCCTTCCAGGCTGTAAAAGGGTTTCTCAACCTCTCTGTGGCCGACAGCTATTGGTGCCGTTTTGTAGCCGACCACGTCGACGACTCCCGTTTCGGCCTTCGTGACGCCGCCCCCGATGCCAAACCCGTGGTGGTCGAGTATTCCTCGCCCAACACCAACAAACCACTCCATCTGGGTCACATCCGCAACAACCTTCTCGGCTGGTCAGTGAGCGAACTGCTTGCCGCAAATGGTGCCAACGTCAAGAAAGTGAATCTTGTTAACGACCGTGGAATCCATATTTGCAAGTCTATGCTTGCCTGGTTGCGATTCGGCAATGGCGAAACCCCCGAAAGCAGCGGCATGAAGGGTGACCACCTCGTGGGCAAATATTATGTGGAATTCGACAAACATTATAAGGAAGAAGTGTCGCAGCTCGTTCAGCAGGGCATCGATGAGGAGGAGGCTAAACGTCAGGCTCCTCTCATGCTCGAAGCCCAGCACATGCTAAAACGCTGGGAGGAAGGCGACCCCGAAGTCCGCGACCTCTGGACACGTATGAACAATTGGGTCTATGCCGGTTTCGACGAAACATACCGCAAAATGGGTGTCGGTTTTGATAAAATCTACTACGAGTCCAACACCTACCTTCTCGGCAAGGAACTGGTGCAGAAAGGTCTCGACCTTGGTGTCCTTTTCCGCAAGGACGACGGCTCCGTATGGTGTGACCTCACCGCCGACGGTCTCGACCAGAAACTGCTGCTCCGCAAGGACGGCACATCTGTCTACATGACTCAGGACCTGGGCACCGCCCTCCTTCGTCACAACGATTTCAATGCCGAACAACTCATTTATGTGGTCGGTAATGAGCAGGACTACCATTTTAAAGTCCTCAAACTGGTGCTTTCCAAACTCGGTTTCGACTGGGCCGACAAAGTCTACCATCTCTCCTACGGTATGGTCGAACTGCCCAATGGCAAAATGAAGTCGCGCGAGGGCACTGTGGTCGATGCCGACGACCTCATCGCCGAAATGGAAGCCACCGCCGAGGAGATGTGCCGCGATCATGGCAAGAACGATGATATGTCGCCCGAACAGCTCCGTAACCTCTACCATATCCTGGCTCTCGGTGCCCTCAAATATTTCATCCTCAAGGTCGACCCCGCCAAAAATATGCTCTTCAACCCAGCTGAAAGCATCGACTTCAACGGCAACACTGGCCCCTTTATCCAATACACCTATGCACGCATCCGCAGCATAGTGCGCAAAGCCGCCGAGCAAGGCATCGCCCCCGCACAGCTCACGCAGCTCCCTGCTTTCGCTTCCCTTGCCAACGACAAGGAACGCGCTGTGGCCAAATGCCTCCACCAACTCCCTGACACCGTTGCCGCCGCTGCCAACAACTTCAGCCCCGCTATGGTGGCCAACTACGCTTACGATCTCGCCAAGACTTTCAACAGTTTCTATCAGGATACACCCATCTTGCGCGAGTCCGACCCCAACCTCAAACTCTTCCGCATCGGCTTGTGCAACTTGGTTGCCCATGCCATCAAAAACAGCATGAAGATTCTCGGCATTGAGGTGCCTGAACGTATGTAGGCCGCACTTATTAGTTGTTTATCACATCATTCTATACAACTTCTTTTATGTATTATACCGACCAACTCATCGTGCCCAACTACCTCTGCGACATGCACGACCGCATCTCCATCTGGAGCACAGCCCGCCTCTTTCAGGAGGCTGCCGACCATCATGTCAAAACCCTCAACGTGGGCTTCCGTCAACTCATTGCCCAGGGCAAGGCTTGGGTTCTGAGCCGGATGTACTACGATGTGTCTCGCTTGCCCGCCGAGGACCAGCAGGTTACAGTCCGCACCTGGTCGCGCGGCACCGACGGTCTCTTTGCTTTCCGCGAATTCCAACTTATCGACGCTCAAGGGGTGGCTGTATCCTGCACCTCCTACTGGGTCATCATCGACCTCAACACCCGTCATGTTCTCCGCATGCACGATTTGATTGATGGATTCGAAACCCACCCTGACCTCGCCACCGACCATCCCCAGCTCGACCGCCTCCGCATCCCCCGTCAGGCCCCGCAACCGCTCATCTCCGCATCCTTCCCCGTGCGTCCCTCTATGCTCGACCACACCAACCACGTCAACAACACCGAATACATCAAATGGATTTTTGACCACCTTCCAGAACCCTACGCCAGCCGCACTTCCTACCGTTTCGGCATCGAGTTCCAACTCGAAACCCAACCCTCCGAAACCGTCAGCCTTTACTCCTACATTCCAGACACTCCCGACACTGACCCCGCCTATTTTAAAATCAATAATTCCCGTTCCACAGCTGTTATCGCATTCCTTTCATGAAACGACTCATCCTTTTGGCTCTCATCTCCCTTGTGGTGGCCGCTCCCGCCCATGCCCAGTTCTTCAAAAAAGGCCTCTTCCGCAAACGTGTCGAGCAGGCCGACTCCATTCCAGGCATGCGTAGCATTTATGAAGTGTTCAATCTTGTCCACTCCCAGTATGTCACCGACCCCAATACCCAGAAACTTAGCGAAGAGGCCATACGCAGCACGCTCCGCAGCCTCGACCCCCACAGCATCTACATCCCCGCCCGCGAGGTGGGCCGCACCAACGAGGCTCTGCAGGGCAATTTCGTCGGCGTGGGCATCTCATATCTTGTCATCAACGACACCGTCTGTGTGCAGGAAGTAATTGCTGGCGGCCCCGCCGAGAAAGTGGGCATGCTCCCCGGCGACCGTTTCCTCCGTGTGGATGGCGACCGCGCTACGGGTGACAGCGCCACTCAGGGTTTCGTCTTCCGCCATCTCCGCGGAAAACGGGGCACCTCCGTTGTGGCCGACATCCTGCGTGGCCGCGACACACTCTCCTTCTCCATCAAGCGCGACAATATTCCCATCCATTCTGTCGAAGTCTTCTTCATGGAGGACGATTCCATCGGCTACATCAACCTCTTGCGCTTTGCCGCCACATCTGTAAACGAATTCCGCAACGCCCTTAACGCACTCAAGGCCCAAGGCATGAAATCACTCATCCTCGATCTTCGCGGCAACGGTGGCGGATTCCTCGAAGTAGCCTACGGGATGGCCAACGAGTTCATCTCCCCCGGCCGTCTCATAGTCTATCAGGAAGGACGCGCACGCAAACGTCAGGACTTCAAGTCTACCAGACGGGGCTCCTTCCGCGACGGCGCCCTCGTAGTGCTTATCGACGAAAACAGCGCCTCCGCCTCCGAAATCGTCAGCGGTGCCGTTCAGGACTGGGATCGCGGCGTCATCATAGGTCGTCGCAGTTTCGGTAAAGGTTTGGTACAAACCCAATTTAAACTTTCCGACGGATCTCAGGTCCGAGTCACTACTGCCCGCTACTACACCCCCTCCGGCCGCTGTATCCAGAAACCCTACAATGCTGGCAAGGAAGCTTACGAGAAAGACCTTATCAACCGCTATAAACACGGCGAGATGTTCTCGCCCGACTCTATCCATTTTCCCGATTCGCTCAAATACAAAACTGCCGGCGGCCGTACCGTCTATGGCGGAGGCGGCATCATGCCCGATATTTTTGTACCTCTCGACACAACACCCTCCACCAAATTCTATGTGGAATGCCGCAGCAAGGGCCTCATCAACCAGTTTCCGCAGGTGTGGGCCGACAACCACCGCACCGACACCCTCGTGGCCGACTTTGACACCTATCTGCTCAACTTCGACTCACTTAACATTTTCCAGAGTTTTATCGATTACGCAGCAAGCAAAGGCATCGTGCGCGACAGTATACAGGAAACGTGCACCGACAGCATCCGCGCCCTCGACTACAATTTCCTTGCAATGCAGATCAAAGGTCTTGTGGCCGACCGCCTCTTTGGTCGTGGGCACTACTACCGCATCATGAAAGAGCGCGACCAATGCTACAAAGTCGCCGTCGCCACCCTCCGCAAACCCCTAAAGCTCCCATCCCGTCCCTGACCCCTGTTCTCTTTCGTCCGACCAGTCGGACTTGTCTGACTAGTCTGACTAGTCGGACAAGTCTGACTGGTCAACAGTCGATTGGGGCAGTGGGTTCGGTGTAGGTTCGGTGTAGGTTCGGTGTGGATTTGCTTGCAAGGCGAAGCCTGAGTGAAGGCACAGGGACGTCACAGGTTGGTGAGGATGGGATATTTTTGTTGAAAAAAATGAAAAAGTTGTGGTGTTTTTGGGCTTGAATCAAAAAAAAAATGTATATTTGCAGATGCTGCGTCATGTAATGTCGGAGCGAAATTGTGCTGTAAATTAGCACCGTACAAATAATGAATATATGACAGAATATACAAATATACCTAAAACAGACAACCAACGTCGCCCCCAATCGGATGCGACACCCGTGAATGTATCGAGCGAATATGGCCATTTGAATGCAGTGCTGCTGCACAAACCGGGCGTGGAGATAGAGAGAATGACGCCACGGAATGCCTCGGAGGCATTGTATAGCGATATTTTAAGTAAACATATTGTTGATAAGGAATATGCCTCGTTCAAAGGCGTTTTCGAGAAGTGGACTAAGGTGTATTATGTGGAAGACATTCTTGAGTTGCTGCTTGAGAACGACGATGTGCGCCAGCCGTTGGTGAGCCAGAGTTGCGAGTTGGACGGCTGCGGCTATCTGGCGGACGAGTTGATGACCCACGACAGCGCGCGTCTGGCACGCGAACTGATAGAGGGTGTGACCTATCATGAGGATACCGACCCGAAACAGTTCAGGGACGAGCGCTATGTGCTGAAACCGCTTTACAACCTTTTCTTTACGCGTGACGCATCGTCGTCGGTGTACAACGAGGTGTTGATTAATTCGATGTCGTTTCCGGTAAGGAGACGCGAGACGTTGATTTACAAGACTATTTTCGAGGATTATTTCCGCGTAAACACGTTCTGTGCGATGGATAGCAACCCAGCTGCACGCACAGAGGGAGGTGATGTACAGGTTGCAGCACCCGACATGTTGTGTATCGGCATGGGAATACGAACCAACTACAAGGGTATCAAGGCACTTGCCGACAAGTATGCCAAGGAACGCCCCAATTTCCGCATTTTGGTGCAGGAGCTGCCGCACAAGCCCGATTCGTTTATCCATCTGGACATGGTGCACACTTTCTTGAGTGGCCACGAGTGTATGGTGTATCCGCCGATGATAGACAAGACAGGCATATTTGCTGACAAGTCGACTACGCTGATAGAATGCGACAACGGGCGGCTGTATACGCGCGAGGTGCCCAATATGCTGGAAGGCATGAAGCTGTGCGGTAGGGAGATGGAGCCGGTGTTCTGCGGCGGTACTGACAGTTGGAACCAGGACCGCGAGCAATGGCACAGTGGAGCTAATTTCTTTGCGCTGGGCGACGGGAAGGTGATAGGATATGAACGGAATGTGCACACGATAGAGGCGTTGGACCATGCGGGCTTTGCTGTGCTGGATGCCGACGAGGTGTGTGCCGGGAAGGTGAACATGAACGATTACGCGAAATTTGTGGTGACATTCAAGGCCAGCGAGCTGCCCCGTGCCGGTGGCGGTGCCCGCTGCATGACGATGCCCATAAACCGCGACTAAGCCTGATTCCTCGGGAGGCCGTTTAATTTATAATGAATCAATATCAATTTAAAAATAAACATACTACAACAACTATGAAAAAGTACCATCTGATGAACAACATTATAGGCTGGGCAATATGCATCGTGGCCTGTACTGTTTACATCCTTACGGCTGAGGCTACTGCGTCGTGGTGGGATTGCGGTGAGTATATAGCCACAGCAAACAAGTTGCAAGTGGGGCATCCCCCGGGAGCACCATCGTTCCAATTGATAGGAAGACTGTTTTCCATGTTCTCCACACCCGAGAATGTGGCCCATGCTGTGAATGTGATGTCGGCAGTGTGCAGTGGCTTCACTATCCTTTTCCTGTTCTGGTCTATCACTTTGCTTGCAAAGCATCTGTTGCCTGACCCCAAGAATCCCGACATGAAGGATGCGCGTACGTGGGCAGTGTATGCAGCAGGTGTTGTAGGTGCGTTGGCCTATACTTTCAGCGATACATTCTGGTTTTCGGCAGTGGAAGGTGAGGTATACGCTATGTCGTCGTTCTTTACGGCGGTGGTGTTCTGGGCTATATTGAAATGGGAAGAGCAAGCCGATGACCCGCGCTCGTTGCGCTGGTTGGTGCTTGTGTGCCTGCTGGTGGGTATTGCCATCGGCGTTCACTTGCTGAACTTGCTGACTGTGCCCGCCATTGTTTATGTGGTGTATTTCCGCAAATGGCCCAAGACCACATTGAAGGGTTTCTTGCTGAGTGGTGTCATCTCGGTGGTGCTGCTGGCGTTGATACTGTGGGGCATTATTCCGGGTATAGTGAATGTTGATTCGGCATTTGATGTGTTCTTTGTGAATACACTCCACCTGCCGTTCAACTCGGGCACCGTGTTCTTCTTTGCAGTGCTTATAGCATTGGTGGTTTGGGGATTGTGGTACACATCGCCCAAGAAGAAGAACCGTCCAGTTGTCAATGCTTCTATACTGGGATTTCTCATGCTGGTGATTGGCTATTCCACTTTCTTTGTGTTGGTGATACGTGCCAACACCAATACCCCGCTTAACGAGAACGCGCCGAAAGACGCTGTTGCGATGCGTGCCTATCTGGGACGTGAGCAATACGGCGACACACCTTTCTTGACCGGACAGTATTACACGGCAGGCGACCCCATCGACGCCAAGAAGGGATATACGAAGTATGTGAGAGGCAAGGACGAGAACGGCAGAGACCGTTATGTGCCAGCCGCCTATCAGCAGATATTCATCTACCGACAGAACCATACGGGACTGTTCCCACGTATGTACAGCAACGACAAGGATCGCCATCATCCCCAGTTCTATGAATACTGGGCAGGCAAATGTCGCGGCGACCACAAGCCCACAGCTCAGCAGAATTTGAAGTATTTCAACGGCTATCAGATGGGCTGGATGTATTGGCGCTATTTCATGTGGAATTTTGCAGGCCGTCAGAATGACATTCAGGGTCATTATTTCAATGACGACGGTACGCGCGACTATATGAACGGAAACTGGATATGTGGCATTAAGGCCATTGACCAGGCACGCCTGGGACCCCAGGACAATCTGCCCGACCACATGAAGAACAACAAGGCACGCAATGTGTACTATCTGCTGCCGTTGCTGCTGGGTCTCTGTGGTTTGGTATACCATGTTATGCGCAACAAGAAGGATGCCTTTATCGTGTTCATCATGTTCTTCATGACGGGTATAGCTATCGGAATATACCTGAATATGCCTCCCCGCCAGCCGCGTGAGCGAGACTATGCCTTTGTGGGGTCGTTCAGCTTCTTCGCCATCTGGATAGGCCTGGGTGTGATGGCTTTGGCCGACTGGATTACCCGCCTGTTGAAAAAGGAGAATATGTATAAGTTTGTTATGCCGGTGGTGTTTGTGCTGTGTATGCTCGGAGTGCCCGTGCTGATGGCATCCGAGAACTGGGACGACCACGACCGTTCTGAGAAGTATGCCGCCCGCGATTTCGCCAAGAACTACCTGGCCTCGGTGGACAAGAACGGAGTGTTGATAACATTCGGCGACAACGATACATTCCCCTTGTGGTATGTACAAGAGGTGGAGGGCTTCAGGACCGATGTACGAATACTGAACTACACCCTTTCGGGTATGTATTGGTATGTTGAGCAGCTGTACAATAAGCTGTATGACTCGGAGCCCTTGGCCTTCACGCTACCGAAAGAGTATTATGGGCTGGGCAACGATGTGGTGTACCTGCAAGACCGCACCAACGAATACTTCGAAGTGACTGATGTGCTGGGATTGCTGAGAGACCACCCGGAGAAGTTCCGTGTACGCGACGGACGAGGCGAGGAGATGTATGTGCTGCCCACCAACAAGTTCAAGATTACCCTTGATGTGCCCAAGCTGGTGAAACTGGGTGTGATTCCTGCCGAGATAGCCGACAAGGTGGATCCCGTGATCAAGTGGCAGGTGACCAAGCCGAACCTGTTCCGCCACGAGTTGATGATTCTCGACATATTGGGAACCAACCGCTTTGAGCGCGACATCAATATTATGAACCCCAGCTATATACAGCGTGTGTTCACTCCCGTGCGCAACTATTGTGTGAACGACGGTATGAACTTCAAGCTGTTGCCCTATCCTGCACAGGTGGGTCAGCCCGCGTTCTTCAACACCCGCGAGAACCATTATGAGTTGCAATCGTTCACCGAAGAGACCTACGACTACTTCCTGAATGGTTACAAGAACGAGAACGGCGAGATGGTTCCGCTGGAGTGGGGCAATCTGAATGCCGATATCTATGTGGACCCGGTGAGCGTGAACATGGGAGTGGTGCAACGTCAGACCTTCTGTATTGCAGCCAAGGAGCTGCTGGTGAAAGGCGACACAGCCCGTGCCCGCCAGATGCTCGAGACGAGTGAGAAGTACTTCCCGGAAAAGAATTTCTGCTACGATAAGTACAGCATGATGCTGATAGAACTGTATGCCGGTGTGAATGACAAAGAGCGTGCCACCGAAGTATGGGATGCCATCTACAAATACTATGAGCAGGATTTGAAGTACTACAACCAATATCTCACTACGAATAAGGCCGATGGCGTGAAGGCTCTGCTTCAAGAGTCAGCCCAGTTGGTATATGGTTTGAACCAGACCGCCAAAGAGGTGCTGAACGATACGGAGCGTGCCAACAAGTCGCGCGAGCTCTTGGCCTCGTATGGTTTTAATATTTGATACTGCTAACGTATGCCCCTAAGGGTGATGATACCCTCAGGGGCATTCTTTAAACTCGATAAATCCATTCGCTACGATGAGTATTAAGAAGCTGAAGAAGAAAGTGAAAAAAATCAGTATCGCACTACCCGAACGGGACGGCGAGGTGCTGAAGCGTTGCGCCAAGGATGCCGGGGTGTCGTGCCCCGTGATGGCCAAGCGACTGCTGAAGGAGGCTTTGAAACAACATCGCAACAACCATCAGAAGGAAGAGCCGCGCAACCAACTGGGCCTGTTTGACACGATACAGGTAGACATCTTCAACAATACTTCTAAAGTGAGCAACAAGATGGAATAAATAAATTATTATTCAATCAGAAAGTAATATTATCATGTTTATGAAACGTATATCCTTTTTATTGTTTGCAGGTTTGCTGGCATTGAGTGTAACGACAAGAGGAGAGGAAATAGCCGAACCCGCCGTCAACACAGAGATGCAGCAAGAAACCCAAGGAGGGGTGGATTTCGACCCAGGTGCTGTCATCATAGGACATGTGACAGATGCCCACTCGTGGCATATGTTTGACTACTACGACAAGGACGGCAATGAGCACGCTGTGGCCATTCCGCTGCCCATCATTCTGTTAAACGATGGACATCTGGATATTTTCATGTCATCCCGCTTCCATCACGGACATGCCGACTACAAAGGATATAGGCTTGTGGGAGGCGGAATGGAGACCGAGGAGATAGTGTGTGTGGACGAAGCCGGAAATGTGATGATGGATGCCGAGGGCAAGGTGAAGAAACCGCTCGACTTCTCCATCACCAAGGTTGCTGCAGCCATCATGATAATCGTTGCATTACTTATAGTGTTGGTGATGGTGGCCAAACGTGGATACAAGAAACGCGAGAACCAGGCCCCGCGTGGCGTTCAGTCGCTGGTGGAGATGCTGGTGGTATTTGTGCGTGACAGCATTGTGAGACCGATGATAGGAGAGACCCACTATCAGAAATACTTGCCCTATCTGCTCACCTTGTTCTTTTTCATATTCTTCACCAACTGCATGGGCTTGATACCGTTCTTCCCTGCTGGTGCCAATGTTACGGGCAACCTGGCAGTCACCGCCACGCTGGCCGTTATCACATTCCTGATTACCAACATCAGCGGCAACAAGCATTATTGGATCGATATTTTCAACACTCCGGGAGTGCCTGCATGGCTTAAGATATTCCCCCTGATGCCTCTGATTGAGTTGGTGGGAGTGTTCACCAAACCCATCGTTCTGATGATTCGTCTATTTGCCAATATGACAGCAGGACATATTGTCATACTTGGCTTTGTAGTGATTATCTTCATCATCAGCAACACAATCTCGATGGGTGTAGGTGCCGGCGTTTCGATTATCTCTGTGGTGTTCAGTGTGTTTATCAGCGTATTGGAGTGTCTGGTTGCATACATCCAGGCTTTCGTCTTCACAATGCTCACTGCCCTCTATATCGGAATGGCGGTGCAGGAACCCCATCATGCCGAAGCGTAAAAAGAGCGTTTGTACAATAATCATTAAATAACTATATTATGAAATCAATAAAAGATATCAATTTCAAAGGCCGCAAAGTGCTTTTGCGTGTCGACTTCAACGTCCCTATGGACGATAATAAGAATATCACCGACGATACCCGCATTCAGGAATCGCTGCCCACAATCAAGAAGCTGCTTTCCGACGGTGCCGCCATCATCATTATGGCACATTTCGGCCGTCCCAAGAAAGGCGGATTCGAACCCGAGTTCACACTGGAGCCTGTGGCCAAGTATCTTGAGACAGTCATTGGACGTCCGGTGCAGTTCACCCAGTCGTTGCTGGGCGAAGGCAAAGTGGAGCAGATGGCCAAAGAGCTGAAGGACGGCGACGTGATGCTGCTGGAGAATATCCGTTTCTATCCCGAAGAGACCAAAGGCGGTGTGGAGTTGGCTGAAAAGCTTTCGAAACTTGGCGACTGCTATATCAACGACGCTTTCGGCGCCGCTCACCGCGAACACAGCTCCACTGCCGTCATTGCCCGCTTCTTCCCCAACGATAAATATTTCGGATTCCTGATGGAGAATGAGGTGCGCAACCTTGAGAAACTGATGCAAAATCCTTCTCGTCCATTCACTGCTATTATCGGCGGTAGCAAGGTGAGCAGCAAAATCGGCATCCTCGAGAACCTTATCGACAAGGTGGACAATATGATTATTATTGGTGGTATGCGTTATACCTTCACCAAAGCATTGGGTGGAAAGATTGGCAACTCCATCTGTGAGGATGATAAACTTGACCTTGCCCGCGAACTGATGCAGCGTATGGAACAAAAGGGTGTGAAATACTATCTGCCCGTCGACAGCGTGATAGGCGACAAATTCGGCAATGACGCCAACACCCAGATTGTCCCCTCGGGCGAAGTGCCTGACGGTTGGGAGAGTATGGACTGCGGTCCCGAAAGCTGCAAGGCTATTCGCGAAATCATTATGGGCTCCAAGACTATCCTGTGGAATGGTCCTGCCGGTGTGTTCGAACTCAGCACCTTTGCCAAAGGCACAAAGGATATTGCACAGAGTGTTGCCGATGCCTGCAAGCAGGGATGCTTTGCCGCCGTGGGTGGTGGCGACAGCGTTGCCGCAGTGAAGCAGATGCATCTAGCCGACCAAATGAGCTATGTCTCGACCGGTGGCGGCGCAATGCTGGAATACCTCGAAGGAAAAGTGCTTCCTGGCATCAAGGCCATCCAGGGCTAATTTGAATCTGTATGAAGTGCAGCAGAAACACTCTGCTGCACTTTTTTTATATCAATTCATAGTCGTTCGGAGTGTCGATATATCCGACACAGAGGATATTACCCCCATACTACAAATAGATATACAATATGAAACGATTTGCATTTATCACCCTACTTTGCATGCTTCAGGGTGTTGCAGTGGCTCAGTGGTCGGTGGGCGTACACGGAGGCCTAACCCTCACGGGGGTTGAACGGTCTCAAGCCGGCCGTATTGACGAGACTTATGAAAATCTCAAAGGCTTTGATGCGGGCATCGACGGCAGCTATGCATTCAACTCGTGGTTCTCACTTAGGGCACATCTTGACGTCATGCAGCGCAACCACCGTATGCAACGTCACCTCAATTACATCCATCCGGTTCATACCGATCATGTCAACACTTATCTCACCCTTCCCCTTATGGCCGACTTCTCTTTCGGCACTCAACGCCTGCGTGGTCATCTACTCGTGGGAGGTTATTGCGCTTATTGGTTGAACCACCGCATCAAGGGAACCACCTATGGAATGACCGATTATGAGGTCTTCTTCAACCAGTTCGACGAGAAAAGTCCATTCTCTTCCTCCGACCGCAGAGTGGATCTCGGCACCGTTGCCGGTGTGGGTCTATCCTATGGCATTACAGACTATATATACCTAAGCCTCAATGCAATGTACTATTACAGCCTGCTCAGTTTCCGCAAAGGCTATCCCGCATTGAAGGACTACCGCTATCTCAGCACCGCCTCTTTCACCTTTGGCATTTCGTATAAAATTCCCCAAACCGAACAACAATGAAAAGAATAATACTATTGCTGTCAGTCCTTGTATTGCTTTTATGCTCCTGCCGCAAGGAGTCTGACTATGTGCCATATATTGGCGAGAGCCATAAACTGGCCTACAACACCTATGCCGAGCAATTCACCTTTCTTTGGAAAAGCATCAGCACCGGCTATGTGTTCTGGGATGTGGATACCACCGACTGGGATGCGGTTTATACCCGTTTCCTGCCCAGATTCCAGGAACTGGACCGGCGTTATGCCGACAGTGCCAATGTCACATCCCAAGACCTCAACGACCTTTACACTCAAATTTTTGGCGGTATGACCGACCACCATATGCTGGTTGTGGTGCAGAACATCCACCCTCATCCAGACGATATGGGAGTACCTGCTGTGGTGAGACCTGGGGCGGCTGAGACAAGCACCCGCGACTATTACATAGAATCCCACGTGACGGAGAAGGTTAATATTGCCAACTTCCTCGACAGCATCGGCAATTATGGATACACCATCGAGGCACACGAGTCGGGCACTTTCTCATTTTACGAGGAAGCAATCACATCCAGCGTTACATATCACTACATTCTTTTCTGTCTGCCCGATGGCCGATTGGTACCCTATTTGTGGCAGTCTATGGCCGCTTTCACACCTATCATACGCAGTTTGGGGCAAAACACATCGGCTGGCTACGGAGCCATCCTTCTGGACCACTGGCTGAAAGCCATCACTCAGACACCCCGCAACCAGCTGGCTGGCATCATTCTCGACAACCGAGCCAACTCTGGCGGCTTCCAGGATGACCTCGACTATCTTATTGGCCCCTTCCTCAACCAGACCACCGAGGTGATGAAAACCCGCTACAAGGAAGGTCCGGGACGTCACGAGTACTCCCCCTGGACACCCTACTACATCTATCCCAATAAGAATTACCACCGCGACATCACCGCCGAAGGCATTCCGTATGTCATTCTCTGCGACCTCAACTCCATCAGTATGGGCGAGATTGAGCCCCTGTGTGCCAGTTACGTTCTTCCCACAGTTTACACCATCGGCGAACGCACCTATGGAGCCACCGGTCCCTTACAGCCCTATACCGACATCAACCTCAACTACGGAGGTCCTTTCGGTGACGGCAGCAGCTACCGCGGACATTATGTATATACCTCCACATTCGAGGCCCAGATAGATGGTATGGTGACCGAAGGCATTGGACATAACCCCGACCTCGTGATTCACCGCAAGGACCACCAAGGCAGTTTCAAGCCTCAGCTCGACGCTGCTTTCGACTATATCTCTCGTTTCTGAAATACCCAACCCCAAGTGCCTACAATGCCCGAGTCATACTCTTCTGCTGCATGGAGCCGTTGTTTCGCAATCAATTAATAGGGTAGAGGATACCCAGTTGTTGCATCGCCTGCCGGTAGCGACTTTCCATATATCCGAACTCTATACAAACTAACTAACACAATTAATATTCAACAGTATGAAAAAGCAATTATTGATTTCAATGTTTGCAATGGCCATCTTGGCTGTATCCACCACGTCATGTGTGGTCTATCATCCACATAATGTCGATATCCCGCTGTTGCACGAAAAGGGAGAGCTCCAAGCCGATGCTTCGTTTTCTATGTCGGCACCGTTGTTGGCAGCTCCAGCCCTAAATGCCTCTATCGCCTATGCACCTATGGATGTGTTGGGTCTGCAGGGCGGCATCAGTATCACTTCGCCTACCAACCTCTATGTCCAGGGGGCTGCCGGAGCCTACCTGCCTTTTGAAAAAACGGTGTTTGAATTCTATTTGGGCTATGGTTACGGGCTCTCGGGTCATGAAAAATGGAGTAACCTCAACGATCACAAATATCGTGTGGATGGCCGATATGGTACTATCTTCGGTCAAGCCAATATCGGTTGGGTAAATCTGGCGGACGGTCTCATCGATGTAGGCTTTGGACTGAAAGGCGGTTCGTTGAAAGGCCACTGGGAAAGAGTGCAAATCAACGATGACGCTACCGAGACTGTTGTGAATACCAAGGACGGCCCCCAACTGCTGGTGGAACCTCAGTTTGTGTTCCGTATCGGGTGGGAGCGCATCAAGTTCTCATTCAATCTGTCCTATGCCTACCTCCACGAGTGGAAAGTCAACAATGACTATTTCTTGTATGACCCCTTCAGTGTGGCTGTGGGTATGCACTTCAAATTATAACTCAAATAACGTTATGGGCACAATAAACTAGTGCCTATAACGTTATTTTTATACAACAATGGCTCACTTTTTGCCCATAACACTCGACGAGGTGAAACGCCTCGGGTGGGACGCGGTCGACATCGTCCTCGTAACCGGCGATGCCTATGTCGACCACCCCTCTTTTGGCACAGCCGTCATCGGGCGCACGCTCGAGGCGGCAGGCTACCGTGTGGCCATCATCCCGCAGCCCAATTGGCGCGACGACCTGCGCGACTTCCGCAAATTCGGGCAGCCACGACTTTTCTTCGGTGTCAACAGCGGAGTGATGGACAGTATGGTAAACCACTATACCGCCGCCCGTCGTCTGCGCCACGATGATGCCTACACCCCCGGCGGTGCTTTCGGCTTCCGACCCGACCGCGCCACATACGTCTATACCCGCATCCTCAAGCAGCTCTATCCTTCAACGCCTGTTGTCATTGCAGGCATCGAGGCTTCTATGCGCCGACTGGCACACTACGACTACTGGGACGACCGTCTCTTCCCCAGCATTCTGGCCGACACCCCCGCCGACCTCCTCAACTATGGCATGGGCGAGCGCACCACCCTCAAGATAGCCCAGTTGCTCAACGAGGGCAAAGGCATCCAGGCCTGCTACTCCCTCCCCCAGGTAGCCTATTGCCAGACCAGTCCGACAAGTCCGACCAGTCTGACTAGTCCGACCAGTCCGACTATCACCCTCCACTCCTTCGAGGAATGCCAGAAGAGCAAGCGCTGTGAGGCCGAAAACTATCATATCATCGAGCAGGAAAGCAACAAGATAGAGTGCGCCACCCTAGTCCAGCGACACGGCGACCGCTATGTGGTGGTCAATCCTCCCGAGCCCCCTATGACCACCGACGAAATCGATGCCTCGTTCAATCTGCCCTACCTCCGCCTGCCCCATCCCAAATACAAGAAGCGCGGTCCCGTTCCCGCCTACGAGATGATAAAGAACTCGGTCAACATCCATCGCGGTTGTTTTGGTGGTTGCTCTTTCTGCACCATCTCCGCCCATCAGGGCAAACAGATAGCCTCGCGTTCCGAAGAATCTATTCTGCGCGAGGTGCACGAGCTGGTTCAGCGTCCCGACTTCAACGGCGTTATCACCGACCTCGGCGGCCCCTCGGCCAACATGTACCGCATGTCCGGCCGCAACAAGGAACTCTGCAAACGGTGCGCCCGCTTCAGTTGCATCCAGCCCTCAATGTGCCGCAACCTCCAGTCCGACCACCGTCCCCTCATCGAACTCTACAAGAAAGTCTCTGCCATTCCCGGTGTCAAACATGTATATATCGGCAGCGGCATACGTTGCGACCTCTTCAGTCCCGACAACCACGGGTGGGACTATTTCCGCCATGTGGTGCTCCATCACGTCAGCGGCCGCCTCAAGGTGGCACCCGAACACACCAGTCCCCGAGTGCTGAAGCTTATGCGCAAACCGTCATTCGACCTTTTCCTCCACACCAAGGCGCAGTTCGATGCTATCTGCCGGCAGGCAGGCCTCCGCTACCAGCTCATCCCTTATTTCATCAGCTCCCACCCGGGCTGCCAGCTCCGCGATATGGCCGACCTCGCCGTTGAGATGAAACGTCTTGGCTACCGCCTTGAGCAGATTCAGGACTTCACCCCCACGCCCATGACCCTCAGCACCGAGATGTACTACACCGGCATCAACCCCGAGACCATGGAGCCCGTCTATGTTGCCACCTCACCCAACGAGAAGAAAGAGCAGAACCTCATGTTCTTCTACTACAAGAAAGAGTGCCAGCCCGCCATCCGTCAAGCTCTCCACAACCACCACCTCGATGCCTACATCCCCAAACTATTCAATCATAACGTTAAATAGTATCCCTATGCAATTTCTTTCGTTTAACAAAATAATAACTAATATGACAAAAAAACACTTTACCCCAATCATTCTGGCACTATCCCTTGCCACACTGCTTTTCGCTGGATGCAAGAAGCCGGAACCAGAAGTAACCTCTGCCGCCTGGGTTGACCTTGGTTTGCCCAGCGGTCTGCTCTGGGCCTCCCACAATGTTGGTGCCAGCAAACCTGAAGACAATGGCGACTACTTTGCCTGGGGCGAAACATCCACCAAAGAAGGCTATTCATATAATGACTATCACTTCTACCAAGGGTCCGACAACAAAATCACCAAGTACTGTACTCTATCGATGTTGGGCTTCGACAATTATGTAGACAATCTCACCATCCTACAGTCCGAAGACGATGCCGCAACGGTCAACATGGGCAATCCTGCCCGCATTCCCACACGTGTGGAGTGGCAAGAACTTGTTGACAACACCACCATCCGGCTTACCACCCTTGGCGGTGTTACCGGGTTGCTCTTCTCTGGGGCCAACGGGAACAATATCTTCCTTCCCGCAGCTGGGCTTATGGCAAATTCCAGACTTGAAGGCAACGGCAGCCAATTGGCATACTGGTCCAGTTCACTCTATGTGCAAAATCCCAAAGAAGCATGGTGCTTTAATGACTTTGTTTCCGATGATGGGGATTGGCAAGTGAGAAACGATTATCTTTTCCAGCATCAACGTCATTTAGGCTATACTGTCCGCGCAGTTTCGAATAGACGGTAAAGCTATGAGGAATGAATAAGTTATTTTTCTTCTATATGCGGTAATAAATAAAAACAAAAGCGTATCTTTGCAAAAGCAGACACATATAGCAATGTGTTTGTATATTATTGAGGAAGTACATTTCTCAATATTATAATATCAATATTGTTATTGAAAAAATGTAATACAACATGAAGAAAAAACTCTCAGCAGTCATCCTGCTTGCTCTCTCTGTCTTGGTTGTAGTGGGTTGTAGAAAGCCCGAATCCGAACCAGTTCCAAGACATGATTCCGTACCCATCCAAGACACTGTTCCTGATGTCACCATTGAGGATTGGGTAGACCTTGATTTGCCCAGCGGCTTATTGTGGGCCACGCGCAATGTGGGTGCTGACTCGGCAGAGGATTACGGCGACTACTTTGCCTGGGGCGAGACCAGCCCGAAGAGTGAATACAATTGGAGTACTTACCGCTATTGTAATTACAATTCCACAACAGGCAGTGTTATGTTCACGATGTACACAGGCAACAACGGGTTGAACACACTCCTGCCGGGCGACGATGCAGCCACAGCCAACTATGGTGGCCGCACCCCCACTGCGGAAGAGTGGCATGAGTTGATAACCAATACTACATCGCGGTGGACCATCCAGAACGGGGTGAAGGGTCGCCGATTCACCGCAGCAAACGGCAATAGTATCTTTTTGCCCGCCGCTGGATACCGTTGGGACGATGGAGTTTTCGACACTGTGACCGATGGCTACTACTGGTCGAGTACACTTTTCTCGGAGACCCCCTTCAACGCGTGTGTACTCGCCTTCACTTCGGGCGGACAAGACGAGACCAGCACCTACCGCGGCAACGGCCATTCTGTACGTGCGGTACGTTTTGCGCAATAGAACAATAGGAGTAGTGGACTTCTATAAATCACTTTGAAGAGGTGAGACTACCAATAACATGGTACAAGCCGAAGGCGCGGTGCCGTGACACTCAGACATTAGAGAACTGCGTCCCGAAGGGACGCGACAATGAAAACAAAGAACCCATCATAATCATTCTTTAGAGCCTACCAGTAGTAAATAAAGGTGTCTCGATTCAACTATTGAGACACCTTTATTTTGGGGATAAACCCAAATCGGTCATTAGATATGATTCAAATAGACTATTACACAATAATACAATACTTCACAGTGTGATTTTTCTAATGACGGTCATTAGAAAAATGATTATCCGCAAGTATCCGATAGACGGCCTGAAAGGCCAAAAGCAGATAGCCTACGGCAACGCCGTAGGTCTTGGGAACATAAGATATCGCCCTGAAGGGGCAAAAGCACAATCCCTGTTAATGCTTTTGCCCTTTCAGGGCGACAGGTCTGCATCTCATTTACCCAAGGCGATGCCTTGGGCTATTATCTCGTTGCCCTGTTGGGGCGTTTCGTTGAATTGTGGATAATTATTTAGAAGATATGCAATACAGTTTGTTGATTACCTGCTTCTTACAATGTGGGTATTGCGTTTTTCCTCTACTAATGACCGATTTGGGATAAATGGCTCTAGTTTGATATAGAACTATTACTGTCCGCTAAACAATAATGTGTAGCAGATAATAGTTTGATTGTTATAATAAAGACGTTTTCATGTTTCAGGACAAGCCCCCCTGCTCAATGGAGGCGTCTCC
>Ga0247611_10002676_pt1 | contig 28017 bp, 27 predicted proteins | sample 177DNAGHGhighgp2_FD_192422 | JGI IMG/M metagenome (GOLD analysis project Ga0247611, IMG submission 192422) | Sheep rumen microbial communities from Palmerston North, Manawatu-Wanganui, New Zealand - 1770 DNA GHGhigh gp2 | ecosystem: Host-associated > Mammals > Digestive system > Stomach > Rumen... | reverse complement strand
CGCATCCGCAGGGGGAGCGACATCGTACCTGAAAGTAACACCCGGCAAGGAGAAGTCCCTGAGCCGTTTCGATGTGGGCGGTAAAAGCATAACCCGTGGCATCAAGGGATATGCATATGGTGAGCGCGGAGTCTGGCGCCCAGGTGACACGCTCCACGTCACTTTCGTCTTGAGCGAAAAGAACCGGCAGATTCCCCAGAACCACCCGGTCACCATGACTGTCACGACTCCTGAGGGACAGTTCTACAAGCGTCTCGTACAGACTTCTGGCAAGGACGGATTCTACGTGTTTACCCTTCCTACAAAGGAGAACGATCCGACAGGAACCTGGAAGGCGGAGTTTGATGCCGGAGGAGCTGTCTTCCACAAGGATCTCAAGATTGAGACCATCAAGCCGAACCGCCTGAAAATCTCATTCACGACTAATGACGGGATGTTTGTCCCCGAATCCTCCGACACCGTCTCCGTAGAGGCCCATTGGCTCACAGGACCTGTCGCCGTCGGTTTGAACACCCGGCTGGAGGCCACAGTCAACAAGGTCCTGCACCCCTTCAAAGGATACGAAGAATTCGTCTTCAACGATCCGCTGTCGGAATATAGCAGTGAGGAATTCAGCCTTGGCGAGTCTGTGACTGATTCTGTCGGCGTGGCCCTTGTCCCTACGGCCATTCCCGTCATCAACAAGGCGCCCGGGCTGCTTTCCGCCAACGTGGTATGCCGGGTGGAAGAACCCGGAGGCGGGTCGAGCATAACGGCCCGCAGTATCCCCTTGTCACCATTCGACTGCTATGTGGGCGTAAAGCTTGGGGAAAAGGAATTTGAGACCGACAAGGATCTTGTCTTCCCCGTGGTAGCCATGTCTCCTGAAGGGAAGGTCCAGAAGGGACGCGAACTGGAATACAAGATCTACCGCCTTGGTTGGAGCTGGTGGTGGGAATCCGGTGACCAGCAGCTTGACGCATACATGAAAGACGGGAATGCCACTGTCGTGAAAGAAGGGAAACTCATTTCAGACGGGACAGATGCATCCATCAGATTCCGCGTGGACTATCCTGGCTGGGGAAGGTATCTGCTTCTGGTAAAGGATGCAGGCGGTCACCGCACCGGCGGCACCTTCTATGTGGACTGGCCCCTTTGGCGCGGTCATTCCGACAAGGCAGACCCCGACGCCGTATCGATGCTTTCGTTCAGCCTTGACAAGAAATCCTACGAAGTCGGCGAAACCGCTACCGCATATTTTCCTGCGGCCGCCGGCGGAAGGGTGCTCGTTTCGTTTGAGAACGCTTCAGGCGTCTTTGCCCGTCACTGGGTCAGCACGAAAGCCCGGGAAGAAACAGCCTTCCGGTTCGTCGTGACCAAAGCCATGACACCCAACTTCTATGTCCACGCAACGCTCCTTCAGCCCCATGGGAACACCGTCAACGACCTGCCCATCCGGCTCTATGGCGTCCAGCCCGTCTTCATCACAGACAAGAGTTCGCATCTTCATCCGGTGATCGATGCGCCCGAATCAATCCGCCCGCAGCAGCCGTTCACCGTTCGTGTCAGGGAGAAGAGCGGAATACCCATGACCTATACGCTGGCCATTGTCGATGAGGGGCTTCTGGACCTCACATCCTTCCGGACGCCCAATCCCTGGGGGACGATGAACGAACGGGAGGCACTCGGTGTCACTACATGGGATATTTATGACGATGTCATCGGAGCTTATGCCGGCAGTTGGTCGAAGGTACTGAGTATCGGCGGAGATGAGACCCTGCATAGCGGAGCCAAGAAAGACAACCGCTTCAAGCCTGTCGTCAAATTCGTAGGACCGTTCACCCTGCAGGGGGGATCAGCAAGCCATAAGTTCAAGTTCCCCATGTACACAGGGAGCGTGCGCATCATGGTAGTGGCCGGGCATGCCGGGGCATGGGGCAACGCCGAACGGACTATGGCCGTACGTTCACCCCTGATGCTTGTCCCGACTCTGCCACGAAAACTCTCCGTAACGGAGAAAGTCAGCCTCCCCGTCAATGTCTTCGCAACTGAGGACGGGATAGGTGAAGTCACTGTGTCGGTCAAGACTGATGGGCCGATTTCCCTTGAGGACAACGGCAACCAATCACTGCGCCTCGACAGGAAGGGTGACGGGATGGTTACCTTCAACCTCAAAGCCGATGGACGCAAGACTGGACCGGCCCGGGTAACAGTCAGCGCGAGAGGAGGGAAACACAGCGCCGATGAGACCATCGATATTGAAGTAACCAATCCGGCTGTCCCCATGGTCAGCAGAGAGCGGATTACGCTGGGGCCGGGCGAGGAGAGGGCACTGTCATGGGATGCCTTCCAGGCGGGGGACAGGGAAGGGGTCAGCCTTGAGGTATCTTCCTTCCCGAAATTGTCTCTTGAGGATGCTTTCCGTTATGTCAATGATTACGGGCACCTTTGCACCGAACAGCTTTCTTCCTGTGGGATGTTCCTCCTCTATGCCGGGCGGTTCCTTCCCACGGCTCAACAGAAACAGGTGGCTTCAAGGTTGAAGGACATCATTGAGGAACTTTATTCCAGGCAACTTCCGGTTGGAGGTTTCGCTTACTGGCCGGGCGGGACATACATAAACGAATGGGCCAGCTCGATGGCCGGACAGGTTCTGGTCGAAGCCGCCCGTCAGGGTCATCAGGTGTCAAATCGCGTCGTGTCCGATTGGAAAAACAGCCAGATGAAGGCGGTCAAGAAATACAAGCCCGAGGAAGGCCGGCTCGACGACCTCCAACAGGCCTACCGTCTCTATACGCTTGCGCTGGCCGGTGTCAATGATGCGGCTGCCATGAACCGTCTCAGGGAGAGTGCCAATCTTTCCAGCCAGGCAAAATGGCGTCTTGCGGCCGCCTATGCCGTCGCCGGCAAAACCGTCACGGCAAGGGATATCTTGAAGGACGACACGTATGCTCCAACTGAGCCCTCGGACTGGTACAGCACATTCTGGAGCAGTGGCCGCGACGATGCCATGAAACTTGAAACCCTGGTCCTTCTTGGCGACAGGGAAGCCGCACTGAGAGAAGCCGGTTATGTGGCCGATTCGTTCAATGAGGGTTATTATGGAACGCAGGAACTGGCCTTCACAAGCCTTGCCCTCGGACGTCTTGCGGCACTCGTGGGAACCGAACGTCCGGCATTCAGAATCGACGGACAGACGGTCAAGCCGGGGAAATGTGTCTCGATCACCCAGCTTGATTCCGAAAGCGGGGTAACTTCTGTCCGTAATGACGGCAAGGACAGCCTGACTGTCGTTCTCTCATGCTCTCGGCTTCCTCATCCCGATTCGCTTGCCAAGGCTTCGAGCCATGGCGTCTCGATAGATGTCAAGTGGCTGGACGCGGATGGGAAGACCCGGATCATCCCCAGCAGGATGGCACAGGGCAGGGATTTCTATGCCAGCATTACCGTCAAGGACGTCTCCGGTTTCATCCACACCAGGAAGATGGCCCTCACCTTCCCGTGCCCTTCCGGATGGGAGATTTGGAACGACCGGCTTTACGGGGGACATACCGCCACCCGTGGTGATGCGGAACATAAGGACATACGGGATGATAAGGTACAATGGTACTTTGACCTGTCGTCCGGTCAGTCAAAGACTTTCAAAGTACGACTCCAGGCATCTTATGAAGGAGAGTTCCTAATGGCTCCGGCTGTCTGCGAGGACATGTATGACACCCGTTATTGCGCGAATACCGCAGGGGCGAAAGTAAGCGTGACAAGATGAGGGTGCGCAGGGGATACTTGGTTCTGTCCGGTGTGATGGCACTCCTCTTTGTGGGGTGGTTGATCTGCCTACCGAAAGACCTGTTCCGGCATGTTCCCTACTCGACGGTTGTCCTGGACCGGGAAGGGGAGCTGCTCGGAGCGCGCATTGCCGACGACGGCCAGTGGCGGTTTCCTCCCTGCGACAGCGTCCCGGCCAAGTATGCCACCGCAGTCGTCGAGTTTGAGGACAGGGGGTTCTGGCGTCATCCCGGTTTCAGCGTCAAGGCCATCGGGAGGGCCGTGCTTCAGAACATCAAGGCCGGACATGTCGAGAGCGGTGGCAGCACCATCACCATGCAGGTGGTGCGGCTGTCCAGGAACAAGAGGCGCACCCTATGGCAGAAGATTGTCGAGACTGTTCTTGCAACAAGGCTGGAGGCAAGATGCACAAAGCAGGAAATCCTATGCATGTATGCTTCGCATGCCCCCTTCGGAGGTAACGTCGTTGGGCTCGAAGCCGCGGCCTGGAGGTATCTCGGCTGCCCTCCGGAGAACATGTCCTGGGCGGAATCCGCACTAATGGCCGTTCTCCCAAATGCCCCGTCCTCGATGCATGTCTCGAAGAACCGTCCAAAACTGCTTGAAAAGCGTAACCGACTTCTTGCCAGGCTCCGTGCAAAGGATATTCTCTCCGAATCCGAGTATCAGTGTGCACTCGAGGAGCCACTCCCCGAAGAGCCGAAACCGTTACCATCATTGGCCTATCACGAAGTGGAATATTACAATTCCGCTTTCCATGGGGAGAAACATGTCACAGACATCGATGCTTCTCTCCAGTCCCGGCTCGAGGAGCTGACCACGACGTGGAACCGTGAGCTGAGGGAAGGGGGAGCGCCCGACCTTGCCGCCGTGGTAGTCGAGGTGAAAACGCTGAAGACCGTAGCCTACTGCGGCAACGCCGATCTCGACACCGCGAGACCCGGGATATACGTCGATGCCGCAGCCAGCTACCGCAGCACAGGCAGCATCCTCAAGCCGCTCCTTTATTGCGCCGCCATCCAGGAGGACCTCATCTCTCCGGGAACCCTGCTTCCTGACCTGCCGATGAATTTCAACGGCTTTACCCCTCGCAACTACAACCACGAATTCAGCGGAGCCGTTTCGGCGCGGGAGGCTTTGTGCAAATCACTCAATGTCCCTTTCGTATATCTTCTCAAGCAGTACGGCATCCAGCAGTTCTGTTCAGTCCTTGAACATTCCGGACTATGGAGAATGCAGGACAGCGGCCGGCGGTACGGCCTGTCCCTGATACTGGGCGGGGGAGAGACATCCCTTGATCGTATTACCTGGCTGTATGCCTCCATGGCCAGTATCTTTTGTTATGAGCCGGAGAATTTGAAGTATGATTCCCCGCTGAAGGATAAAAGGGCAATCTGGTGCATGCTTGATGCCATGGCGGACGTCAACCGTCCGGACGAAGTCGACCGGGACATCGTCTCATCCATCCGTCCCGTGGCATGGAAGACCGGCACGAGCTATGGTAGCAGGGACGCCTGGGCCATAGGGGTGACTCCGGACTACGCAGTCGGAGTATGGGTCGGCAACGTTCAGGGTGGTGGCTGCCCGGGAATTACAGGCGCCAGGACGGCTGGTCCAGTCATGTTCGACATATTCAATATGCTGCCCTGCACGGATGAGTGGTTTCAGCAGCCGGAGGATTGCAGCAACCTGCAAGACAAAAGCCAGGAGCAAGTCGCGTGGTCCGGAATGGAAAGGATCTTCATGCTTGATTCGACCCCGCTTCGTATCATCTATCCCACTGATGGTTCGACCCTGTCTATCCCACGGCAGCTGGATGGGGGAACGAAAGGGATTACCCTGAGCGCCGTCCATCAGGATTCTCATGCCGAGCTGTTCTGGCACATGGACGGGGATTACCTGGGTTCAACGAAAGATGTACACAAGACAACGGTAAACCCTTTGCCTGGCAATCATACCTTAGCGGTAATGGACGACAAGGGAAACTCTATCGATATTTCATTCAAGGTAATTTGAGCATAACTGATTCATTATGAAAGTACCTGGTTCTCCTATTGATTACGATAAATTGTTTGAAGAGATTGGATGGGACAAATGGGGTGATAAAAAAGGCAGCATTATCGAGCCATGCAATAAGGGGCTGGCCGCGAACGCCGGTGAAGGAATCTCTTTTCAAATCGAACAAGATCAAAGTGACAGTTGAACACTGTAATAACTGTATTGGACCTTGACAAAGTGACTGAATATAAAGGATATTAAATTTTGGCGAACAAAGATTTCGTTTTAATTGGCTATCTTTGCATTGTAAAACAATAAAACTATGCCCGTAAATAAAGACGCCATGGCCCGCTACCGTATCATTGACAGGATGCTGGCCGATCCGAACAGGAATTATACCACCCAGGAAATGCTCAAGGAAGTGAGCTGGCAGTGCGGTGAAACTGTATCTCTCCGCATGATCCAGAAGGATATTAAAGCCCTTGAGGAGGAGTTCGGGAAAGAGCTCGTCCGCAACGCAGGACGGCGGGGGACTGTCAAGTATGCTGACCAGTCGGAGCCTCTGTTCTATCAGGAGCTGACCTCTGATGAGGAGGAGATTCTCAGGGAAGCACTCAAGAGTCTCGGTCAGTTCGACGGGCTGGACAACTTCACGTGGTTGGATCTCCTGAAGAAGAAACTTGATTTCAAGGAAAAAGCTGATCAGCAGCCCTACATCTCATTCAGTTCCAACGATGAATTGCAGATTCCCGAGGGGCTTCTGGGACGGCTGTTTTCGGCCATTTCCCAAAAGAAGGTGATCCGAATCACATATACCATCTTCGGGAGGGAGCCCAAACAGTATTCCATCTATCCTTATCAGCTCAAACAGTTTAATGACAGATGGTTCCTAATCTGTACACCACTGGGAGATGACATCTACCCCTATAAGCCTGAGTTTATTGCGACATTCCCTCTGGACAGGATTTCCCCGGATTTCGAATACCTTGATGACGAGCCGTATGTCGAGACTGTCGTAGACCTGAAGGCCCGTTATGATGAGATCGTTGGCGTGACACTTCTTCTTGATGAAGATGTGGAGGATATCTATTTCGCCGTCAGCAAGAAATCCTTACCGTACATCCAAACGAAATTCCTGCATGGGACACAGATCGAGTTGGATGAAGAGTCTCAGGCGCTTTTCAGAAAGAAATATCCCTCTTTGAAAGACTGGACCTTCTTTTCCATTGAATGCCGTCCCAACACTGAACTTTTCGCACGTATCCTTTCATACGGAGAGAACGTCGTTCTGGTTGAACCTCAGGCCATTAAGGACAAACTTATGGCGATGATCCAGAAGTCGGCGGAAACGTATCAGAAGCTTTGAGGGGAGGGGCCCGACATTAACATAATCACAATTGTGTAACAAATTGAGGGCACGGCAGGGGAGTATCGGACACACCTTCTAAGGTGGCACAACTAATTATTAATCAATCATCTGTGCATGAATTATACAAAGGAAAAATTCGTTCAGACACTTTTAAATACCGGACGTAAAGGTATTGACTCAGTAATCGAAAAACTTGAAGAGACGGGGTTCTTCGAAGCCCCGGCTTCTTCGCGTTTTCACCTGTCACATAAAGGCGGACTTCCCGAGCATTCCTTCAATGTGTACGAGGCGGCGCTATTCCTCCGTGAGCAGATCCTTCTCCGGCGTCCGGAAATGGAAACGCAGCTTCCACTCGACAGCGTGGCCATCTGTGCCCTTCTCCACGATACCTGCAAGGCAGACATATACAAGGAAGGGATTCTGAGCAGGAAGAATGACGAAGGTAACTGGGAGAAATACAATGGATACTTCGTAGATTACTCCGCAGGGCTCCCACTTGGCCACGGCGAAAAATCCGTGATCATGCTCCTTTCCTGGGGCCTGGAACTGAAGCCTGAGGAGATGTTTGCAATCCGCTGGCACATGTCCGCATGGGACATGCCGATGCAAAGCCCGGAGCATAAGGAAAGTTTCAATGCTGCACGTGCAAAAAGCCCGTTGGTCGCTCTTATCCAGTCTTCTGACGGTATTGCAACAGGGCTGTTGGAGAGATAATCAGGATAACCCTTTCCCATAAAAATGAAAAGAGTTATCTTTGATATTTGGTAGCAATGAACCTAATAAAGCCCACTTGTTTATGAGAGTTTTCAACTATTACCTGACTTCAGGAAAAAGCCTCAGCGTAAAAATGGACGAACGCCATGGGGAGATCGTCCTAGGAAGATTCATGCCGGATTACCTCTTGCTCACATATGGTAGTCCAATGTTTGGACCAGGGATGAACCTGATTGATGATGAAGAATTCAACCACGACTGCCAGGTGATGGTTGACTGCATAAACGACAACAACCTCGATTACAAAGACAGTGGCCACTGCTTCGAAGTCCTTAACGCTGTCATAAAGTCCCACATCAACCATTATAGTCGCATTTTCATTGGCGATTTGCTTACTTACACCGACGAGATGTGTGAACTCATGTCCGCTATGGGATATAGCGACGCGACAATCAAGGTCCTCTATCCCAATTTCGTCGAGGCTGCCGTAGAACGGAACAAGGCAGACGTAAAAGATGACGCCCCCGATCCTTTCGCCAACGATCCTCTCGGCTACACTCCATTCTGGCAAAAGCCTGCTGCTCCAGCCAATCCAAGGAGTTTTGCAAGCACCAACCGGTATCAGCGCCTGGTCGAAATGTGCCCTCCTTTAAGAACCCTTCCAAAGTTATAATCAAGAAATGTCACAACAGCCAGAAAAAAATGTTCCTGAGGCAGTATCATTCCTTGGGCTATTCAGCAAGGCCAAGGGACTGAAATACCTTACCCACGGATTTGACCCGGAGTCGTATTCGGATTCTGAAGACGACTTCTACGAATATGTGGACCGCTGCAGATATGCTTTGGGAGAGGTCAAAGGCAAGGTGCCAGACAGTCTTTACAAACTCGTTTTCGGTTTCGTGGCCGGGCCGTCCTGGACTGACTGCGACGGGAATGTCCACCATAATCACTGCGCCTGTGATGCATGGGCGGATTGGATAGAAGCCAACCCGGCGTGTCATCCTTCTGATGAATTCATCGAGGAATTCAAAGCATTCAAGAACTCCATCCGCATTTACAACGGAACGCTAGACGATTACTTTGAGAATCTCAATGCCAGCGGACGATTCTCCACGATAAAGCTGGACATTGATCCTGATCTGGAAAAATTTGACTCTTATATGGATGTCCGTCAGTTCAGGGCCATCGTGACAAAATTCCTGGACGATGTGGACCGCTATCCTGATGCGAAAGAGCACCCGATTGTGAAGATCTCACATAAATCGCTAGCTCCTCTTCCCGACAAGACAAAAGTGGACGAGGTTCGTTTGACCCAGATCGGTTCATTCCCTACCCAGGATATCCAACAGGCTTTAGGGCACTTCAATAACGGGGGTGGCCTTCTGGCAAGCCTTAAATCTTTGGCAGAAGGTCATTTCTTCCTCTCTCTTGAAACATGTTGGGCAGGAAGGCCGATTCGCTGGAATTTGAATGCATCTCTTTCGGAGAGTGTCTGGGAAGACCTCCCTCAGGAGTATGTTGCCGGATACACCCTTGTTATAACCGTTTTGCACAAAGGTTAGTATGATATATCTCTTTGACGATACCCCCGACCAGTATATCAAGCTTTTCATTGATTTCGTCGATTATGAAGGAGTCATACAGCGGTATCCGCGTATGACAATGGAGAAGCTCGACTCCATCACCGGCGAACTGCAGCAAGCAGATTGTATCTGCATACACCGCTCTTACAGAGATGCTGACGATGAAGAGAGTGGTTCGGTGAAGGATCGGATTGTCAACGAGATTTCAAACAACGGCAGGAACATACCCCTTGTCATCTTCAGCGGCGAGGATAAGGGGGAACCGGAGTTCAAGCGCGAGACATACATCCGTGCTATAAACAAGGACAGGTTCTACGGCAATTTGGGAGTTTTTCTGGACAATTACAGGCAATCCGGGTCGGTTGATCTGGCTTTCCTTGCATTCGGCCGCAACACGGGAGTCAATATAGCCACGTCGAATGCCCAGGCAATACTTACAAAGATCAGATTCAAGGCCGCTGACGAGCCGCTGTCCGCCGACTCCGTAGCGGGGACGAACCTTATGAACCTGGTTGCCGCAGCACAGCCGGGGATTGCATGCACATACGGAGATATCATCGCTGAAATCAACTCGGGCAGCCTTACGGTCGGAGAATTCAGAGACAGGATATCGAGAATAATCAGCAGTTTCAGTCAATATGGGAAAAACATTCATCCTTGGAGATGAGTCGCTTCGGGATTTTGCCGAAGAAAAGGGACTCGAATACATACCATACCCGGAATTGAGGCTCTCCAGTCATGAAGGAATCCATGACTATATGGTTGAATGCTTCCAGGGCCAAGACGTCGACATGTTCATCCTCGACGCCGAATCCGATTTGGCTTTTTCCCTGGACCTCGCAATGCATATCCGGCTCTCGCTGGACGCTCTCGGTGACAATGCACTGGCTCCGATCGTGTTCATCTCGGAACTTGCCATTGACGCCCTTCTCAAATTGAATGAAAACTCACAGATCTTCCTCACGGCCAATATATACCTCTCCCCTGCTTCGAAGTTGACCGAGTGTCTCAACAACGCCAGCCGCATGCGCCTGGAAGACTATCAAAGGGATTTTCTCAACAAGATAACCATCAATCCTCCCATTTCTTCCACGACGGGCCGCCATGGCCTTGCCAACCAGTGGGGAGCCGGGGTGATGTACAGGATCCTCGAAGGGCACCAGTACCATGGGGACGAGTGCCCGGAACTGGTCCGTAAACAAAAGGACATTTATTTCAAATATATCCTTGCGACAACTGTCGATGACATTCAGACCCTTGTCATTCCCGAGAAAAAGGTATTGCTCGGCAATAACCTGCCCATTCTTTCAACCGGGCGCCGAATCCTTCTGATTGACGACATGGCCGACATGGGATGGAGTCTGGCCATCAAGAAATTCTTCCCAGGTGCGCAGATTGATGTCATATCCCGGTCTGTAACAGACATCGAGCAATTCTCTGACGATGAAAAAAGGATGGTCCTGCAGGACGATTACGACCTGTATCTCCTGGATCTTCGACTGGGTGGCGACAAAGAAGAGTATATCTACGAGACTTCCGCTTTCTCCGGCATGAAGGTCCTGAAGAAGATTAAGGAGGAGAATCGGGGGCGGCAAGTCATCATGTTCACGGCCTCGAACAAGGTATGGAACTTCAAACAGCTTCTTGACCCAGGCGCCGGTGCTAACGGATACTACATAAAGGAGGCCCCTTCTTTCAAGTTCTCTGAGAGCTTCTCCAGGAAAAGTTTGGAGGCTTTCCGCGATGAGGCGGAATCATGCTTCCGGAGGAATTACCTGAAGGGGTTCAGTGAATTCATCACCCATACATTCCCGCCAGAAACAGGGAATGAACTTTTCGATGAATGCGGATTCCAGATGGGCCTGGCATTCAATCTGGCTGATGCTGCCACAGACGAGGCCCAGTTCCAGTACGCATTTATTGCCCTGTTCCAGGTGCTTGAGATTCTGACCAAATATATTCTTAGCACCAAAGATGAGGATGGTAAGAGGATTATGAGGATGCGTACGCAGGATGAGATGGCGGTCGAGACTGTAAGAAACATCCATGAAGATTCATTAAACTCTCTTCTTTACGTCCAGGACGACCATCTTCCCTTCGAAAAAGGCGAAAAAGACAGTTTCTCCAAATTCGAACAGCTTGCCGCAATTTATCTTCAGTACCTCGGGCAGAAAGACGAGGGTATCCTCTATATTCTGGACCAGCTGATCAAAAACAGGAACCGCGTCATGCACGGCACCCTGGCCGAACAGCAGCAGGATGATGCGAAAAGCAAAGTCCTTTCTGAAAAGGATTTCAAGGAGAAGTTCCTTCCTTATATGCCGGCATTCTCGTCAGAGGAAGGGTTGTCCCTCATCGATGAGCTCCTGCGCGAAAGAATACTTCGTACTTTCCGAAAGGACAAAGCACCGGTATTGATTCTCAGCAAGCACGTCGTCAACCAGCCGATAGGTATCAAATTGCTTCTTTTCTGCCTAAAATCTTTCTTCAACAGTTTCAGATAGCACATTCACGAAATTCGGTTTCGTTAGGCTGGACTATATTTGCATCGTAATCAGAACAACGGCTCATTGAGCATCTGCTATTTTGATTTCGAATGCATATGAACAACAATTACCAGTACACGGATTATCCGACGCCACTCTTTGCGGCTTCAGAAACTATTTCCTTTTCGAAGAGAGACTCCTCCGGACAGGCATCATTCCTGATTAACGACACGCCCTCCCGTAGCATCTCTTTCAAGGATCTGGCCGGTTTATATCTGAAGGTGGCCAGCCGTGCCGTGTACTGCTGTTCCATCAAATGTTTCGATAAGAGTTACCAGATCTGCCGCCTGAACGAGAATGAGTTTTGGGAGATTGTCAAGGGAAAGCAGTTCAAGGTCGTAGTGGATATATCAACCAATAGGCTCAAGGATGAGGCAATAGACCCGTCCATGACCATTAGCGACAATGTCAACCACGTGTTTTCACTTTTGGATACCGGCAAGAATGACTGGCTGAATACCGTCATGGAAAAGAGCCCCTGCTACCAATTCGTGGAAATCAAGAACTGACAGCAGGGAAACACTTTGAGACGACAACCCTACTTGGTTGTCAGGTCATGATACATCTTGTCCTTCAGGTCAATCAGATTAACCGATGCGAAACGCCAGGCATACCGGGACTCCCTAAGAGCTTTGAAGACCTGCGAGATAATCTCGTCCATCATGACTTTGGGGAGATACCCTGCATTTTTGTAGTAGGATTCCAGTAGTGAGAATATATACCCGCAAAGCATATTCCCCCACTCACTGGGCGCAAGGCCATCCTCGGGCAATCTGTCGAATGTCTCTTCCAACTCTTTCTTGAATACCGGGCTCAGATCCGGCAACGTGCAGTTGGCATTCAGCCTCGGGTCCGTTGTAATTTTCAATGGATTGAATGTGGCATTATCGATGATTTGTGAATACTTGTCATCCTTGAGCACACTGCCTGCTTTCTTTTCGCTTCCCATGTACTCTATGTACACGTCCCGGTCATACATGTGGAACACGCACTTCACGACGGAGCCGTCTTCGTAGTACACATCCATACCATAATCATCGCCGTCAAAAGCGACGTACCCAAAGGGTGTTCTTGCCTCTGTCTTGTATCCGCGCAGAACCACCTTCTTAGGGCTTTGCGAAACAATCCTCATCGGTTTCGGTGCAAACTGTTCCCTGCCGGTATCATCATTAATAGCCCGGATGATATATCCGTCACCCGGGGTAAGATGATAACCATCACACCCATTCACGTTCTTTTCAACCGTGAATGTCCTGCCACAGATTTGAAGCCCCCGGACAGGAATATTGTTTTCGAAACGCTGATGCCTGTCAGAATAAAAAGTGAAAGGCTTGAACTCCGGGGTTGAAGTACGGCTGTATGGTGACTTCAGAAAATCGAATGAACCCATATAATGATATATTTATTCAGGAGATGTAAAGATAAGGGCATAATAGTAATTGCCATCCAATCCATCAGGATTGAAAATGATTGAGCCGCTGACGGTTCCTTCCTCGTTCTTTGTCAGAGAGAATAATGACACGTTACCTGCTTTGACGCTTGGGTTTAACGCTAGGTTTTCAAATCTTCCGTCTTTGCTGTAATGCAATATGCCAGTAAGGAGTTTGTCGCCGTCTATGTAGCCATTATCACGAAGGATATCCAGATCAAGAAATTGCACCAGGATATTGTTGTCGCTTCTTGTTATTACGGTTCGGGAAGGATGGCCCGGATAGCCTCCGAAAGAATCCATGGTCTCGTTTTCAGAGCCATAGTACCGACGCATAATGGTAATTTCATTGAATCTGAAACAGAATGGCAATCCCCTAGCAATCGCCTCAAAGCTTGCCCTTGAAGAGTACGATGTACTCTCCATGGCCCTCCATTTCTGTATCAGTGTAGTTCCTAGCATCTCTAGTATTCTTCAAGAAGATTCTTGCACTCCAGAAAAACGCCATCGTAATATCGTTTGCCCGGTATGGCATAATTCATGGCAAGAAACGGGGAATTTTCAAATTCTACAGCGAAACGTCTCAGTTGTTCGTCATCCGGCCAGCATGAAGTCGGAATCGAGTGGAAAGACTCAGTGTAGATTCCCCTGCCCCAGTCATATATTTGGTCCATTATGTACCTGCAAATAGCCAGACGGTAGCTTATAGCGCTCCTTCTGAAATCAGGAGACCTGAAATCATACCTCGGCCCAAGGAATGCTCCATGAGACGGAGCGTTTCTCATCTGCTTCCCATGACAAATGGTCAGCACATCTCCAAGAAGATCCTCCGGGCCGTACAATAACGAGAACAACGTGGGGATGACACTCTTGTCACCAGTCCCCTTCATGTAATTGACCAGGCAATAGAAAGCATTCTCCGACGATACGGAGTTGACAGCCCTCTCACCGCTGACCTGCTCGGTCTCAAGTGCGATGCTCGTGTACGCCATACCGACACAGAAGCAATCCTCTGGTGACAGTTCCAAAAGAACCTTGCCCGTATGAATCCTCACGTAATTGTAAAGTTCCTGTAAAGCATCGCTTGTGTCAGCACCCAGGCTGCGTGTCCAATTATACTTAAGCGCAAGCTGGCACGGAACGGGACGGTCGCTGAAATCATATGGGCACACCGTTGGAGTCTTGACGGTATAGACCGTCATTCCGTCAACGGTTTCCTCCTTGATCGGCTTCTGGCCGAAAGGCGGGACAAAACCCTCAGGAACGGTTTCCTTCGGTTCTGTTTTCTTAACGTCAAGTAATAATCTGCCCGGTTTCATCTTTCCGTTCTTTTTATGAGTATTTCCTGGCCACCTCCGCAGACAGGAATTCCAGCAGGGACTTAGGTTCCTTGGATGTGTACCACTCACGGTTTCCGCCCTTAAGGAATATCTGGTTGAAGTAATTGCGCTCCATGGGGTCCAACGCATCGAAGTTGTCATTTATGACATAGGGGCGTATCACACGGAGGCTCATATATGCGATCCGTTCAATGACAGTATCTTCTATCGCAGACCCTTCTTCTTCACTGATAGCTTCTTCCTCCGTATCTGCTTTGTGGACTGATTGCCTTATTAACGACTTGAGTCCATCCCCTCCATGGAACATCAGATTGAAAAGATCCATATAAGCGGCCACGTTGTCATCATGGAATTTCCCTTCTTCGCCCTGCAAACATGAGTTCAAGGCAAAAAGGGCAAGCTCTGACGCTGTCACCATATCCATGGACCGGACTTCCAGGATGATATCCGAGATAAGACATTCGGCAAATCCCAGTTTGTCCTTCAATGCCATCATGGCTTTGAAGGGTCCGTATGATTTCAACCTAGCATTAAAAATGTCCAGTGTTTGCCTCTGTATTTCGGGAGATTCCTCGAAAGCGGCCTTGCATTTCTCCAGGGCATCGTTGATCCGTTCCAGATCTGACATTGCCCCTGTTGGGCTTTCAAAGTCATCAGGAAAGTACATATAGTTCTTCATTGTATCCACACGGGTAAGTACGCATTTGTCGATCCGCCCCCCATCGTAAAAGACACTCAGACCTATTTTCGAATTGTCGGTTTCGACAGGTCCGTAGAAGGTCTCCTTGATGCACTTGTATCCACGCAGCGAGATGCAGTCGGGAGTAATGTCGTCCAGGAGCATGGGGATTGGGCCAAGTTGATTCATGCCGGATTCGGCATTCGTCACGGACACCAGGTAGCCAAGATTATTTTCCAGGGCATAACCACTGCAACCTGAAACGTTCTCCTTAACGGTGATCTTAATATTCGTTCTATCAGGTTTTGAGAAACCGCCCTTGAATTCCTGAGTGGATACCTTCGATGCAATGAAATCGATGGGGAGCCTGCCGGCCACTGCTGACCGGTTGTCCGGAGTTCCGATGGTATTTATCCTCTTGCCTAACATTGAAAATAAGCCCATTTATTGCATGCGTGACAATGTTTCCCGGCAAAAAGCGATCACTCCCTTCCGTATGATATCCTTCGAGTCCACAACCTTGAATGGAGAAGTCTGCTGATAAAACGCCATTACGCCTTCAAGGTGTTTTCTCGGATTCATCTCGACGGACAAATATGGCATCATGGAGTCCCCTTCTTTCCAGAAATCCCAGTGATTGCCGAAGCCGAGTTTCTCCCAACAGAAATAAAGGATGGTCTTCGTCAGGTCCTCGATCTGAAAGAGTGAAACCGGCGGGACAGAATTATCATCGAGCTGCCGAAGTATTCTCGCGGCAGCTTGTACTCGTTTTATAAGGGTCCGAAGGTTATCCGCTGATATTTCGCGTGCCCGGCTATCATCTTTATCCATGATAAGAAGATAACCTTCAGCCGCCTCCAAATCAATTTCCTCCTCATCAAACTCCTCGTCGTCTTCGTCGTATTCCTCGTACCTCCCATCCTTCTTGACGAGTTCGATAACCTCTTCCATTAACCTTTTCCCAAGTCGGTCAGGATCAATGATGATGGCTGATTCTTCAAGAGTTTTTTCCAATTCAATCAGTCCTAGCTGAGCTATCTTGCCGGCTTGCTCCAGGTTATCCAGTTTGTAGTTGCACAGGGCAAGATATTTCAGGATTCCCACAAGCGTAATTGAATGCGTTTCTTCTTCCCGCTCCATCGACTCCTTTTCGAGCCTGTGTGCCTCGACGAAAAGTCGGAACGCTTCAATCACGGCCTTAATCTGGTCAGGACGCTCGCAGTCCTTGTTATCCTCATACCACTTGGCTCCCCACTCGAAGAGGCTAGATGGCATCAAGGAATCGGTTCGTCTGAGCTCCGCGATGACGGATTCGGCAGTCATTATTTTTTTTGCCAAATCCTCCACGTCACCGACAGCCAGGACCTTCCCCTTGAATTCATAAAGTCTGAACCCGTTGTTCCCCATGACGGCAAAACGGATGAAATCCAGGTCATACCCTTTGATAAACAGGGCGCTTACCCATGGGATATTGCCACCGGGATTGAACTGAAGCATATACGTAATCCTGTCAGGCATCAATTCAGCTTCAGGATCTGATAAAGGGAATGTGAAAACGGCAGGTAACGGGAATTGTTCGGCGCCCACAAGCGAGAACCGCACTCCCTCGTCGTTTACAATGCAACGGATATCCACATTGCAGACTCCGGCATCAAGCCGCTGTCCGGCTTCGTAAATCTCATACGAGTCCGCAAGATATCTTATGTTTTTTCTGTAGAAATCCATGTTGAAGCCTTCAACTCACAAAGTTAATCAAAAAGTGCCGAGAAATAAAGAGAAGTAGGGCATGGATTATCATACCACACGAATGGTTTGTTCGTCTGATGTGTATTCACCCCGTTTTTCCGGGTTTTATTCCCAAATCACAAAAACAATGAGTATCTTTGTACGTTAATAGCCTGCCTTCAAATGAAATATGCCATCATAAGAGATCCGCACAAGTGCCTGCCATATACCGGCACGACCGTGGAAGGCATCCCTGCTAACCGGGAGGAGTGGGATAAGCATGACCACTTCTTCCCCACTTACGATGTAGTGGGAGAAGTCGTATATGTCAACGGCATGTCCGTACTGAAGGTGGAAGACGGCATATACGTTCCCATGGATGGCGGGCTCGAAGAATTAAGCGAGGAAGAATTCTGGGAGAAAAAAAACAATTGGAGGGAGCTCCGTGGATCCACGCTCCATTCCATAGGGCACCTGAACGACTATATCGAGCAAAAATACAATAAGACACTCCCCCAGCCAGGCATTCTCCTGTCCAGGGCGAATTATTACAAAGGCGAATTCCTGAAACAGAAAGCCCAGTATCCTGGCCAGCTTTACGATTCTATCCAGAAGTACACCCCTTTGCTCGCTGCCGATCATGAACTGGGAAAAGGTTCGCTCCTCCAGGATGCCACCATCATCTCCAGATTGATAAGGAAAGCCATCCAGGATGGGGATGGAGACATCAAGGACAACATCATCGCCGCCTGGGTTACAGGAGTGTTCTCAGAGGCATATTTGAGAGTCCTGACAGGACACCAGGGCATTGATTTCGATTCTGTTTTTCGGGAGAGTTTCATTGCGTTTACCAAATCCTTGTACGAATGAAAAGATACGATGCAGAAGAATTCTTGCAGGCCTTGAGGGACAAGGGTGTTGACCGGTTATACCATGTGACCGACCGCGAAAACTGGCCCTCCATCAAGAAGTTTGGCCTGTTGAGCTTGGATTATCTCAAGGAGCGAAGCATCGAACCCCAGAAATCCTGCAGCGACAGGGCCAAACGCAGCCGTCTCCGCAAAAACGGCATCAGCGACCTGGTGCACCTGACGGCCAACAGAAACCCCATCTGTCTCGAGGAAGCGCTACAGGCGGAAAGAATCCAAGACCCCATCGTTATTGAGATATCCCTGGATGTCATGAGCGAGGAGGATTCCGTGATCAGCCCTGTGGATGCCTTGCAGGCGAAGAGACAGGGACAGCCATTCATATCAACACTTTTTGACATCCAAGGTTTGGACATGTCCACCGGTGACGAGGGGACACGGTCACAGGAATTCTTGGTAAAAGGGTTCGTACCTGCTTCCCTCATCTTGAACGCAGCTGAGATCGACCGGGGAGAAAATACGGGGGCAGAGAAGAAACAAGCCGTCCTCTTCATCCTGGACCAGACCGGCAGCATGGAGGGGAACGTTAGCATCCAGGGGCAGTTCCATGCCTCTGCGGCTCACTGTGCAAGGGCACTGGCAAACGATACTATAAGCAAGCTCCTGGAGTCATGCATCACACCGAAGGAGGTCAAAGATTCTTATGAGTTCGCCCTCTTGGAGTATTCCAATGAGACCAAATCCGGCTGGGCCCAATCCTGGGATGAACCGTTCGTGGATTGTAAAACGCTATATCGTCAGATGATAAGGCGTCTTCCGTCGGAAGGCAGCCGCACGAAGTGGGCGGCCGAGACCGAGTCCGTCGGGCAGGAAAGCCCGGCAGCGGCCCTCAGGCAGGCTTCCTCAATGGTACAGAGGTGGCTTTTCAACAATAAGGAATGCCCTCCTCCAATCGTTGTACTGATCACAAACGGAAAGAGCCTCCTGAACGATTTGCCGGGAGTTCAAAAAGAAGCCGGATTGCTGAAAAGCATAACCTCCCTGTATGGTAGCCCAAGACTCCTGTGCTATATGGTTTCATCCTCCCGGGAAGCTTTTTTCGAGTTCCCGACGAGCAGCGACCGCGGATCTCTTGGAGAGTTGACGCCGGAGGCAGCCCACCTTTTTGACCTTTCATCCATTCTGGATGGAGATGACGCCATACCTATCAGGGAACGGACCGGCAGGAATGATGCGGAGTTCCGCGCAATGGGAGTCAACAGCGACCTTATCCAGCTCCTGCTGGCAATTTCCCAATAAAAGGGAAAGCGGATCCGAACAATCTCGAATCCGCCCAGGTATTATTTCAGGATTTTCCCTATCCCTTTTATAAGCTCACGCCCAATCTTTCGCTCCAGCCCGCTCTTCGTCAGGGGAACACCAGTCGCTCTGGCAATGCTGCGTTTCAACACATCAACCCCGAGGGCTCTGCGCGGGGAGAAAGACGTTCCGGGAAGACCAAAGATTTTCATAAGCTGCGTGTGTTATTTGTTTGATGCAAAGTAAGCACTATTAAACGAACCCTTTATTCGCCGGGTAAAGACTCGTCGTTCGAGAAAACAAATTCCCCGTTGACGGCCGTTACGCGGATGGGCTTGTCCTTGGAAATCTCACCGGACAGAATCTTCATCGTCATACCGTTGACAATGCTTTCATTGATTGCCCTGCGTACAGGTCGGGCCCCGTATTCGGGCACGTAGCCTTTCCTTGCGACAAGAGTGACGGCTTCTGTATCGAAGTTGATATCCGTGCCCTTGGCAAGCATCTTTGCGCGAAGCCTGGAGAGCTGAAGCGCAGTGATGCGGAGGATATTCTCGAAGGCCAGTGGACGGAACATGATGATCTCGTCAATCCTGTTGATGAATTCCGGTGCAACCTTCTCCTTCAGCAGGGAAAGCACCTGCTGCTTTGCCAGCTCAAGACCTTCACCATGCAGGTTGTTTTCCGAGACCGCCCTCCCCAGGGCTGATGCCCCGAGATTGGAAGTCATGATGATGATTGTATTTTTGAAGTCCACCACTCGCCCGTGCCCGTCCGTCATCCGGCCGTCATCAAGGACCTGCAGCAGGGTCTCGAACACCTTCGGATGCGCCTTCTCGATTTCATCCAGGAGAATGACACTGTAAGGCTTGCGCCGGACCGCCTCTGTCAACTGTCCCCCCTGGTCATATCCGACATAGCCCGGAGGCGCCCCGAAAAGCCGGGACACGCTGAATTCCTGCTGGTATTCGCTCATGTCTATTCGCACAAGCATGTCTCCGCTGTTGAACAGGTAGTCGGCAAGGGTCTTTGCCAATTCAGTCTTGCCGACGCCCGTCGTGCCGAGGAAAAGGAAAGAACCGATGGGCTTCCCCTGATCACCGAAACCGAGCCTGTTCCTGCGAATTACCATGGAAACGCCAGCTACTGCCTCGTCCTGACCGACGACAGATTGTTTTAGGATATCTTCGAGGTTCCGGAGCTTTTCCGTCTCATCCTGTCCAAGTTTCTGCACGGGGATTCCCGTCCAGGAAGTGATCACCAGGCGGATGTCGTCCTCGTCCAGCGCCGCCTTGAGAAGCGGGCTGTCACTCCCGGCGATTTCCTCTGTCAGGGCATCAATTGAACGGGACAGTGAATCCATCTGCGAACGGATGCTTACGGCGTCTTCATAACGGCCGGCAAGCTCTGCCTGTTCGAAGTTAGTCTTCAGGGACGCGAGCTCGTTTTTCTTGCGCTGCAGGTCTTCCATCCTCTGCCGCTCATTGTTCCACCGGGCATTGAGTTCATTCTCCTTCTCCCTGAGGTTAGCTATCTCGGCGTCCAGGGCCGAAGTATCGTTTCCCCGTTCATCCTGGCGTATGGACTCCCGTTCAATCTCCTTGCAGCGGATCTGGCGTGACAGGTCATCCAGTTCGGCGGGAACGGAAGACCTTTCGATGCGCATGCACGCGGCAGCCTCATCCACCAGGTCTATGGCCTTGTCAGGCAGGTATCTGTCGGAAATATACCTCTGCGACAGCTGCACGGCAGCCACGACGGCTTCATCAAGGATCTTGATCCGGTGGAAGGCTTCGAAACGCTGTTTGATACCACGCATGATTGCAAGGGTCTCCTCCGTATCCGGCTCATCAACGATAACCTTTTGAAAACGCCTCTCGAAGGCCTTGTCCGATTCGATATACTGGACATACTCATCCACCGTTGTCGCCCCGATCATCTTCAATTCTCCCCGGGCGAGTTCCGGCTTAAGGATGTTGGCTGCATTCATTGAGCCTCCTGCTCCAATCAACAGGTGGACCTCATCCACGAAAAGGACGACATTAGGATCAGACTTCGCCTCTTCCACAACCTTTTTCATCCTGTCCTCGAATTCTCCATGCTGGCTCGTACCGGCAAGTAGGGCCGAGATGTCCAGGGAGTATATCTTCAGCCCTGAAAGCTCCTGCGGGACATCTCCCCGGACAAGCCGGCAGGCCAGGCCCTCGATGATGGCTGTTTTCCCCGTTCCGGGAGGGCCGACGAGGATAGGGTTGTTCTTGGTTTTCCGCGACAGGATCTGCAGGATGCGGCGAATCTCGTCATCCCGTCCGATGACAGGCTCTATCTTTCCCTCCTCGGCAAGCACCGAGAGATTCCTGGCATATTTTCTTAGGTTGCGGAAACGTCCTTCGCCATGCTCCTGATGTTCTTCCCTGCTGATATTTCCGTTCCTGAAAGAAGAAACCGCAGCGCGGATCTTCCGCTCGTCTATGCCGAACCCGGTCATTATCGTCCTGACAGGATTGGATACCTGCATGAACGCGCTGAAGATATGCTCCAGCGCAACGACATTGCTTCCCGACTCTTCTGCGACGCGGACAGATTTTTCAAGGATGCGTACGACTTCTTCCGAGAATGGATGATCCTCCTGAGGTGCATGCGGGATGTTCCCCATGCTGTCACTGACGGCCTGGCAGAAGGCAGTCTGGTCAACTTCCATGTGCTGCAGGAGGTAGAACACCATGTCCCTCCCGTTTTGAATGATGGATACCATCAGGACCTGTGGCTCCACCTTCGCATAGTTGCAGGAATCCGTCAGGTGATGCGCCTGCGTTATGGTGGTTTTCGAGCGGTCGGTAAATCTTGAAAAATCGATAGTCATAATAAAGTCACATTAAGAGCACATGGATGCAAGGCCACCCAGTATCACGTAAGGAAGCACCTGTAACACAAGGAAAAGGAGACCTCCGAGAATACATCCGCCATTGTTTTCCGAACTGGACCTGGTGTCGTTGCCGTGAGCCGGATACGTCGTCCTGGGGGAAGATGTGGTCGTATTGCCCGGTGCGCTTGTTCCCGTGGTCCGTGTCGTCGTTGTCCGTTTCGGCTTCTGGGGAGCGGAAGTGTCAACAAATTCCCCTGTTTTCTCGTCGTAGATGTATGCCATATGTCTCCTTGTTACAGTGCAAAATTACCCCTCTCCGGCGAACTGGATTTTCGCTCAAAGAGGGGCGCGTATTACAGGGAAAGATCCGAGCAGTCAGGTATCTGATCGTCAGGGATTGAGTCGTCGAGGACAATCTCCTTCCCGCAAATCGGACAGCCTTTTTCCTTTTCAATCCTGGCGCCATACCACCTCATGATGGTCGGCCTGCTGCCCGATGCGGGCATCGCGCTCCAGTTGGCGTAATGCCGCTCCCTGCGGTTCGCCCAGATGTAATAGTCGTATACGAATTCATCTTCAAGGCAGGACAGCCCAGAGGCGCTTCCGCGGGAAAGTTCGACGAGGGTGAGCTTGACCATCATATTGCAGATGGGTTCAATGTCAGAGGACAGGCCCACTTGAACCATCGCTTCGGCATCCTCAGGAGACACATATGCAGCGATGCGTCCGTCCTTTCTGGCTGAAGCGACATCCGTTATCTCCTCCTCCTGGAGGTTGCCATCACCGATGAGGCAGCAGTAGCAGGGGCCTCCAGGACGGTAACGGAACACATCCCCGCCTTCAGCCCGGGTGATGGCACGGCCGAAGATTCCCACCTTCCCTTTTTCCACCAGAGCCTTGGAGATATTGAAACGGCTCGTGTTGTTGTCCGTCGCACAGATGACGATGTCGGACTTCTCCACCTCGGAATACAGGAGCGGCAGATCCTCGTTGACATTGACAGGCAGCTTGACGACTTCGGCGTAAGGATTCTTCCCATGGATGGCGTCCTCCAGGACATCCGTCTTCAGGCGGCCGAGGTCGTGTACCGTGGCCGTGTGACGCGAGAGGTTGTGCAGCTCCACCCTGTCAAAATCGCAGAGTACGAAATGACCGACACCTGCCTTGGCAAGTTCGATGGATATCTGGCTTCCAAAGCTGCCCAGCCCGACAATCAGGACCCTTTTGTCTTTCAGGACATCCACCTCCAGGATTCCTTTGCTGCGGGAGTATAGTTCTTCGCGAGAGGGGATCAGGCTGAATGCGACTTCCCCGAAGCCGTCAGCCCCCTTTCTAAGGACCCGGACCCCGGATTTGGAACATTCCACGGCATAGGGGAAGTCACCCTCGGGGACATTGCCGCTCTTGAAGAACACGGCGTTCTGCTTTTGTCCGAAAGAGTGTTTCGGCTCATGGAGGCTGATATGGGTTACGCCTTCCCCCTCCCAGGTGTTTGCCGTCGCGGCGCTCGTTTCAAGCCCGGAAGACAGGAATTCGGCGACATCTTCGTTTTTCAGGTAGACGACAGGGGTTTCGCTTTCGCAGGCAAACCCCTTGTTCGTCATCTCAGTTACCACTTCGCCGCTGCCGGTGGCGGTACCTTTTCGCACCTGCTTGAACTCCCCGGTAAGGGGGTCAAACACCAGGTCCTTCATAGATCCTGACGGGTTGTATCCTTCGGTGCGAACGTCTTCAGCAAGGCTGTTTAATTGTTGGTCGGTCATAGTAGTATTTGTTTTAAAAAGTTACTTGTTTGGTAAAACCGCATATCATGACAAGCTATGCCTGGTGGTTAAGGTAGTAGTCGATGGGGTGTCCCGTGCGGAGATGGGCCTCGTACATTTCCAGCCAGAGGCGGCATTTCACATAAACCTTGTAAATCGACACGTTGGGAGTCCAGGCATTGGAGCCGTAATGGCAGATCCGCGTCTGCCCGTTTTCACTGTCGAGCGTATGCATCGCTGCGCTCACTCCACCCATGTTTTGTCCGGCCTTGTTCTTGAGCATCTTCGTAACGAATGCTTTGGGAACGGCCATGGGGAAATCAGACAAGTCAATACGGAGGGTATAGATGTTCCCGCTGTTGGTCCTTGCCGCCATGAGAATGTCCGGATGGTCGGTATTCATATTCCTGAAACAATAGGCATTTACGGGGAGCCGGTGCGAGAGGACGGACAGTTCAGCCTGATAACGTGAGCTTTCCATAATTAGATCTGGTTTTTGACGGTTTGATAATAAGACTTGAACGCTTCGATGGGTTCCTTGCCGGCATCCCATCCTGCAGGGATTGTCTTGGTGCCGAATGAATCGGTTATCCGGAACTTGGGAGCAGCCACCGGGAACGCATCTGGGAAAAGTATATCCTCATCCCGGCGCAGGATATAGTTGGAAACACAGATATGCACATGTCCGGAATCGTCAAGTTTGACTTTCACTTCTGCCGATGCAGGGTTACGTTCTTTCACGTAGTTCATCATCCCGTTAAGGAGGACGCCGCTTTCGCGGTTGCGCATCCATGAGTGCTCCGCATACAAGGGTTCCGTTGATGGCGTCATAAGGGAGCGGTCCATGTGGGAGGCGGTCTTGGTGACTGGATCTTGCAGAAGGTCTGACATGTGCGCATAGACGGGCTTCCGCATTGGGCTTTCCTCATGGATCACATCCCACTTCGTTGCAGTGCAGGTCCTGTCGTCACACATGAACGGATTCAGTGCCGAAGAGTGGCTGTTGCAGTTCCCGATGCACAGGAGGAAGCGTCCGAGACCCTTCTCACGGATTGTGGAAACCATCGTCGAGACATCATGCCCGCTCGGCCTTGCCAGTCCCAACTGATGGTGGGAATGCCACTCGCCGATATGCATCAGGCCGAACCGATTCTTGAGCTCCGTCCCGACAGCCATCAGGTACTGGACGTCCTGATTGAAAAAAGTCGAACGGTGGTTGGCATTGGCCCCGGGGCCGATTGCGAACAGGACAACCGGAATACCGCTTGCGGTCCAATATCCGAAGAGCTGCCCGCCGGTTTCTATGTTGGGATAGTCAAGGATGCAGCGGGAGATATAGTCCAGTTCGCTTTTGTAAATGATTGGAAGACAGGAGTCCGGTGAAGCTGCGAGTGCTTCCCGCGCTGAAGGGTTGCCCCTACGCGCCCTCTCCGCTTCCAACTCGTTCTGCAGGAAGATGATCCTTTTCCTTTGGACCAGAATTATGGTCTTCTGATGTCTTTTCATTCTCATGTACTCTATGTGTTATTAGAAGGCGTAGTTCAGTTTGTTCTGGCTGTTCTGGAATCTCTTCATCGAGAACCCACCCGCATCCACCTTGCCGTAATGGCCAATCAGGGGCATAATCTGGTTCTGCGTGTATTTCTTCTCGCGCTCGCGGTTGTATGGCCAGGATTTCCTTGACTTCCCGTCGTTTGTGGTGAAGTGGTAGCAGCCGCATTCTTCGCACTTGTATATCCTCTTGGTCCGTTTCCCATTCTTCGATTTCAGCCTGAGTGCTTTCTCCGCTGCCGCATAAGTCGGATAGGCATCCTTCCCGGACGAGCATTTCACGTCAACGGTGAGAGTCTCACCATGGATACGCTCGCCAAAGAGCAGATAAGGTTCACGGCCGTTGTTGACCTGGATCATTCCATTTTCCGCGCCTTTCCTTCCGAGGGCGCCGGGCATCTGAATAATGGTGTAATCGAACATGGACATTTGCGTTTTGGTTTTGTTCCACATGCAAAGGTCGGGGCGCTCGGCGAACTGTATTTTCTTCCGGGGAATCATTTGCAAATTATTTCAAAATTTCCGCATCGGTTGGTTTCGCCATCTACCTCAACCACGGTGCAAAGATATGGCGGCTAAACGTACTCTATTTTCGCTATGTTTTTTTCGAGAAACTGAATAGCGTTTGTCCATGGGCACAAAATTATACCGAGCTGGCGAAGACAATATTCGTCAGGGTATAAAAAAACCGCCAGGGACACTGGCGGGATTAAGTTCAGAAGTAGCTGTATGCTATTAGCCGAGGGCTATCAGTTTATGCTCCCTGGTAATACTTTATGAAACACTTCTTATATATATCTTCAAAAGAGATTCGCGCAGGAGCACAAGCTTTCTCGTAGGCACGGACGTACAGAGCCAGATACCAGGCTACGCCATTCTCATCCTCATCATTGGAACCTTCTGCCCGGATATTGTCCCTCGTCCACTTTACAAATTGGGCAACGATGGCCTCGATGGGCATTATATGCAAGCGCATTTCCTTCATGCTCTCAGCAAACTTGTCTGTCACCTCGGGCGCCTGGGGGTCAGCACTCAATGCATTCAGGGCAGACAGATAATAGATTTGGGCCTCTCGTTCCAGGCCGAATTGGAAATATGGCATAACTCAACAATAATATGATTAGACACTCTGACTTACTTCTCGAAGGGCTCCGGTGACCGAGTCAATGATAAAACCCCTCACCACGACATCTTTCGGAACCAGAGGGTGCTTCACTATAGCGTCAACGGTCTTCCTGACAGAGTTTTCCGTGTCATGGAATCCTTCCAGCCACTCTTCTACCCCTTTCTTTTCCTCCCACTCGGAAAGCACTCCCTGCGCCACTCCCCTTTCCAGCATGTGCGGCTTGAATTCCTCATAGCTCATGTGGCAGGCCCCGCAGGTGGAGTGGTGGACGACCATCACTTCATTCACTCCCAGTTCATAGATGGCGACGAGGAGCGAACGGATGGCGGAGTCCTTCTCCGAGAGGATCAGGCCGCCGGCATTCTTGATGATCTTGGCATCGCCGTTCCTCAGGCCAAGGGCTTTGGGAAGGAGTTCGGTAAGGCGGGTGTCCATGCAGGTCAGGACCGCCAGTTTCTTTTCAGGATACTTGTCAGTAATGAACGGTTCGTAGGCTTTGGACTCAACGAACTGCCTGTTGTATTCAAGGATAGAGTCAATCATGTTATTTCTCCCTTACGTGTTTTCCGGTCATGTGTTCGATGGTGAGCTCCAGGACCAGCGCCCTCGGAGCGTTCCGGACCATGTCGGCGTCTATGTCGTATCCTTCCGGGAAATACTTCGCCCCCAGCAGCCGGAGAAGCCTGTCATGTTCAGTCGGGTCTGATATCTCCCTGACATGTCCGAAGCATATCACGCTGGTGAAGCAGTTCCACCACTCACCGGGGTTCTTCGCCGGTTCTGAAAGTACGCAGAAGGATGCCTTCGCGCAGGCGCGGAGCGCATCTATCTTATGGCCTTCCACTGCGCAGTGGAAGTAGATCTTCCCATCTTCATAAACGAAATTCAGCGGCACCCCGTATGGGTATCCGCCGTCACCGAGGACGGACAGGACTCCGCGCTGAGCCGACTGCAGGAGATCCAGACACTCCTGCTCGGATGCTGCCTGCTTGAAGCGGCGCATGGGTCTGAAAGTCTCTGTCATTTCTTCAGGACGATGTCGTTATAGACTGCGACGATGCAGTTGTACACCTTGAGGGTCTTGTCTGTGTTCCACTCTCCAGAATAGGTGGATTTAGCATAACCGTAGGCCAGGATCACCGTGATTGGACTCCCCTCTATGACGGCTCCGGTGTCCCGGCGCCAGGAGACCTCATAGTCGAAACGTGGAAGGCCGTAAAACTTGGCTATATGCGAAGGGATCTCCACCCTTCCGGTGTAGCCCACCTTTTCGCAGATTTCCTCCAGCATCCTGTAGATGTCGGCAAGGAGTGAATCCTTGGTGATGTAGGGGTATTTCTTTGCCCGGGTCATAACCTCTAAGCAAGCTCTATTTCATCCGGAGTCTTCTCCCTG
>Ga0247611_10002675_pt1 | contig 28021 bp, 19 predicted proteins | sample 177DNAGHGhighgp2_FD_192422 | JGI IMG/M metagenome (GOLD analysis project Ga0247611, IMG submission 192422) | Sheep rumen microbial communities from Palmerston North, Manawatu-Wanganui, New Zealand - 1770 DNA GHGhigh gp2 | ecosystem: Host-associated > Mammals > Digestive system > Stomach > Rumen... | reverse complement strand
ACTTTATTAAATATAAGGCCGACGGCACCATCAGTGGTGGTATGCTCCCTAAGATCGAGAATGCCCTTGCAGCAATCGATGCTGGCGTGAAGGAGGTGGTCATCACCCTCGCCACTGCCATCGACGGACAATCAGGCACCATCATCCGATAAAGGGCAAAATTTTTTGCCCTTTATTGTAACTTTTCCCCATCTCAACCGTCTTACTATAAGAGAGAGGATGAAAAAAATCAGTTTCCGGAACGATATCCTGCCACTGAAGAACGAGCTCTACAGGCTGGCACTCCGCATCACTCTCAATCCTGCGGAGGCTGAGGATATTGTACAGGAGACGATGATTAAGGTCTGGAACAGGCGCGACCAGTGGGACGAAATCGAATCCATCGAAGCCTTCTGCCTCACCATCTGCCGCAATCTGGCGCTCGACAAGATGCACAAGATGGAAAACCAGAACCAGAGTCTCGACGAAGGCGTCCACGATGCCCCTGATCGCAGCTTCTCATCCAATCCTGAGGAACAGGCCATGCAGCAAGACCGTCTCGCGCTGATACGCCGCCTCATCGATGCTTTACCCGAGAAACAGCGGACTGTCATGCAGTTGCGCGATTTTGAAGGAAAGAGTTATAAAGAAATAGCAGGCATCATGGCCATCAGCGAGGAACAGGTGAAAATCAATATCTTCCGAGCCCGTCAGGCCATCCGGCAAAAATATATCGAAACAGAGAAATATGGATTATAAGTACATCGAACAACTATTGGAGCGTTACTGGCAGTGTGAGACCACACTGCAGGAAGAAGCGATCCTGCGTACTTTCTTCAGCCAGCCGGACATTCCTGAAGAACTGCAGAAATATCAGGCATTGTTCACCTATGAGTCCCAGAAGGAAGAGTCGTTGGGTGAGGATTTCGATGCACGTATGCTCGACTTTATCGGCGAGACGCCAAAGATCATCACGCTGAAAGACCGCCTGATGCCTCTGTTCAAGGCTGCTGCCATTGTGGCCATCCTGCTCACGCTGGGTAATGCTGCCCAGGCACCATGGGAATGGGGATGGGAGGATCCGAAAGATGCTTATGCCAAGTTCCACGAGCAAGACGCCGATTCAGTGAATGTGCTGAACACCATCCAGGCGGAGAACGTGAAAGACAGCATCAAGAACACCACTACGGACAACTCCACCTATATTGAATGATTTTTTTCTATGCTTTCTATATAAACAATTAGGTTACCAAAACACACACTTTGGAAGCTGTGAAGTTTCCCTCTCTCAATTTTTTAATACTAACACTGAAGAAAAAGGGCTGCACCGAGACATCGGGCAGCCCACTTCGCTTTATATATGTTCCGCTTCCTATTTCTTCAACCTGAGGTTCAGCTGGAACAGGGCAGGCAGGAAGATGCAGAGTGAGCATCCCACCGCCATCAGTATCGTACGATTATTGCCGAAAAGATCCAGCAGCGTCAGGTCTGGGTTCGGATAAAAGTTATACAGCACGTAGGCCACCGTATTATTCACCCAGTGATACGCCACTCCTGGAACAATACTGTCGGTACGATAGTACATCCATCCCAGCAAGAGTCCGATAAGGAAGGCATGCGGCATCTGAGCCGGATTCATGTGGATCAGTGCAAAAAGGGCGGCAGAGATGACGATACCCACCCAAGGCTTGCTGTTCCAACGCAGCAGCTCACGGAGGATGGCCCCACGGAACACGATCTCTTCCACTAGCGGAGCAAACAAGCCCACGACGAAATAGCCCATCCTGTCTTTCAGAATCGTGTCAAGTTCCTCTTCGATGACATTCGGCAGTGCAGGCATCTGCTCCTGAAGCCACGAAGAGGGCACGAGGGCACCTAGCGCTGCCACCACACACCAGAACAACACGAACCAAGGACGTGTCCGAATCCAGTGGGGCGATACCTCACACCACTTGGCACCGAGGAATACCACCAGCGTGGCCAAGCTAAAGAGGGCCATCGTAAGGATCATGACTGTGGCGTTGTGTAACGCGTCACCGCCATTTACCCATTTCCAGACAAGCGGCACAATCGTACTGGCCACAATCTGGATGAAAGCAAACATCACCGTATAGAATAATGCCTTTTTCATGACTCCACCTTATTTAATATATATAGAACCTGTTCTTTGTCTTTCTGCAACTGGGCGACAAGTGCCTCGGGCGATTCGAATTTCCGTTCCTCGCGCAGTCTGAATAAAAAACTGATGCGCACCGTCTGTCCGTAAAGATCGCCATCGAAGTCGAAGATGTTCACCTCCAGCGTACGGTTCCTGCCGTCGAAGGTAGGCCTTGTGCCGATGTTCATCATCGCAGGCAGAGGCTTCTGACTGTCACCTACGGTGGCCCACACGCCATAGACGCCACTTGCAGGTATCACCTTGAAAGGGTCATCGGGTTCCAGATTGGCGGTGGGGAATCCCAGCTGGTGGCCGATATGCTCGCCCGGCATCACCTTGCCCGAGAGTTCGTAATTACGCCCCAGGAACATATTGGCCGTATCCACTTCACCCTCTTCGGCAATCAGACTGCGGATATTCGATGAACACACAGGAACATGATAACCCTGAAAATCCAACCTAATGCCTTTATACACCATGATACCCAGCTCGTCACCGTAACGTCGGTAATCATCGATTCCCTCCGTGCTGTCATGACCGAAACGGTTGTCGTAGCCCACCTGAAGCATTTTCACGTTCAGGCGCTCCTTGAGAATCTGCGCCATGAAGTCACGGGCAGAGAGTGCCGCCATCTCCTTGGTGAAAGGCAACACCACCAGAAAATCGACACCCAAGCGTTCTATCTCCTGCTCTTTTTCCTGCTGCGTCGTCAGCAACTGAGGACGGAACTGCGGATCGAACAGCTGACGGGGATGACGGTCGAAGGTGATGACCATCGATGCCAGATGATGGAACTTGGCATCGGAAACCACACGATTGATTACCTGCTGATGACCTGCATGAACACCGTCGAACACGCCGATGGTGGCAACGCTTTTCAGCAGCATTCTTGTCTTTTCTATGTTGCGAATAATCTCCATTAGGGTGCAAAGGTACTTAATTTCCACTTATTTTTTGTGATTTCAGCTTAAAAATTTGGATATTTAATGTTTTTCTTGTAACTTTGCAACCCAAATCACGGACTTGTAGCTCAGTTGGTTAGAGCAACAGACTCATAATCTGGAGGTCCCAGGTTCAAGCCCTGGCTGGTCCACTTCCCTTTAAGCCAACCATTTTATGATGAAGAAAGTTACCTATATAAAATGTGTTGTTGCTGCCATGTTGTCGTTCGCAGCAACGAGTTGTACTAAAGAGTCATCTACCCCCGAAGAGAAATTTGTTGATAACTTCAATGCCTTGGTGATGGGTGGCAAGGCCATTGATTCCCATCAGGACTGGAATACTGTCGGCTCTGTCGCCGTCACCGTCAGTGTCGATTTCGGCAACACCGACGAGTATACCGTCTATATCCTACAGACACCTCCCCTCTTTGATACCAATGCCCTCTGGCTCGGTATGGCGAAGGTGAAGGGAGGCGAGTCGAAGACCATCACGATAGCCAAGCCCGCCAATGCTGGACTGCTCTATGCCGCCTGTTACGACAGTATGGGCCATGCCGTCTGCAAGCCTTTCCCCGTAAAAGCTGACGATACGGTGGTCGCTTTCAGTGGCAAGAGTCCGGAGGCGCCATCGGTCTTTAACTCCGAAGATAACCCCTGGAACGTAGAAACCCAGGAGCTCCCTGATCTGACGGAATATACCACTGGTACCCTCGTGGAAGCGACGGAACAGGACACTGGAATCTCAGACGAGCCGCTTCATTTCAAGGTGAGCAGCGACTATACAGGCTTCATCCCCAGTCTGGGAACCTATCTCAACAAGTCCGTCTACGTCACAGCCACCTGGACGCTGAGCTTCAATCAGCGCGTCTCTGCCGGCAATGTCATCGTAGTGGGCGAAGGCGGAACCCTCAATATCCCCAAGGACTTCACGCTGACCACCAGTCCCTTCTCTTCTGAAGGTGCAGGCTACATCTACGTGCTGCCTGGCGGAACGATTACCGGCGATGGAACCGTTGAGTTCACCACCAACGAAGGCACCTATTCTTATAATGGAGGTATCATCACAGCTAAGAACATCCAGCTGAAAGGCTGTACACTGTATAATGCAGGAACGGTAGGCGACATGAGCAACCCCACTTCTGAGCTGAACTGTATTGCTGACGCTTCGGGCGTAGGGCAACTCATCAACGTGGGTACTGCCGCTCTGGCGAAGATGACGGGCGAAGAACTCTCTATCGAGAATGCCGGTATCCTGAAAGTCAATGGCGAGCTCGTTCTGAACAACAGCTCGAAGATGGACGATGGCAGCTATACCGAGTGTTCTGCGCTGACGCTCAACGGCAGCAGTAATGGCGACAAGGTGCTTTATATGGGTAATGCCGCCTTCCTCAACTGTCTGGGCGACATCAGCATCGACAACTTCGGTGTCTGGGGACCTTCTGGCGACGACTACGAGGCCAATGCCGTACTGAAGGTGAAGAACTGCACCAACTGTGCCACTACCGACGGTACGCCTGGCACCTATCTCCTCGACCATGTAGAACTGATCGTCCCTGCCAGCTTCCCCACCATTTTCGACAAGGGTGCCATGAACATCTACGACGGCGATGTGAAGGGCATCGGCATCGGCAAACTGCTCGAGAGTTTCTCTGGCTATCACAACCTCCGCATGCTCTATTACTGGCTGAATGGCTACGAGGGGAAGATCCTCGACTCCAGCAACTACGAGTGGTCGCTGGCTACGGGCAAGTACAACTATCTCTGGAAGAGCAGCATCAACCCCGGTGCCGGCAATGTAGACCCTAGCGCCCAAACCTGCTTCTACAGCACGTCGCCATCCTTTGATTACCCCAGCAGCGACAACTTCAAGAAAGAAGTCTCAGGCAACACACCTGAAAACAGCTATATCTTCTATGCTTTCGAGACCCTCGATGCCAACACCAAGGACTTCGACTACGACGATGTTATATTGCGTGTGAACATGCCTGTCGACAATGGCGACGGCACTTTCACCTCTAACGTACTGATCACCTGTGTAGGCAATAAGACCAAGACCACCGTGTATTATAACGGACAGCCCTTCGGCGAAGAGATCCATGCCGCTATGGGTATCGATGTGAATACCACCATCAACACCACCAATGTCTCGCGCACTTTCCGTAAGATGGGCGAACTGACCTTCAATACAGCCGATATGCGTATCGACAAGCTCGACTTCTCCATCCAGGCAGAAACAGCCGAAGGCAAACTGCAGGAAGAGAATCAGCCCTCAACACTGGGCACAGCCCCGCTCTACCTCGTCATCAGCGGCGACACCAAGGGCAAGTGGTTCTGGCCCGTTGAAGGCATGAACATCGGTGTGGCCTACCCACAGTTCAGCGTGTGGGCATCCAACCTTCAGACTAGCATTGACTGGTATGACAGCAGCAACGCTAGTGGGAATATTGTAAAATACTGATTATCAGAACACCTGGTTGTCCGTGGGATACTCGTACCAGTCGAGTGCACGGTTACGGTCCATCGCCCATTCGCCAAACGAGTGGCCGTATGTGGCGTATGCCCCGAAGAGGTGACTCTCCTTCATGATGAATCCCATGTTGATGCCCTCCAGCGGCCAGCGGAAGGTACTTGAAGGGATACACAGTGCCCAAGGCAGCGTCTTAATAGGCGACGACGGGTAGGCGTTCAGCGTCTGGTTATTCCGATACGGGAAGATGTGTATCTCGAAGATTCCTCCATTGTAGCCATAGTACATGAAAGGATCCAGACGGTCGAGCGAAGCCATGTTCAGCGCATCAGCGCTCTTGAACTTCACAATATAGGTAATCGTGCGAGGCACCATCATCTGGTAATCACCCCCCGAGGTCTTCGACACGTTATACAGCTTGCGCTCCATTATGCCGTAGTTCTCCTCCAGCAGGTCGCCCGTAGCCCAGTGAGAATCCACAAACAGGTTCAGCACAGCCTCATTGTTACGGCCTCTGACGAAGAAGTCCTTATTCTTCGACAAGGTCAGGATCTGGTCAGGCACATCCTTGCCATTCGTGGTGTTGAACGACAGACTGTCTACCGTCTTCACACTTTCGATATCATCATACTTGAAGCCCAGCATATTGATGGCTGCTGCCATCTGGATATCCAGACCTACTGCCGCCAGCTGCACATGATAGCGCATCTCCTTCTCGCCAGTACGCTCCTGAGAGATACGCAGCACGATGTCGTTATAGTCGAAATCGTATTCAAGCGCCATATCGTACTGTCGCTCATAGCAGTAAGTATACTGCTGAGGCTGAGGCACATACGGCATCTTCTCATGAACGACGGAAGCCTCCGAGAAATCCACCGCAGAACTGACATTTGGTTCAAAGCGCGTGATTGTATAATAGTCAGAGCTGTCGACGGCAGCCGCATAGAGCGTCGTCAGTCTGTTAGAATATGTCACGGCCATCGTCACTGTCTTGCCGGCAGCAGCATAAGCCTCGCCCACCACCTCGGCATTACCCGTCTCACGGGGATTGGCCGTCAGAATCTTCACCATCTTGATGGCTCCTGTGTCAGGTGTTGTCACCATCAGCGTCTTGGTGGTTGTCAGAATCCAGGTATGCATTGCATCAACGGAGTCTACTGGCGACACACTGTCCATCATGTCCTGGTGGGTCTGCTGATCATACATCTCTCTATGACAGGCTGAGCCTGTAATGATCATGATAAGGATGGCACACAACGATGCCAGATGAAACTTTTTCATATCCAAACAGTTTATATTTTGGGCAAAATTACAAAAAATATTGCATACATACAATAAAAAAAGGCGGTTTTACAGAATTTAACGGTTATTTTGATACAAGTTATCGATATTTTGCTTAAATTTGCAGCCAAAATCGATTTAGTATATTAAGTTACGTAACATCTATTAAGTTTCATTTTGCAATGAAAAAGTATTTGATCAAAGGATTACTGGCCCTCGTAGTCGGAGGTTTTACAGCCAGTTGTGCTGATAAGGATGGTGATTATGTTCCCGTTGGTCAGCAGAAAGCAACTGCCTACGCAGATGCATTCAAAGAGTTAATTGGTGGTGAGGTCGCCCCCAACCACGACTGGGGCTTTACCAAGACATCACTTATTGATGAAACTGCTCAGACTAGGGCAAAAACACGTGATGTTGATGTCAACGGTAACATGTGGGATTCCCGTCCTGAATTAGGAGCAACTGAGGAACGTGACGTTCTCTCTTATATGGACATGACGCTGGCACAGATGACTGCTGCAGGACATAACTATTCTAAGCATTTCCCTGTTAACATGCCTAATTTCTTTGTAACGCAAGTTCATACAGGCGATGACTATTACGGTTCTGCTCAAGACCCAAACAATAAAAATGTTCTTGGTAGCACACACATGAACGAACTTGTCATTGCTATTACCAAAAGTGCAGCAAGGCCGAACAACTCTATCGCTACAAACACATTGCCAGAGGCAGATAGTTGGCATCATGTCAACAATTTCAATGCCGGTAGCAGCAAGGACTGGGGCGGCAACACGAAGTTTGTCAACATGGGCACATGCGACTTCGCTTACCACAACTCAAAGGATTCCAGATTCCATAACAGGTGGATTGTTGTCAGTGGAGCAGATATTGATGCAGCTCTTGGCGTTAATAAGTATACAGGCTACTACTATGTTTGTTTCGATTTCCAGAGTAACGTACCTGATCAGCAGAAAGATGTTACTAAGTTCTCTTGTCAAATGAAAAATGATAGTGGAAATTGGCAAGATGGCTTTAATGGCCAAGTTGACGGTTTATATTCTTCAGCTCAGGATATCATTGATGCTGGTGTCACTCAACTCTACGTTAATGGACAATTGGTCTCTATCAACGATGTTCAGAATATCACAGTAACCGGTTATGAGCATGCTCATGCTATTATCCCTGGTGACAACAACTATAGTGACTGGATTATCCGTTTATGTGCTGCCACTCCTGGCGATGACGTAACTCCCGGCGGTGGCTCAAGCAGCAGCTCTACCTCTTCTCGCACCGACCGCATCGAGCGCCGTCGACTGGTAAGTCAGGGTCGTATATTCTGCGAGGACCTTGGTACGGATGCAGCCAGAATGACAAAGTCCGATATCGACTTCAACGATGCCGTCTTCGATGCAAAGATCTGGAGACTCGGACAGTATGACGTCACCTATGTTAATGGCAGCTACAGCAGTGAGACTGACTATCTGGAGGGTATTTATGATAACGGCCTTGAGAATGGCAAGTTCAAGTACGTCGCCGAGATCCGTCTGCTCGCAGCTGGTGGCACCGTGCCCCTGAAGATCGGCGGCAAGTACGGCTTCGAGATTCACTCCAAGTTCGGCGAGGGCAATAACAGAACCATTACCCACACCACTATTATTAATACGATGGGTGCTCCATCACAGGCCAACTTCTCGACAACTGTCAGCACAGAGACCTGCGACGCTGTCACCGTCGAGGTTGACATCACCAGCCTCGTAGCCGGCAAGAGCGAAATCGGCCTCGACATCATTCCCATCGATGTGGAGTGGGTAAGCCAGACTGGCCAGTCTGTCGGAGAACTGACTGCCGACTTTGGCAAGGTTCCTCAGAAACTCTGTGTACCCATCGGCACACCTTGGGTTTACGAGCGTATCCCCATCACTGACGCATACAAAGACTTCGCTGCTTATGCCACATCCAGAACGCCATTGTTCTGGGATGGAACAAAGAACGAGTCACTGCTTTACCCAAGTCTTCCTGAAGGCATGACACCCGAAACTGGTGAGACAGGCAATGTCAACACCAACCCCTATCACGACAGAGTCGTTACTCAGGGCACTACCACCACGACTACCGTCACCGAGACCGTTCTCTGGGAAGGAGAGATTGCATTTGAAAATGCCAGTGCAGGCAGCACCTCTGAAGAGTTAACGCTCTACTCTAAGGATTTTGCCGTAGGTGACAAGATGCGTATTTATGGCGAGGCCACAGGTAATGATCCTTGGGTATCTATCCACGACGGTGACTGGCATAATTATGCAGGCTGCGTTGTAACGAGCCCATATACCGACATCGTAGTTACTCAAGACATGATTAACACAATGACGATCAAGACTCTTCTCTGGGGTAAGTTCTGCAAGGTCACCAAGATCTGCAAGGTGGTAACCACGACAAATTAAGCATCATCATTAATAATTATCAAATACATTCAATTGCATTCAGGGGGGTGTCTGCGGGAGCAGATGCCCCCTGATTTTTAGCACAGGCCCCAATTTTATCATAGACATGATTATCAAACTTTTGATAATTATTATTTGGATATCCCGTGAGCGACTTTGCAAATCGAGTCTTTTTCTAGACGAAAAGTAACAAATATCGACCAATTGTGCATCCGTTAACTATTTTTAACCCATAAAAGCTTGCTATATAATATAATAATATGTATCTTTGCAAACACATTTCATAAAGGCGAACAAATATTATATAAATAAACCAAATTATTAACATTTAAATTCTTTTGAAATTATGAGAAAGTATTTGATGACAGGAATGGCAGCCCTCGCAATCTGCGCTGCATTCACCAGTTGTTCAAAGGACACTGACGTTTACAACAAAGAAGTGATCCAGGAGAACACAAAGCAGACAATCGTTAACAACTACAACGAGGCATTTGTCAAGACCTTCGGTCAGCCCGCTGCCAATCAAGACTGGGGCTTCGGCACTGCTGCTAAAACGCGTGCTACCACCTACATGAATGGTAACATGGAGAAGTATTATGACGCTCCTACTCGTGGCGCAACTGAAGAGGCCGATGTTGAGGCTTACGTACACGCCCTTACAGTATTGCCTGCAAAGGCAGCTCCTGACTGGGACACTTATTTCGTAACTCAGATTCACGAAGGTACAGCATCCTACAATACTCAAAAAACCGTTGATAATAGCACAGAATATGTTGCTGGTAATCAAATGGATGAGCTCTCTTTTGCTATGGTAGAAGGCGCTATCATAAAAGATGACGGCACACTTCAGGGAGATTGGATTCACATCAACAACTTTAATAGTGCTAACAACACAGATTGGAATGGAAATACGCTCGTAGAAGACGGTGGTACAGTTGATTTTGCTTACAAGAGTTCAGCTGACAGCAAATATCACAACCGTTGGATTGGTATTGATGGTAAAAACGTTCCCAATTCACAGGGTCAATTAGGAGACTATGATGATTATTACTACATCTGTTTTGACTTCGAATCTACAGCAGATGCCTATACTCCTATCTTTTGGCGTGAAAATGGTAATGCTATGGATGGTTACTGTGTTTTGGGTGCTTGTAATAGCCTCGAAGAAGCACAAGGCAAAACTATTTACAGAAGAGTATGGAATAGTACTTTAAATAAAACAGAGGTAGAAGAGTATAGTGTCTTTGATACAAATAGAGAAGGAACATCAGAGTGGAGAGTTGACAACGTTGTTGGTGGCAATATGATAGTCGTAGGTAACAACGACTACACCGACTGGATTGTACGTCTGTATAAGGCAAAAGAAAAGAATGTTGAAGAACCCAACTATACCATTGGTGTGATTGGTGAGGACCTCACTTCAGCTGAGGAAGGCGACTTCGACTTTAACGATGTTGTATTCAACGTAGCATTAAATGTTCCAGGTAAGACCTATATCAAACTGAGAGCTGCTGGTGGTACACTGCCTTTGATTATCGGTATCGCTAATCCCGACGACAATGAGGATTATACAGCCAATGAAGTACATAACCTCTTCGGTGGTTACAGCACCAAGACTATGATCAATACTGGAGCATCTGCATACGGTGCAAGTGCTGACGGTGTGCCCGAAAAGGAATTCGTACTTAATCAGGAGTACAGCAATGCTAAGTTTATCCCCGTTTATGTAAAGAAGAACGGTCAATGGATTGAGCTCACAGCCGCGCAAGGTGTACCCGCATCTAAGATTGGTGTTTCACCTGATTTCCGCATCGTTCCAGAGCAAGTATTTATCGGATCAGAAGGCCAGTATCCTCTCTTCACCGATTGGGTAACAAAGAACACCCACGATGTTTCAAATTGGCAGGGTGTTGTTTCTGGAAATTAATTAACACATCAAATACTTAAAATAACTAAATTAAGGGAAGGGGCTTCTGCGCGAGCAGGGGCCTCTTTTTTTACATTTCATATTGCTGAAGAGGTGTTAGGATAACGTGGGCATATTCTTTTAGACACAGAATCGCACATTTTTACTTGAAATGCTTGTTATATTAAACAATTTTATTTATCTTTGCACCCAATAATATACAATTATGAGCAAGAACACATTCGGCAAGATGATGCCAAGGGCATTGAGTGAGAACCTGAAGCTCATGGGTGAACAGATCATGTTGGCTCGCAAACGCCGGCATCTTTCCATGCAGGACATAGCAGACAGGGCGACGGTGACACGACTGACCGTCTCAAAAGTAGAACATGGCGACCCGACAGTTTCCATGGGGATTTATGCAAGGGTTCTCTATGCACTCAATCTGGAAAACGATATCACTCTGCTCGCTGCCGATGACGCTCTTGGCCGCCAGCTACAGGACGCAGAATTACTGAGAAAATGAAAAGGATAACGGTTTACGCAGATTTTGATTTCCTTGCCACTCCTCAAGAGATAGGGACATTAGGCTACGAACATGTTCGTGGCAAAGACCATTTTGTCTTTGAGTATTCTCGGGAATGGCTGAAGAAGTATGGTGGCATTCTGCTGAGCGGCGATCTGATGAATGTTCCTTCGATGCAACATCCTCGCGGCCACGACAACGTGTTCGGATTTATCAAGGATTCCTTCCCTGATCGCTGGGGGCGTTTGTTGCTTGACCGTAGAGAGCGGCTGATGGCTCAGTCGGAAGGAAGGCAAAAACGTATGCTTACCGATTACGACTACCTCGTCGGTATCGAGGACTTCACTCGCATAGGAGGATTGCGTTACAAAGAGGAAAATGGCAATGACTACATCCGCTCAAGCTCTGCTGGCTTGCTACCGACGGAACACAAGAATGCCAGCGCAAAGTACCGAGTTCCACCCATTGAGAATTATCGTGCTCTATGCGATGCCTGCCATGAGATTGAACTAGCGGAAGAACGTAACGAGTTGCCGGAACAACGCTGGCTCGACCAGTTGATTGCCCCAGGTACCTCGCTCGGTGGTGCTCGCCCTAAGGCCAATGTTATCGACAGCGATGGAAAACTCTATGTTGCCAAGTTCCCGTCAAGAAAGGACTTAGAGAATACAGAGCTTCTGGAGCACTTCTCGCATCAGCTTGCAGCCAAAGCTGGCATCAATGTGGCAAAGACTCGAACCATCAGGATTTCCAAAGACCGTGACCTGTTGCTCTCTGAACGCTTCGACAGGACAGCAGAGGGTCGTCGCATCCATTTTGCTTCAGCGATGTCGTTGCTTGGTCTTGACGACGGAGCCGGCAGCAGCACTGGCAACGGTTATCTCGACATCGTGGATTTCATCCTCCGAGGTTGCACCGACGTGAGGCAAAATCTCCAGGAGCTCTATCGCAGAGTGGCCTTCAACGTCATGTTCGGCAATACCGACGACCACTTCCGCAACCACGGTTTCCTGCTCACTCCGAAAGGTTGGACCCTTTCACCGGCATACGACATCAATCCGGGAACAAAGACACACCAATGTCTGCTTATCGACTCATACACAGAATTGTCGGACACGGGTGTTCTACTCTCCGCTAGTGAGAGCTACATGATTGAAAGACATGAAGCGACAGAGATAATAGATGAGGTTCGTACAGCCATCAAAAACTGGCGCAAGACAGCCACAGAACTTCAATTGCCCCTCAAACTATTTGAACCGTATTCCATACGCTGGGACGAGCTATAACCAGAAAATAGGCCCTTTGCGCGAGCAGGGGCCTCTTTTTTTGGCACAAACCTAACACGCAATTAGGTAAGGTGCTGGTTTTCAGGATAGTAGGGTTGCTGCAAACGTTCACAAACCTAACACTATACCTAACAAAAACCTAACACCATACCTAACACACCTCACCTTATGCCGCCTTCAGAGGAACCACCTTGTAGAAATACACATTATGGCGATCCGAAAACTCATAGCCCAAAGCCAGCATCGCACGACCTACGACCACCTTGTTGCCATGACTGATCTCCACAGAAGGATACTCCTTCTGAATATGAGTCAGCAACATCGTCGGATTCATCGACTTCGAGGCCTCACCCTCCAGAGGTCGGCGGAAGCACACCTCTATCATCTCGGCAAGATCTTTCTTCTGCATGTATTCCTGATTCAGTTCCTGAATACGCTTCACCTCATCGTTGCCGAAAAAGTAGGGCGTATGAGCCACCTCCAGTTCATGAACCACCTGAGCATACAACTGCTTGTAATCAATCTCGCCCGTGTTGTCGATGAACTGCCCCTTGGGAATCGTGATACAGATGTAGCGACGACTACCAGTGGGATCCGTCAGCGGATGAGGATTGTTCGTCGTCGCCACAAACGAAGCATAGCGTGGGCGATCATCCTGCGAAGCGCCATAGATGGGGCGCGAGTTTACCTTGTTCTTCGAGAGCGTCTGCTTCAGGGCTGCATGCTGACTAGGACGAATCGCATCGAGCTCATCGAGGTTCACCAGCAGATTGTTCGTCAGCGCCATCTCCTTGTCAAACTTATTCGACAGGTTCAGATGGTCCAGATAATACTGGCGCAACTCAGGCGGCAGCAGGCGATGATAGAAGGTGGTCTTACCGCAGCCCTGGGCTCCAATCAGCGTAGGCACGCACTCATTGCCGTGCAGGCTGTCCATCTGGCGCCAATGAGCCACAGCCGAGCGCAGCCAGGTGGCCAGGAATCCCTGCTGCTCAGAGGTAATGCCAGGAATGCGGCTGAAGAGCTTGGCGATGTGGTTCTGTCCATCCCAAGCGGGCAGATGGTCCAGATAGTCGCCGATAGGATCATAGGCGGGAATATCCTCAGAGTTCACAAACTCCTGGATTTCCGTCTTCGGGCTGCCCTTCTTGCAGATCTGCTCCTTCTTTGCCCTGCGGATCATACTGTTGAGCGCTTCCTGAGTGAGGGGGCGCCAGCTGACATTATCGTCAGCAGAGGATACTGCCGGATCGCTGTTCGCGGCTCCAGCAGGTAGTACTGCAAACTCCACTTTTCCGTTCAACAGGTTGCGACGGAAGCGGTAGTTTTCACTAAGAAACTGCTCGATGGCGAGCGTAGTTTCAAGAGAGGCGTCTAACTCCTCTCCAATGATTAAATTGTTAATTTCCATATAATTTTTAATTAAACTTTAAGACTTATGATTGCATTATCTAGTCATTGGTACGATGCGCGCTTCTCATAGCGTGTTTTCGTGGTGCAAAGATAATAAAAATATTTGCGATTTCCAAATTTTATTGGCGATAAATGCACAAAAAAAGCACATTGTTAAAATATTCTTGCAGGGTTCGGATTCGGGTTAGTTTTGAGGTTAGGTTTGGTGTTAGGTATGTGTTAGGTATAGTGTTAGGTTTCCTAAGCCGGGGAATCGTCCGAAATGCCTGTATACAAAGGCATTTTGGCGATGAGAGGTTAGGTTTCGGCAGGATTTGCCCTGTTTTTCTCCATTTTTACTCGCATTACGGTTGAAGGATGCTCGCATTACGGTTGAAGGATGCTCATGTTACGGTTGAATGGCAGTTTCATTACGAGAAACTACCAGTTTGATGCCTACAAACTGGTAGTTTGTTACCGACAAACTATTAGTTTCTTATCGACAAATGAGCCGTTTTAAGACACGTAACGTAAACGATTTCACATTTTTACGCATAAAAAGCGTTAAAATGTTGCAGTATTCAGATAAAAGCACTATCTTTGCACAGATTTAGAAACAGCTATTAATTAAAAGCAAGGATTAGAATATGAAGAAGTATTTGATGAAAGGATTTGCCGCCATCGTTTTCTGCGGCGCAATCGCCAGCTGCTCCCACGACCTTGGTGCGGATGACGGAGCTGTACAATCTACAGTTCAGGAGACTTACGAGAAGGCGTTCGTAACCCAATTCGGCCAGCCCGCTTCTACACAGAACTGGGGTTTTGGTCCTAATACAACAGCCAAGACTCGTGCCGTTAATCACAATATCATTCCTGGCAAAGTCTGGCCACAGAAAGCCGGAACGAGAAGTGAGACTGTAAATATCCATGGCGAATACCCATTTTTGGTACCAGCAGATTTCAATCCCACAAATGGCCAATCATTTGAAGTGAAGGCCAAAGATAGTAATAACAATGATGTCATAGTAGGTGTATTGACTTTCTTTGGCGATAACGGAACTACATCTGTTGCTGATAATACAAAGTGGGGTTATGACCATTATATTACCAGAAAGGCCATAAGTTATACCGCGTATTGTGAATTACAACAAGCTGTTTTCATGATGAACTCACCTAATAGCCAATATATTCCATTGTTGTGGACTGACAACGGAGTTGTTGTTAAAATTGATAATCAAACATATGATGGTATTGAGGCATATGCTTATGATCAGCACGCATGTAAGAATGGCGATACTGACATTAGTAATATGATTCAGGCTGGACATACTTATAGAATAGAGTATCCTAACGACAATATAAATTTTTGGGGCTTCAAAGTTGCTAATTATGGTAATGTGACAATTGAAACACCAACCAATACTACAACAGAAACCGATACTCCTGCAGAAACCGATACTCCTGCAGAAACCGATACTCCTGCAGAAACCGATACTCCTGCAGAAACCGATACTCCTGCAGAAACCGATACTCCTGCAGAAACCGACACTCCTGCAGAAACCGACACTCCTGCAGAGACCGACACTCCTGCAGAAACTGACACTCCAACTAATCAAGGTGGAGAAACAACCAATACTGGCACATCGACAACACTGTATAATCAGAACGGCGTAACATGCTCTGTTACAGACGACTTCACTGCAAGGTTCGATCAGTCATATTTCGAAACTATCCATGAGAATATGGATGAGTTCCATCAGACAACAAGCAATAACAACTTCGAGTTTGTTTCCACTGGTCCATTCGACTTTAGTGTGATCTATTCTGTTACCTCTGCCCATGATGAAGTTGGATTCTACTATTATAATCCTGCTGCTGGCCAAACTGTTGATGATCGTACTGAGGTTAGATTCGTCGACGATATTCAGAATAACAACAACTATTTCAGAGCTTGTTCTGATACTGATGACGATATCTCTTGTGGTCAAGCTGGTTATGGAATCTGGAGTTGGCCTGGAGTTAATGAAGTTAAGGCAAAAGTCTTCACCATAGATGTTCCTGAAGGTTATCGTGTAGGATTCTGGATACAGAACCATCCAGACCCATATCCTACATTCTACTCTAACCAGTCGTTGAACACTTCTGATGGACTATATTACAGTGCTGTGGTTAATCTTGAGGACGATACATTCCTCGTTGGTCTTGAAGATTGGTGGAGCAAATGGGGCAGCGACAATGACTGTAACGACATCATTATGTCTGTGAAGAAAGGATCGACTCCTCCGACAATCGTTGTACCTGATGAAGAGTTCCAGGAAATCGTGGTACTTGCTGAGGACCTGACGATTGACGATGCACATCCTGACTTTGACTTCAACGATGTTGTATTTAAGGTAAGACACTATACAGCAGGTGACAGGACTGGCAAGACAGAGGTGACCGTTCTGGCTGCTGGTGGTACTCTGCCGCTGTATATCGACGATCAAGAGGTTCACGCCAAGTTCGCCGAGGAGAACCCCAACAAGGTGATCACTACAGGCACAATGATGAACACTTATGCTGGAAGGCACGCCGAATACGCTACGCCGACCTTCGAGGTGACTGCAACTGGTTCAACCATCCAAGAGATTGCTAACAGCATCAAGTTGCAAGTTCAGAAATTTGGCAAGTTGTTTGATATCACGGCTCCTGTAGGTGCTGTACCTGCCAAGATTGCTGTAGATACAGACTTCCTGTTAATTGACTGGTGCGATGAACGCACAGACATCAATAACAAGTTTACAGACAGTGAGGGTAATCCGCTGTTCAGTAAATATGTACAAGGTCAGCTTGACAACGACTGGTATCTTAAGCTTCACCAAAGCAATAAGCAAACCAATCAATAAGACTTTTCATTAAAGTACTTAAATACTAATCCACGGGGGGCGTCTGCGCGAGCAGATGCCCTTTTTTTATGCAAAGCTATATAACAATATCGACAGTAATTGCTGAATGTTTTTCTGAGAAGAGCCAAAACAATACTGGACAATGAAAAGTAAGACCTATTTGAAGATGAAATGCCGCAAAATCGTTTGCTGTAATATACGAAATTTATTAATTTTAGGTTACTGCAATAAACTTTTTTGCGATAAATTTGGTTGTTCCATTAAGTTTTTGTATTTTTGCACTGAATAATCTTTGGATTGCCCATTATTTAGTATCATCATACCTCACAGAGACATACTGCTTGGAACTCATTTGGGTTTATGCTATCTGCTCATTATATGTGGAAATTATTAGGTTGCTTGTCGATAGATGTTAAAAATTGCATTGGAACACACTTTTGTGGTCCACAGATTTGTGTACCTGAAAATATTTGTGTATCTTTGCCCACATAAATAGATTCTGCATATCAGTCCTTTTGCGCGAGCAGATGCCTTTTTTATGCTTTTTCTTTGGTTGTGTGCAAAGTTTATCGTACCTTTGTCCCCTGTTATGGTACTAAATTACATTTGGATTGCATTTTTCATCATCGCATTCGTGATTGCGCTGGTGAAATTGGTGTTTCTGGGAGACTTCGAGGTGTTCCCGGCTATGATGGATTCTACGTTCTCGTCGTCGAAGACGGCCTTTGAGATATCTCTGGGTCTGACGGGTGTGTTGTCGCTCTGGCTCGGTATCATGAAGATCGGCGAGAAGGGCGGTATCGTCAACGTGCTGGCACGACTGCTGAGCCCCGTCTTCGTGAAACTGTTCCCTGATATCCCCAAAGGGCACCCTGTGACGGGCTCCATCTTCATGAACATCGCTGCCAACATGCTGGGCTTGGACAATGCCGCAACGCCTCTGGGTCTGAAGGCGATGGAACAGCTGCAGGAGCTGAACACGAAGAAGGATACGGCCTCGAACCCGATGATCATGTTCCTGGTGCTGAACACCAGCGGACTGACGCTGATACCTATTTCTATAATGGTGTATCGCGCCCAGCTCGGAGCAGCACAGCCTACGGACATCTTCATCCCCATCCTGTTGGCCACCTTCTTCTCGACACTGGCGGGTGTCATCATCACAAGCCTCTACCAGAAGATCAACCTGCTGAACCGCACGATGCTGCTGACGCTGGGAGGTGCTGCGCTGCTCGTGGCGGCCATCATCTGGGGCTTCGGACAACTCGACTCCGTGCTGATGAACAAGGTGAGCACCTCTGCGGCCAACATCCTGCTGATGACAATCATCGTCGCCTTTATTCTGGCTGGCGTCAGGAAGAAGGTCAACGTTTACGACGCCTTTATCGAGGGAGCGAAAGACGGTTTTTCGACGGCTGTGCGCATCATCCCCTATCTCGTCGCCATCCTCGTCGGAATCGGTGTCTTCCGTGCTTCCGGCGCGATGGACATGCTCATTGGCGGCATCGAGTGGACGGTGGCAGCCGTTGGCGGTGATACCGACTTCGTAGGTGCCCTGCCTACGGCTCTGATGAAGCCCCTTTCAGGCAGCGGTGCACGGGGCATGATGGTGGATGCGATGACAACCTACGGTGCCGACTCGTTTATCGGCCGTCTGAGCTGTATCTTCCAGGGCTCGACGGATACCACGTTCTACATCCTGGCCGTCTATTTCGGCAGTGTTGGCATCGTGAAGACGCGCCACGCTGTGGCCTGCGGTCTTCTCGCCGATCTCGCCGGTGTTATCGCTGCAATTGCAATCGCGTACTTATTCTTCGGGTAGACTATGGCGAATCTGAAATCACTCTTCAAAGATACGGCAATCTACGGGCTGTCGAGCATCGTAGGCAGGTTTCTGAACTATCTGATGGTGCCGCTATACACCTATACGCTCAAGAGCTGCGCCGACTATGGCATCTACAACGATATCTATGCGCAGACTGCCTTGCTGATGGTGCTGCTGACATTCGGCATGGAGACCACCTTCTTCCGCTTTATGAATAAGGAAGAGGACGACAAGATGCGGATATACAGCACAGCCCTGATCATGGTGGGCAGCGTCTGCCTGACGTTCGCGGCATTGGTGCTGCTGTTTATCGACCCCATCGCCACAGCGCTCGACTACCCCAACCACAAATGGTATGTGGGTATGATGTTCGTTACGGTGGCGCAAGATGCGTTCCAGGCCATTCCCTTTGCCTATCTGCGCTATAAGCATCAGCCATTTAAGTTTGCCGGACTGAAGCTGCTGTTCATCTTCATGAGTGTAAGCCTGAATGTCGTGGCCTATTGGCTCATGCCGAAGATCGATCCGCAATGGGAAATCCACATCGGCTATGCCTTTGCCATCAATCTGACTTGTACGACCATCATTTCGCTCTGTCTCATCAGCGAACTGGTTGGGTTCAGATGGCAGTTCGACAAGCAGAAATGCCAGGAGATGCTGCGTTATTCGTGGCCGCTGCTGGTATTGGGTATCGCAGGCATCCTGAATCAGGTGGCAGGACAGATTCTGCTGCCACGTGTACTGGATGCAGAAGACGGCCGAAACCAGCTGGGCATCTATGGCGCCTGCATCAAGATTGCGATGATCATGGCACTCATCACCCAGGCTTTCCGCTTTGCCTACGAGCCTATCGTATTCGGCTCCGCGAAGGACAAGAACAGCAAGGAGCTGTATGCCAAGTCGATGAAGTTCTTCATCATCTTCACCCTGCTGGCATTCCTCTTTGTGATGGGGTATATCGACATCTTCAAATACCTCGTCGGAGAGAAATTCCGAGAGGGACTGGGCATCATACCCATCGTGATGATGGCCGAGATATTCATGGGCATCTATTTCAACCTGTCGTTCTGGTATAAGCTCATCGACAAGACCATCTATGGCGCCTGGTTCTCGCTGGCGGGCTGTGCGGTGCTCTTTGCCGTGAACATCATCTTCATCCCTAAGATAGGCTATTGGGCCTGTGCCTGGGGCGGTCTTGCCGGCTATGGTACAGCCATGATACTGAGCTATTTCGTAGGCCAGAAGAAGAATCCTATCCCCTATCCCATCAAGAGCATCGCGATTTACTTCATCGCTGCAATGGCCTTATTCGGCATGATGAAATGGTTCGAGAGAAATACGGACTGGCCAACATGGGTTTTGCTCCTCATTAATACATGCCTCATCTGCGGCTTTATATTCAGGATCATCAAGACCGACATGCCGCTCAGTTCCCTGCCGGTTATCGGAAAGAAATTCAAGAAATAACTAGATATGAAAAAACTGATTTTAACGTTATTCGCTATTTGCGCCCTGACGACAGCTAAGGCTGACGAGGGTATGTGGACACTTTACAACCTGCCCAATGCCGTCTACGAGACGATGAAGCAGGAGAACTACGAACTGCCTTACGGTGCCCTGTATCAGGGCGAGGATGCCATCAAGAACTGCGTGGTAAACTTCGGCGGCTACTGCTCGGGTGTGGTGGTATCGCCCGACGGACTGGTGTTTACCAACCACCACTGCGGCTTCGAGGCTATCCGCTCACACTCTACCGTCGAGCACGACTATATGCTGAACGGATTCGTGGCCAACTCATTCGAGGAGGAACTGCCTAACGAGAAGCTCTTCGTGAGTTTCATGGTAGAGCAGAAAGACGTCACCGCCTATATGGACTCGCTCGGCATCAACCGGATAGCAGAGGACAAGCGCCGTCATTTCGTCGATTCCGTTGAGAACGTGATGCTTAAGGAGATCGAGGCCAAGGACTCTACCCTGCGCATTGAGATCAAGCCTTTCTACGAGGGTAACCAGTATTTCCTGACGACCTATCGCGACTATAAGGATGTTCGCCTGGTGTTCGCCCTGCCCAAATCAATGGGTAAGTTTGGCGGTGAGACAGACAACTGGATGTGGCCTCGCCAGACCTGCGACTTCTCTGTGTTCCGTATCTATGTAGACCCCAAGACGGGCGGTCCTGCCAAGTATTCGAAGGATAACGTGCCGATGAAACCGAAGAAATGGGCACCAGTCTCGCTGCAGGGCTATGTGCCGGGATCGTTCTCAATGACCATCGGTTATCCCGGCAGCACGAGCCGTTATCTCTCCAGCTATGGCATCAAGGAGCGTCGCGATGCAGAGAACGAGCCCCGCTACAAGACCCGTGAGGTGAAGCAGAACATCATGATCCGCCACATGAGGGCTGACGAGGCTGTCCGTATCAAGTACGACTCAAAGTATGCCCAGAGCTCGAACTACTGGAAAAACTCCATCGGCATGAACAAATGTATCGACAGTATCGGCCTGATTCAGCAGAAGGCAGCCTACGAGGCAAAGATCCGCCAATGGCAGGACTCTACGGGATACCTGGTTGGCAAGCTTGACTTCGACAAGCTGGAGCGATTCTATGCCAAGCAGTTTAATGCCGTGAAGGCGTTCACTTACTTCTCCGAAACCTTCGGCAGTCGCAGTGCCGATGAATTGACCAGACGTGCCTATCGTTCACATAACGGTTCCATCGTCAAGGGTGACAAGGACAAGCCCAAGAAGCAGTACATCGAGTTCAAGGACAACAGCGACGAGTGGGACGAGGCTACCGATAAGGAGATTATGGCTGCTGCCATGAAGTTCTATCGTGAGCAGGTAGAAGAGAAGTATCTGCCCGACTTCTATCAGGTGGTGGACCGCGACTTTGGCGGGGATTATCAGAAATATATCAACTATCTCTTCAAGAAGTCGAAGCTGATGAAGAACGGCAAGAAGATCTATATCAACAAGAAGAGCTTCATGAAGGATCCTGGTGTCGCCTATGGCTTCAGTCTCAACAATACCTTGCAAATGCTCGCTGAGGAGGCGTCCGCAGTTTACGATTCCGTCGCTATCCAGGAGCGCTATCTCTGTGCCGCCAAACTGAGGATGGAGGAAGACATGCCTAACTACAGCGACGCGAACTTCACCATGCGACTGAGCTATGGTCAGGTGGGTGAGTATCTGCTGGCAGGACAGCCTTCCGGCTACTATACCGAAGCCAGCAGCATCGTAGAGAAGATGGTGAAGGGCGAGAATGGTGTCATCGACTATGAGGCCGAGCCTATCATGAAGGAACTGCTCTCAAAGAAGGACTTCGGCAAGTATACTGACAAGACGACTGGTAAGTTGCACCTCTGCTTCCTCTCGAACAATGATATCACGGGTGGTAACTCTGGTTCTCCGATGTTCAACGGCAAGGGTGAACTCATCGGTCTGGCCTTCGACGGCAACTGGGATTCCCTGTCGTCAGACATCTTCTTCGACAAGCAGCTGGCCCGCTGTATCGGTGTGGATATCCGCTATGTGCTCTACATGATGGAGAGCTGGGGCAAAGCTGATCGCCTGATCAAAGAAATCGGAGCTAAGTAAAGGCTAAATGGCTCCTATCAGACGGCTGATTTCTTCAATGGAATCAGCCGTTTTGATATATTGCCGCCAGTCGCCACGAATCATCCCCTTTGCCTTTAGGTCGTCGAGCAGGGCAATGAGCGCGTCCCAGAAACCTTTCATATTGTAAAGGATGACAGGTTTTTGATGATACCCTATCGTGGCAGAAGCTGCCACCGTAAACACCTCGTCGAGGGTGCCGATGCCACCAGGCAAGGCAATGAACACGTCGCTCTGGTCCATCATCAGTTGTTTACGGTCTGTGAGGTTATCACAGGGAATCTCAATCTCCACATAGTCGCTGATACGACCCGATTTCTCGACGATGGTGGGAATGACACCGATTGTACGTCCGCCGTTCTCCTTGGCGGCTTTAGCCACACACTCCATCAGTCCTTGGTTCACACCGCCATAGACTATCGTATGACCATTCTCAGCAGCCCATTTCCCCAGCGCTTCCGTCATCGTGAAGAACTCAGGATCTATCTGCTGATTTGCCGAACAAAATATACATATCTTCATAACTGCTGCAAAGATACGAATTTTTTTTTGTATCTTTGCACCCAAGATGAAGAGTTTTGAAGAATTAGGTGTAAGCGAAGATATTCGTAAAGCCATTGAAGAGTTGGGATTTGTGCAGCCGATGCCTGTACAAGAGGCAGTGATTCCGTATCTGTTAGGCAACGAGAACGATGTGATTGCCCTGGCCCAGACGGGAACGGGTAAGACGGCTGCCTTCGGTATCCCCTTGTTGGAACGGATCGACACTTCCCGTCGTGAGCCCCAGGCATTGGTACTCTCACCAACCCGTGAGCTCTGTCTGCAGATTACTGACGACCTGCGCGACTTTGCCAAATATATGGATGGCATACACGTAGAGGCCGTCTATGGCGGTGCTGCCATTGAACCTCAGATGAGAGCCCTGAAGAAGGGCGTTGAGATTATTGTGGCTACGCCTGGTCGATTGGTGGATCTGATGCATCGTGGTTTTGCACACTTAGAGAACGTATCGAACATTGTACTAGACGAGGCCGACGAGATGTTGAATATGGGTTTCTCGGATAGTATCAACGAGATATTCGAGTCGCTCCCAGCAGATCATCACACACTGATGTTCTCTGCCACGATGAGTAAGGAGGTGGAGCGTGTGGCCAAGAAATACCTGAACAACTATCAGGAGATTGTGGTGGGCAGCCGTAATGAGGGTGCAGAGAACGTGAACCACATCTATTATCTGGTGAACGCCAAGGACAAGTATCTCGCCCTGAAACGCATCGTAGACTACTATCCGCGCATCTTCGCCATTATCTTCTGTCGCACAAAGATCGAGACGCAGGAGATTGCCGACAAACTCATCAAGGACGGTTATAATGCCGAATCGCTGCACGGCGACCTGAGTCAGCAGCAGCGCGACCTGACGATGCAGAAGTTCCGTAACCACCTGACGCAGTTGCTGGTGGCTACAGATGTGGCGGCACGCGGACTGGATGTGGATGATCTGACGCATGTCATCAACTTCGGACTGCCTGATGACATCGAGAACTATACCCATCGCTCGGGCCGTACTGGTCGTGCCGGCAAGAAGGGTACGTCGATCTCCATCGTGCATAGTCGCGAGAAGTTCAAGATTCGCAATATCGAGAAAGAGATTGGCAAGGAGTTTGTGAAGGCCGAGATTCCTTCGGCTGAGGAAATCTGCAAGAAGCAGCTCTATAAGGTGATGGATCAGATTGTGAAGACCGATGTTGACGACGAGGAGATTGCCCCCTTCATGCAAGATATCAACCGTTACTTTGAGTATATCGACAAGGATGAACTCATCAAGAAGATCGTGTCGTTAGAGTTCGGTAAGTTCCTAGCCTACTATGCCGAAGCGCCTGAGATTGAGGCTGTCGTACCTGACAAGAAGGAGAAGAAACCCCAAAGCGACAAGCAGAAACTGCAGAACAAAGCACAGAAAGGCTATCGCCGCCTGTTTATCAACCTTGGTAAGCGCGACGGTTTCTATCCAGGCGAACTGATGCAGACTCTGAATCGCTTTGTTGGAGGACGTCAGGAGGTGGGACATATCGACCTGCTGGATACCATCTCCTATTTCGAGGTGCCCGAGAAGGATGCCAAGAAGGTGATGATTCAGCTGACAGGAATCCGTTACAAAGGTCGTCAGGTGCGTTGCAATGATGCGGATAAGCAAGCGGTGAGCGATGTCTACATCAGCTCACCCGAGCGTAAGCATCATCGACCGAAGGTCAATGATGCGGATGAAGGTGGGAAGCCATCTGAAGGCAAATCAGCAAAGTCAGCATCCAAGCCCAAACACCAGAAAAAGGACGACTGGCGCAGATTGATGGAAAGAGCCCAACGTGGTTTCAAAGGCGAAGAACCTGATTTCTCAGAAGAAGGCTGGGCAATGCGCAAGCCCCGCAAAAAGAAGAAATAAAGAAAAGGCCCCGCGAATTGCGAGGCTTTTTCTTTATTTCAGCAGGCTATCAGCCAACTGCGTCAGCTGTGCCTCATCGGCAGCCTTCATGCGAGAGCGGATGGTGACCATCGGCTCTACAATCTCGCAGTCCTTCAGCCCCTCTATCATCGAGCGCATCACCTTTCCTGCCGTTGGCATCCAACTGCCGTTCTCGACGATACCAAAGCGACGCTTCTGATAGTTCTTGATCTGCAGGTGATAGAGGAAGTCGTGCATAACCGGGAACACGCCAGCGTCATAACTCGATGCAGCCACCACGACGGTAGGATAGCGGAAAGCGTCCTCGATGACCTCAGCCATATCGTCGCGACTCAGATCGCTCACCACCACCTTCTTGGCGCCCTTCTCACGGAGTATCTCGCCCAGACGCTCGGCAGCGGCAGCCGTTCCGCCGTGAATGCTGGCATAGGCGATGAGTATGCCCTCACTCTCGGGCTCGTACTTGCTCCAAATATCATAGAGTCTCACAGCCTTAGCCAATGCCTCGCCTTTCAGCACAGGACCATGCAGCGGACAGATGGTCTGAACATCGATCGCAGCCATCTTTTTCACCACACTCTGCACCTGCGTACCATACTTGCCGCAGATATTGAAATAGTAACGGCGAGCCTCGCAAGCCCAATCACCTATCTCGTTCACCAACGCACCAAATTTACCGAATCCATCAGCCGAGAACAGCACCTTATCCAAGCTGTCGTAGCTCATAATGACCTCTGGCCAATGCACCATCGGTGCTGAGATGAATTGCAGCGTGTGCTGGCCCAGCTTGAGCGTATCGCCCTCTTTGACCGTGATGACGCGACCCTCGAAGTTAAGACCTTCGAAGAAGTTGGGCAGCATTTTCACAGCCTGGGCACTGCAAACAAGTTGCAGATTAGGGTAAGTCTCGAGCATCTCAGCGATGAGCGCAGCGTGGTCGGGCTCCATGTGGTGAGCCACCAAATAATCAGGTTGACGACCATTGAGTGCGGCCTTCAGGTTTGCCTTCCACGCTTCGCCCTTACGACGATCGGCAGTATCCATTACCGCAATCTTCTCATCGTCAATGAGATAGGAATTATAACTCATGCCTTCAGGCACTACATACTGACTCTCAAACAGATCGATGTCAAGATCATCAACACCGATGTACTTAATCGTATCACTTATCATATTCATAGTTTTTACTTTCTCTTTGATTGCTCTACACTTGATCAGCCCAAGAACTCGCGCCTCTTCTGATCGGCAAACTCCATGTCGATGCTGTTGTGAATGCTCTTGCACACATTGGCAGAGAACTGCTGGGCTTGCTCGACAATCTGATCCCATTGCTGTTCACTGAGTCCAGCCTCCAACATCTCACGCGTAATACCATATTTAATGAGGCCATAGACAAAACCCGCATTGAAGTTATCACCGGCACCAATGGTACTGACGGTTTCCGTCTGCAAAACAGGATACTGCTTACCAAGACCACCAACAGAACGGATTTCCACCGGCTTGGCTCCCTGGGTATAGACAAAATTCTTGCAATAGAAAGAAATCTCAGCACGATAGACCGAATCGGCATCTTGCTTTTTGAACATCACCTCGAAGTCTTCCTTGCTGCCTCGCACAATATCGGCAAACTCAAGGTTCTCAAGGATATTGGGGCGCACCTTCATCACCTCGTTCAGATGAGAAGAGCGGAAGTTCACGTCGTAATAGAGTATCGCCCCACGCTGATGCGCATATTCCAGAAAACTGTACACTTGAGGACGAATCACCGGATTCACCGCATAGAAAGAGCCATACATCACGATATCGTCAGGCTGGATTTCAGGAAGTACAAGATCGATCTTGTCGTGAGGATGATCCTTATAGAAGATGTATTCGGCATCATTCTGTTCATTCAGGAAGGCTAACGAGATGGGCGACTTAGACTCGGGATAGACGCAAATGTTGCTGGCATCGACATGATTGTCTTCCAGGAATTTGATGATTGTCTTACCCACCCGGTCGTTGCCCGTCTCACTGATAAAGGCTGTGTCCAAACCAGCACGCCCCAAAGAGATGAGGCCATTAAACATTGAACCTCCTGGCACAGCCCCAATAGGTGTGTCGTTCTTGAAAATGATGTCGAGAATCGTCTCGCCAATACCAATTACTTTTCGCATGGTTTATCAATTTGTGGATGCAAAGATACAAATATTTTAGACATAAGTACATAAGAAAAAACTATTTTTTCTGTTTCTTTTGTTCTTTTGTCTAAAAAATAAGTACCTTTGCGCACGAAATGACAAAATATAACACATATACCTTCGAAAACGGTCTCCGCATCATTCATCTGCCCTCCGTCTCACAAGTGGTCTACTGCGGTTATGAGATAGCTGCAGGCACCCGTGACGAAAGGCTTGGGGAAGAGGAAGGACTGGCGCATTTCTGTGAGCACATGACCTTCAAGGGCACTGAGCGTCGCAACGCCCTGCAGATTATCAACGCCATAGAAGGACTGGGCGGTGAACTCAATGCATTCACCAATAAGGAAGATACCGTCTACTACGCAGCCATCACAAAGGATCATTTCCTGCAGGCAGTCGATGTGCTTACTGACATAGTCTTCCACAGTCAGTACTCACAGCATGAGATAGAAAAGGAGGTTGAGGTTATCTGCGATGAAATCGAGAGTTATAACGACTCCCCGGCAGAACTCATCTACGACGAGTTTGAGAATATCCTCTTCGCCGGGCACCCGCTCGGACACAATATCCTAGGCAAAGCAGACCAGTTAAGAGGCTATACGACGGAAGATGCCCTGCGCTTCACCCAACGGAACTACCGGCCTGAAAAGATGGTCTTCTTCGTCTACGGCGACATCGACT